>MDTD01176308.1_pt1 | contig 43841 bp, 38 predicted proteins | sample 811221 | NCBI WGS metagenome assembly MDTD01 (sample SAMN05326646, study PRJNA326480) | marine metagenome | isolation source: seawater | place: Pacific Ocean: South West | collected 2011 | reverse complement strand
GCCAAAATCTCCACGGCATCAAGTGCGATTCAGGCGATCCGGATCATAGAAGCAGCCGAAGAGCCTTTCAGGGTCGTTATCACAGACCAGCGAATGCCGAATATGACGGGTACGGAGCTTTTGGTGAAGGTGCTTGAACTTTCACCGGAATCACGGCGGGTGTTGTTCACCGGGTATTCCGAACTCGAAAGTGCCATGGTTGCGGTAAATCAAGGGGCGATCCACTACTATCTGACCAAGCCCTGGGACAACGAAACCGTGCTCAGGGTTATCCGTCAGGAGCTGAGCAACTTTGAAAAAGAGCGGGGAAAAAAAGAGCTGTTCTCCATTATACAGAACCAGAATGCACGCTACTATAAGGCCGTGAACGCCCTGAAACAGAAAGATAAACGGTTTCAGACCGAAATCCGCGCCAAACAAAAGGAGATCATCCGCCGGAAGCAGTCGCTGTCCGAGATGCAAACCGGGCGAAAAGAAGTCATCGGCCTTGAAAAATTGTTGTCCAGAAATGTGCTCATGCAGCCGGATTGCCTGGTCGGTGCTTACGACCAACTTCGAAAAGGGATTGTTGATATTTTTGTAACGCTGTCAAAGCACAGGTCATCGGAATTTGTTCCGAACCCGGGATTTGACGAGAAGGCGTTCCGTGATGAATTGTATGACATAACCGGTGATCAGTTCGATCTGATCGACCTGATTATCGGATATGCCGGCCAGGTAATGGAACCGGAGCTGTTCAAATCCTGCGGCGGATACTTTGAAAAGATTGAAAGGGAAGATAGTGATACGGCGCCTGATTTCGGGCAATTACTTCTCAAAGAAGATCTGATTACTAAAGCGCAACTTGATCAGGTATTGGAAGAATTGGACAGGAGAGGGTGGAACGGTTCGGAGAATGTGCTGGTCAGTGAATTGCTGGCACTCAAATATATCACCCCTTCGGATTTGAGCCGGATCATGCTCAGAAAAGAGCTGGCCAGCATACGCCGAAAGGATAAGTATCTCATTGATTTTCTGTTGAAAGGGGACCGGGTGTCCAAAGAGAAAATCAATCAGGCCCGGATTGCCCAGATCAACAGGTTTGAACAAAGTGGCGAATGCACCTCGATTTCGGATATTCTGCTGGAATTCAGGGCCCTGTCTTCAAATGAAATGCAGGATATCCTTTCCTTGCTATCGGAAGCGGCTCAAACGCCCCGGGAAGATAACACAGGAGACGCGGGCGCGCCTTCTGCCCAGGATCAGCTGGAGATCAGCCCGGACAGGACCGTTGCCTGGCTGAAAACTCCCCCCGGCCAAAAGGCCTTGTTTTCCGCGGAGCAGGTCAATGACATACTTGACAGGTGGGGGATCTCTTACGGAAGGCTTGATGAGGATAGGCTCAAAGAGGCGTTAGAGTCATCAGAACATGCAGACGGTAAAATTGTCGTAGCCCAGGGAGACGCCCCCGAGCCCGGGACGGATGCCAAGGTTCGCTATCATTTCAACGCCGAATACCAACGGGCGGGTATTGTACATGCTGACGGTACCATTGATTTCAAAGACAGGGGAACGGTGCCCTTTGTAAAGGCAGGGGCGCTGCTGGCGGAGAAAATACCGAAACAGAAAGGAAAACCCGGCAAGGATGTGTACGGCAATACAATTCACATCAATGAGGGGGACGACAGTGTTTTCAAGGCCGGGCGGGGGACATTTATCTCTTCGGACGGCCGTCAGATTTTTGCCAGGGAAGACGGGCAGCCATACCTGGATTCCATGCGGACCGTGGTTGTTGTGACTGAAATGAGGGTGAGCGGAAATGTGGATTATAAAACCGGTCATATCAATTACGAAGGGAATGTCTTTGTCACCGGCAGTGTTCAAGAGGGGTTTGAGGTCAATTGTTTTCATCTGACAGCCAACGGTATCAACGGAGGAATCGTTAATGCCGCGGCGGGTGTGGATATCTCCAACGGTATTGTCAACGCAAAGATAAAGGCCATGGGTAACGTCCGGGCAAAATATATCAACCGGTCAACACTGGATGTCATGGGGGATTTGAATGTCGTTCAGGAAATCATGGGGTCAAAAATATACAGCAGCGGGAAATGTATCAATACCAAAGGGCGGATAACCGGATCAGACTTATCGGCCAAAAAGGGCTTTGAACTCTGTGAGGTGGGCACGGACCGCTCCCGGGTGACAATTTTAAGACCGGGAAGCCAGACCCATATCGAGCGGATAGGCGCCTCATTGGATGAGGCGATTGCCGAACAGAACCGCAGGGTAGGCAAAGAGGTCAAGCGGTATGAGGAAATGGAAAGAAAGCTTTTGGCGTTGCACAAGGCTGTGGCGGACCACTCCGCCATGCAGGAAAAATACGAAGAAGAGCTTGAGGCGCTGAAAAAAAAGCGGCTTGAATCCTTTAAACATAAAGATGCCTTTGAACTGATCAAAAATGATATCAAGATCAAGGAAACCGCTGTCAATGACATCACCAATAAGATCAAACAGATTTTCCAGGGCCAGGAAAGCCTGATGTCAGGGATGTCGGATTTGGATAACCGGATATCGGCAATGAAAGAGGAAATGGCACAGGTGGAATCCCAAAAGGCAGATCTCAAGGATGTGGCGGCCCTGAAACGGCCGGTAACAATTGTGGAGATCAACAAGCAGGCATCGTTGGGCACCCGTATCCTTGGGCCCAATGCGTCTATGGTCCTGGATAAAAACCAGGGCGCCTGTAAAATCATGGAAATCAAGAGCCAGGACCCGGCTGAGCCCGGCAAATGGAAGATGGTAATTGAGCCCTTATAGACGGCAAGAATACATGGCATGTTACCGGAAGGTAACCGCATTGGTAAAAGGGCTCATACCTGTGGTGCTGTTTGCGGATAAGATTTATTTTGAAACCATTTGCCTGATATGATACTGTATATCACTGATCACACCTGATCGATTTTATTTAATGACCATCCTTAAATTAGTGTACCCTCTGGGAACGTCTCTTCCTATTCGGATGCGTCTTTAACCCTTCACAATGAGGGTGGGAAACATGCAACGGACACCATCGGACGCTGTCCTGAAAAAAAATCCTGTGGTCTGGGAATTCGTCTTGTACAAATGGGGGGATTCCGCCCTTTCCCTGCATGCGGAGAAAACCGTCCGGCAGCTTTGCGATAAATACCTTTCCGGCCGGTACAGCCTTAATATCATAGACATTGAAGATGATATTGCATCGGTACCGCCGGATATTCTGGCGGTCCCCACAGTGGTTCGCAAATCCCCGCTTCCGGAGCGGCGTGTGATCGGCGGCTTAACCGTCCTGCCCAAGGTCATAACGGCCCTGGGGCTGGACGAACCAGCCTTTTAGCGGGAAGGGACGGTTGCGGCTGGCAACCGGGGATTCAAACCCAAAAAAGGAGCCTTTTAAGCCCATGGACAAGGATAGATCGACGAACGCTGTGAAGAGTGCTTTCGACAGTGATGAGGCAATTGCGGCAAAGGGAGTCCAACGGCTTGAAACAGGCATCCCAGGCCTGGACGAACTGCTTGGCGGTGGGATAGCAAAGGGGCGCACAATGTTGGTTTCCGGGTCATCGGGCACCGGGAAAACAGTGCTGCTCAACGAGTTTCTCTACCGGGGCGTCCGGAAGTTCGGTCAGGGAGGAATCTTTATCACCTTTGAGGAGCGGCCCGGTGATATTGTTCGAAACGTAGCCGGGTTCGGTTGGGATTACGATGCGCTTATCGCTTCGGAAAAACTGGCGATCGTTGATTGTTCCCAGAGTAATATAGCCACTGCCCGAAGCGGGGAGTTCGACTGGGAAGTCCTGTTTAAACGGGTGGAACATATGGTGAAAAAGACCGGGGCCAAAAGGGCGGCCATCGACAGCATCAGCACAGCCTTTGGCAGGCTTTCCGGGACGGCCGGCAACTACAAGGTGCGAGAACTTCTTTTTACCCTCATGGATAGGCTCAAGGCCATGGGGGTTACCACCATGATCAGCGCTGAAAAGCTGGAAGCCAAAGATGCCACGTCCCGGCACGGGTTTGAGGAGTTTGTCTCTGACGGAGCGTTGAATCTGGCATTCCATCACGGCCAGACCCAGGTGGTCCGGACTGTCTGCGTTGTCAAAATGCGGGGGTTGTATTTCCGCAGCGGGATTGTGGAGTACACCATCGACGGGCAGGGGATAATGATCTATCCCAAAATACCCATTGACAGATCTTTTGCCCGGACGGATTTCGATATAAGGGAAAAAACAGGGGTGGAGGGGCTGGACCGGGCCATGAACGGGGGCATCCCCCAGGGCCATATGATGCTCATTGCAGGCAACACAGGGGCCGGGAAAACCATGCTGGGCCTGCAGTTTTTGCTCCAGGGCATCAAAGAGGGAAACAACGGGGTTTTTATCGCCCTGGAAGAGCCCGTGGAGCAGGTGAGAAAAACAGCCCAGGCCCACGGATGGGGCATTGAGGCGGCCGAGAAGCAGGGGCTTCTTCGCTTTGTCCGCTGCGAACTTTTGGACATCAGTGCGGACAGGCTGCTCTATCATATCCTTAAAGCCGTGCGGGAAACCGGTGCCAAACGGGTGGTCATCGACTCGGTGTCAAGCCTTGAGTCCGCCACCATGAACCGGGATAAGGTCCGGGAGTTTTTGATTCAGATCAGCACCTATTTTAAAACCCGGGGCACCACCTGTTATATGAATTACCTGAGTGCCAAAACCTTCGGTGCGTCAAAGGGGCAGCTTCTGGGGAACCTGACCACAAATGAAATGCGGCTGAGTTCAATTGTGGATGGTATTATCCTGCTCCGTTACGTCGAACGGAACCAGCAGATCATGAGATTGATGAATATTTTCAAGCTGCGGGGAAGCGACCATGAACGGGCGATCTTCCGGTACGACATCGCCACCGGCGGCATTCAGTTCGGCAGCCGGTATGGTAAATACCAGGGTTAAATCAGGCTTGCTCATGGCTGAAAAAGTTCAGAATAAAACCAAAGCGGAACTGATGCAGGTGATATCGGACCTGCGTAAAGAGGTATCCGAGCTGAAAAGAGCCGGGTCTGAAAATCTTGCCGCCGTGATCCGTGACAGCGGGGACGGTATCCTGGTGGTGGACAGTGAGGGGACGATACTTCTGGCCAATCCCTCCGCGGAAAAAATACTCAAACGGCCCACCGATACCATTGTTGGCACAAAGCTTGGGATTCCCACGGATGGCCGCGGCCGGGTGGAAATCGAAATGATGGGCCCAGGCGGTGAACGTATCCCTGTTGAATTATGGACAAGCGACACCGTTTGGGAAGGCGCGCCTGCCATCCGGATTTCACTTAGGGATCTGACCGAAACCAGGGCGGTGAAACAGAAACTTGCGCGCCAGAAGATCCTCTTTGAAACCATGTTTAATACCATTCCGGACGGCGTGGTGATCACAGACACGCGACGCAGGATCCTTCTGGCCAATAAGGCCATGGAAAAGGAATTCGGCTACCCTCCGGAGGAACTGGTGGGCAATTCCACGGAAATGTTCTATGCCGGCCGGGAGCAATTTGATCAGACGGGATCAGCCGTTTTTGAGGCGGATGCCCCCAAACAGAGCGGTTTTTATAAAACCGACTACAGACATAAAAATGGGAACGTTTTTCCCGGGGAGACATTCGGGGCCAGGCTTTTCGATGCCAAAGGCAACTGGATCGGCAACCTGGGTATCATGCGGGACATTTCCGCAAAGCAGAGGCAGGAAAGGGAACGGGAGCTGCTCCAGAAACAACTGGCCCAGTCCCAGAAGATGGAATCCATCGGCACCCTTGCCGGCGGCATCGCCCATGACTTCAACAATATCCTGTCCGCCATCCTGGGATTCAGCGAACTTGCCATGCGGAGCACGGAACCGGACTCAACCATCCGGGGGGATCTGGAAGAGGTGTATAATGCCGGTCAAAGGGCCAAGGAGCTTGTCAAGCAAATCCTGACCTTTGCCAGGCAGACGGAAGAGGAACGCCAGCCGCTGCAGTTCAGCTCGATTATCAAAGAGGTGGCCAAGTTCCTTCGCTCCTCCATACCGACCAGTGTGGATATGGTGGTTGATATAAACAGCCGGGGAATCATCCTGGGGAATCCGACACGGGTCCACCAGGTGGTGATGAACCTGTGCACCAATGCCGTTCAGGCCATGGAGGATGACAAGGGCAAACTGCGGATTTCCGTCCAAGATATTGTGCTGGACAGCGATGGGGAAAACCGGCTGCTAAAACTGCCGGAGGGTGAGTATATCCAGGTCCGGGTGGCCGATAACGGCAAAGGCATCTTGCCGCAGCACCTGGATATGATTTTTGAACCCTATTTTACCACCAAGGAAATGGACAAAGGTACCGGCCTGGGCCTGTCACTGGTCTACGGTATCATCGAAAGCTACGGCGGAAAAATTACGGTGGACAGCAAGCCGGGACAAGGCAGTGTGTTCACCTTTTACCTGCCGGTTGTAAGTTCCGGCACAAATGAGTATACCTATGAACCGGAAGAATTGCCCCGGGGCAGCGGACGGATCCTTGTGGTGGACGATGAGGCGTCTATTGCCAAGCTGATGAAAAAGATGCTTGAAAGTCTTGGGTACCAGGTGTTTACACGGACAAGCAGCGTGGAGGCGCTGGCGCTTTTCCGTTCAAAACCCAATGACATTGACCTGGTGCTAACGGATATGACCATGCCCGATATGACCGGGGATGAACTGGGGGCGGAGATTTCAGCCATCAGGCCGGATATACCGATTATACTTTGTACGGGCTACAGCCGGAAAATTGCAGGGAAACCGGTGGGCAAGCACATCCGTAAGGTCATAAATAAGCCCGTCGATCGGAGTGAACTGGCAGTGCTTGTAAAGGAATTGATGTAAGAGGTTATTGACGGCCGGGCTGAAACGCACATGGGATTGAAACATTTTTAGATATTACAAGGAGAGGGGAAATGGCTATTTTTCTGGTACAGCACGGACGCTGCTTGTCTGGGAAAGAGGATCCGGAAAAAGGGCTTTCGCCGCTGGGGGAAGAAGAGATCGCGCGGCTTGCACCGGTGGCAAAGGGATACGGGATTCCGGTAACGCAGATATTTCATTCCGGAAAAAAAAGGGCACAGCAGACGGCGGCGCGGTACCAATCGGCGCTGGGACTTGACGCTGCTCCTGCGGTTATGGCGGGCATCGCCCCCCTGGACGATGTCCGGGCCTTTGCCGATACCCTGGATCCCGCCTGCGGCTGGATGGTGGTGGGGCACCTGCCCTTTATGGAGCGGCTGGTCGCCTATCTGACCACGGGCAATGAGGAACTGCGGGTGTACCGCTTCCAGAATGCCGGGATTGTCTGTCTGGATGGGGAGACAGATGCCCAAGGAAATCTCGACTGGTTTATCAAGTGGACCCTGAATCCGAATATTACCTGACCGGGGGGCAGATCCATGCTTGCACATCCTTAAGACAGGCCTTATCTTCTTTATCAGCCGTTCCATGTGGTATCCCTTGATGAAAAGAGGGAATGGAACAAGCGCAACCCACCTTAAAAATTGTCCTGGACCGGAAAGGAAGATCAATGAAGACGTATACCTTTCAAGACCGGGCCAGTTTTAACATGGCCGTTGCCTGGACTTTAGGCGACACCACCCACACAGACCATTTCTATGTCCACCGCCTTAACCCCTGGCGGGATCTTTTCCCCGGTAGTTTTTTGGAACAGGGACTCAAGGCCCTGGCCGAAGGGCCGGTATCCCGTGAGTTTTGCCCCGGAGAACTGGTGCCGGCCTTTAACCCGGCCTTGGTGAAGACCGTTTCCAGGGACCGGATCAATACGGATTTTCAAAGAATAGTTGCCGGCAGGTTTTATCCCCAGGGAATGGTGTCCGGCATCCCGGGGGTGTTCCGGGGAAATATGACGCCGTACCGCTGCCTTGAAAAGGACAGCCATCGTATCCTGGGGGATTTTAACCATCCATTGTCGAGATTCCCTTTAAGGGTTACCCTGTCCGGTTTAAAGACCGGTCAGGCAAAGATGGAACGGGGTGGTTCCTGCACCGACTGGATGGAGATGGCGCTGACAGGGCCGGGCATGCAGGCCCGGGACAGCGCCTATCCTGAACTGACCGCTGCCATGGGACCTGCGGATGTCCGGCGGGCGGACGAAGGCCCGGATGAATTGTTTTACGGGCAGGCGCGGTTTGTCCATCATATTGACACCCATGCGGTTCAATGCCTTACGGACTGGTACGCCACCCAGGTATCACCGGATGACAGGGTACTGGACCTTATGGCGGGCTGGACATCGCATTTGCCCGACGGGCTGCATCCGGCCGAGGTTTTCGGCCTCGGCCTGAATGAACCGGAACTTTCGGCGAACAGGCACTTGACCGGGTTTACGGTGCAGGACCTTAACCGCAGACCCGTCCTCGATTTTCCTGAGAACCGCTTTGACCGGGTGATCTGTTCCCTTTCCGTGGAATACCTCACCGATCCTTTGGCCGTATTCAGGCAGGTGCAAAGGGTTCTTGCGCCGGGCGGAACATTTTCAGTGGCCTTTTCCAACCGCTGGTTTCCGGAAAAGGCAATTGCCCTCTGGCCGGATCTCCACGAGTTTGAGCGCCTGGGACTGGTGACGGATTTTTTCAGGGAGGCCGGGGGATTCTCCGACCTGTCCACGGTTTCTTTCCGGGGACATCCCAGGCCTGCGGATGACAGATACTACCCCGGCCTGAGATTGTCCGATCCTTTATTTGCTGTGACGGGCCGCAAAGCGGCCTGACATGTGCCCAAGACAGATTGGCTTCCGGGTGCCCGGTCAGCCGGACTTCAGTTTCTTTTTGAGAGCTTTGCCTGCATTCCAGGCACCGGCAACCGGGGCGCCCAGGGACCAGTATTTGAGGCTGGCAATGTCAAAGAGCAGGGGATCCACCCGGGAGATGTCAATTTTGCCGTCGGTTACCACATCCGGGTCGGCATAGGTTTCAAGGATCTCACCGATGAAAATATCGTGGGTATCAAAGTCCAGGGTGCGGTCCAGGCGGCATTCCATGGTCACCGGGCAGGCCTTGAGCATGGGGGCGTTTTTCGACTCCCCGTAGAATATGTCCAGGATGCCGCTTTTATCGCTGGTTTTGCCGGTGACAATGCCAAAGTAGTCGGTTTCCGCCACCAGGTCCTTTCCCGGGATATTTACGCTGAAAGATTTGGTGTCCAGGATACCCTTGTTAGAGTAATGACTCTTGTGTACCCCGAAGGAGAGGTATTGGGGCGTGCCGTGGTTCATGATACCCACGTGGGCAATGGTGATGAAGTTGTTTTTTCCGTCCACCTTGGTCCCAAGGATCGTGGTCAGGCTGGGGTAGAGTGCATTTGCTCTGTCCAGGGGGAGTTTGTCTGTCATAAAGACCTCCTATTTTTAATAGATTGATGCTTGTACATACAAACATCGGTGTGCATAAGCGCCCCGACGATGATCGGTGCGCTAAAGCTTTTTGCTGACGGCGTCCAGATGCCGGGTCAGGTCAATACCGTTCTGTTCGCCTAGAATATCGCTGTAGCGTTCGTATAATCTTTTCCAGGCAGCTTCAATGACCGGCAGCAGTTCCTCACCGGCCTGGGTCAGGGTAATGGATGCTGTTTTACCCCGGGTGGTTTTTTGGGCAAACCCCCTGTGGACGAGGGTGTCCACAAATCGGGTCACGGTGGAGGGGGCCAGGTTCAATGCTTCGCACAATTTTTTAGGTCCGATGCCGGGATCATCATGGACCAGCATGACAATAAAGGCGTGGGAGGGGGATAGCCCTGCGGGTCTGAATGCCTCCTCCGCCATCCGGGTGATCTTCCGGGCAAGGGAGTTGGCCGTGAAAAACAGGCAGTTGTGTAATATGTGTTCAGTCTTTTTCATTGTTTGTGCATACAAATATATCAGACGCAGTCCCAAGTCAAGTGGATTTTCAGGCGGCTGACACCTATCCGGAGAAACTTATTTGGCGCCGCTTTTGCGCAGCTCAATCAAAAGATCCCTGGCGTGGGCTGTCTGATCGGGTCCCAGCACGTCTTTCATTCCCTTTTCATCCGAGAGAACCATGAGCATGGCAGCGGCAAAGAGTTTGTTGGTTTGAACGATTTTGGACAGGTGGGCGGTCATGGGCTGGGCCTTGGATCCCACATAGGTGGTAAAAAAGATCCGGTAGAATTCCCGCTGGGGCTTATAATGCCGGGCATAGGCATGGAGACGTTTCTTGATGCCAAGGGCGGCCTTGTCGGCGGTCAATGACTCCCGGGTATATTCAGTGAGGGATGAAAATGCGGATGTCACAAGGGTCTCCCTTATGCCTGCCATGATTTCCAGGGTGGTATCCTGGGTGACCCGGCAGATCTGGGCATTGTTTGCCAGGATGGTGTCAAGCTGGGTATAGTCCACCCGGCTGATCAAGTCCACATAGGCATTGCGGACCGCCTTTTTCTCTTCGGGCAGGTCCAAAGGTGCCAGACGGAGGTTGTCCACAGCCCGCTGCATTTCCACGATCTGCTGGCCGAGCAGCTTCAACTCGGATTCCGTGCTTTCCCGGGTCAGGCCGGAAAGTTTTTCTGCAAGATCCTTGTACAGGAGGCGAAATAGATCAAAATAAAGCCGCCTGTAAGTCTTTTCAGATTTAAAGCGGCAACAGTACCGGGTGATGTCCGGGTATTTGAAAAGCATACTCAACCTATACCGGGCGGCGGCAGTGCCAAGGTTGGCCACCAGGTCCACGTTTTCCAGCTTGTCTATCCTGTCCGACTTGGCCCCGAAAAAAAGCCGGGTCAGGTTCTGCATGAGAACGGGATCTGTTTTTCCCAAAACCACAGCCGGGGAAAGATCGAGAATCCGCATGAGGCGGTGGGCCGCTTCCAGGTAGGCGTTGATTCTTTTGAGTACGGTCAGGGTGGCCTCGTTCATCTTTTCCATAGCTTTGAGGAATTTTTTCTTGTTCTTTTCCTGGAGGGCCATCTGTTCACGGGTCATCAGGATTTTGGAAAATACGTCGTTGAGTGATTTGATTTCATGACGGGATTTGGCAATGATGCCGGCCAGGGCGGACTTTTCCATGGAGGGGAGTTTGGCGCCGGCCAGGCGGCAGACCAGATCCGCATTGTTGATATCATCCAGGTAGTCCCGCCAGGGTTTATCATCAGCCAGGCTGCCGATGAGGGCTGTCAGGGTCTTGCTGACCAGGGTTTTGTAGTCTCTGCCTGCGCTGCTTCTGGCGATGACCTCTTTGAGATCAGGCTTTAAAAGCGAGGTGTCCACCGTCCCCTTATGGGTTTTCAGGTTGTTGAAATAGGTGATGATCAGGTTGGTGGTGAGCAGCTCGATGGTTTTTTTATTGCCGGCATCCTGGATGTCCTCTTCCGCGATGCTGAATCCGCAGTCAAAGGAAATGGGGTCCGCTTCCTGGCTCAGGATACGGAACAGGGTATACAGGCTTTCAATGTATTGGTCCGGATAAGGGGTGCCGTTTTTTCCCATTTCCGTAAAAAAAAAGCGGGAGATGGATTTGGTGGAGACAACCAGGAGGCCTTTTTCATCTCTTTTGTATTTTTTCAGGGGATTCAGCCCCTTGGTACCGTGCTGGAGGAGATTGGAAACCTTTCGCTGGTAGAGTCTTTCCCTGAATTTTTTGGCCGTTTCATCGTTTAATGTTTTCATGGATCTGGATCTGGTATCCTTCCTCTCCTTTTTTCGTGGATATCAATTCTTTGATTTTAACGTTGGAAAGCTGTTCCTGAATTTCCCTTGTGGCATGGGGACCGTTGATCAGGGTGGCGGTGGTCACTCTGCCGGTAACCGTGATTTCGGCAATCCCGGGGTTAACTTCCTGCCACTCCGTGAAATTGGCCAATTCGTACTGGTAATCATCCAGGCTGTCCTTGAGCTGTTCCTTCTTTACCTCCAGTTCCATAATCCGGGTTTCGTTTTTTTCGATCCGGTCAAAGTACCGGTTCAGATCAGTGTCTAGACGCGAGAACAATGCCTTGTTTTTCTGAACCTGGGATTTGAAGACGTCCGCCTTCTGGGACTCCTCTTTTTCTTGGGCCATCTTCTCTTCTAAGTGGCGCCCCTCATCCCTTGCCAGATCCATTTCGTATGCAAGCCTGCCGGTGGACTGATGCAGGGCCTGGACATCTTTTTCAAGTGCCGTGATTTTTTCCCGGATTTCCTCAATCAGGCTTTCACTGCGGCGGATGTGGTTTGTGATGGTTTTCACCTCTTTTGCGATGAACGCGTCAACCCCCATGGTGATGGTGTTGGGTACGGATTTCTCGGTTCCCAGGTGCCGGGCTGTCAACCCCATATTGGCTGTGATATCCGAAGAGATGATCTCGCCGTTGGGAATAAGGACCGCACCACTGGTTTCAATGGTGGTGTCCACGATTTCCTTTAAGGCCGTCAGGTTGCCCAGACAAAATATTTTTGAGTTCTGGATGAATTTTGCAGTGACATTTCCCCTGGCGTAAATCGTGGCATCGTTGATCCCGTTGGCCACCGTAACATCGCCTTCGGCATGAATCTTGCCGCCGTCCACGGTATCGAGCCGTACGGCGTCCCCCTTGATCCGGAATCCGGCTTTCAGGGTGCCTTTGACGTCGATATTGCCGGCGTAATCCAGGTGGCCGGTTTCATAGTTGACATCGTTTTGCACCAGGAAAACATCGGAGACCTGAACGTTTCCGGACCAGGTCAGGCGGGGATGTCCGCTGATTTCCGCATAGAGTCGCTGCTCGTCTTCGGAAGGGACCACCCCTTGCTTATACCGCAGGGGAATATCCGTGACTATCGGTACTTCAACGATCTGGTCAAAAATATTGGTGCCGTTGCGGGCCTCAACCATGGGGAATTTTTCAACCAGCAGAGTGCCTTTTTCCACCCAGGGAATTTGCCCCCTGTCCTTGAAGTCGATTTTTCCCTCTTCGTCAAAACCGCCGGCTTTAAGATGATCCGTATCAAAGTAATATTCGATCCTGGCGTCTTTACCTTCCACCGGCGGTTTGCCCGTGGCCACCTGGAACGGTTTTGTTTTAAACCCGCTGGACCGGATAAATCCGTCGAGCTGTTCCTCTCTTACCAGTCCGAAAAAGATGCCCTCATCTCCTAAGCTATCGGACAGCTCGGCGGCGGACAGGGTATCGTTGAATTTATCCGTTTTGGTGATAAAGGCATTCATCCCCATTTGATCGATTTCCAGAATCACACCGCAGGCCAGTTCTTTTTTTACGGAGTGATCCGGTTTGTTTTCAGGGGCCTTTGCCACAAGCTGTGTCTCGGCGGATTCTGCTTGTTCTGCCACAGCCGGGGCAGATGGAGACGGTTCAGGTGCAGGTCTTGGCGGGGTGCCGGGCTGTTTTTCCTGAATCCTGAGAATTTTCAGGAATTGTTCTTTGGTAAGGGTGTTATTTTTGAGCCAGATTTCGCCTATGAATTTCGGGACACCCTTGCCGGCGGCTTTTTTTTGCCGGGCGATTTCTTCTTGAAACACGGCCTTATCCACAAAACCCAGTTTTACTGCAATGGTGCCGAAGATGGTATTTTTACGCATCACCTTCAACGTCTGGAAGGTGGCGATGACCTGTTTCATCTGGGGAACGGGTATGAGTTCCTGGGCGAGAAAATAGTTCTTCAATGCCATTTCAAGGTTTTTGGATCCCTGGCAGGCTTTGAGGGCCTGGGCACACTGCTCCCGGGTAATGAGGTTTTTCTGTAAGGCTATTTTCTCCAGCATAGGCAGCCCTGTTCCGCTGAGTGGTTCACGTGACCCTTTTTATCAAGCATTGTCGTCCGGCATCAGCTTTCGGGGGCCTCGGCTGTGACATCCCGCTGGATAGCCATAAAATGGGATGTGTCACCGGAAGGCCCGGTAATGGGGACAATCTTCCACTCCATCATGAAGGTGGTGCCATCTTTCTTATAATTCACCGCCCGGCCGTGGAACAACCGGCCTTCGGCCAGATCCTTAGCCAGACGTTTTAAAACCTCATCATCTGTTTTCGGGCCCTGAAGGATACCCGGAGATTTGCCCAGGACCTCTTCAGGCGTATACCCGCTCAGTGCGCAAAAGGCTGGATTGACGTATACAACGGGGTATCCGCTCCCGGCTTCGGTGATCATGATGGCATCGAAAGATTCATCTATGGAGGCAACCAGCATCCGCTTCATTATGGACTTAAAATTTTCGTCGTGGTCAAACAGGTCACTTACATGGTTGGGAATTTCCATAGTGGATGTCTCCTTTCATCGCCGGGGCCGGCCAGTAAAACGGAAAGTTAATATCCCTGAACAGCCCACATTGTGACCCATTGTGCGCAAAACATCAAGAAAAAACACGGGTTGGGCGATTCGCATCAAAATGCATAGTAATATTTCCCATATGCCTTGCCGGACAGGTCCGGAGTTTACACAGATAAAAAACTAGGGTTTAATGGGCCAGACAAAACTTTAGGAAAAAACGGCATGACAGATCTCCATCTGACATATTCGGATCAATTGATCCGCAGTATTTTCGATTCCTTATCCGCCCATATCGCCATTATTGACCACCGCGGCCGTATCCTTGAAACCAACGCGGCATGGCGAAATTTCTCCCGGGATAATCGGCAGGACTCCGGTGAACCTTCCCAAATCATTGACTTTACCGGTATGAACTATCTGCACATCTGTGAAGCGGCTACCGACGAGGGGGCCCGGGATGCGTGGAACGTTGCCGGGGGAATCCGGGAAGTGATTCAAAAAAAGAGGGATGAATTTTTGTACGACTACCCCTGTCATTCCCCGGAGGGTAAACGCTGGTTTTATATGCGGGCCATCCGGATGGCGGGTGCGGACCCGGTGCAGGTCATTGTCAGCCACGAGGACATCACCGAACTCAAACTGGCCCAGGAGTCCTTGAAACAGCATCAGGACATTTTAGAGGAGCAAAACCAGAGGCTGGAAGAGGCCAATATCGCCCTCAAGGTATTGATTGAGCAGCGGGAAAAGGACAAGGCGGAAACCGAGAAGCACTTTTTAACCCATATCCGGGCTTTTGTGCTGCCCTATATCAGCAAGCTTAAATCCGGCAACCTGGGTGAGCGGGACAGGACATTACTGGGAATTGTGGAGGACCAGCTCAACCAGGTGGTTTCCCCTCTTATGCAGCGGATGGACAACGCCGGCGTCATGCTCACCCCCCAGGAGATGCAGGTGGCCGCACTGGTGAAAGAGGGGAAAACCACGGCGGAAATTGCGGATGTCCTCTACATTTCAGAGACCACCGTCAGTTTTCACCGCAAAAACTTGCGTACCAAGCTGGGTTTGAAAAACAAGGGAACGAATCTAAGGTCCTTTCTTTTGTCCATGTCATAACCGTCCGAAGGTTTTTTATTTGCGCATCAGGGAACATCTTTCAGCACCACCTGCATCTCCGGGCGGTTTTCCATTTCCTGAATGGCCTTTGACAGTTCAATCTTGTCCGGGTTTTTCGGGGACATATTTTTGAGTGCATCCGTCAACTCGGTCTGTTCCATGATAAATGACCTGTTTTTTCCTGTCTGGACATAGGCTGCCCAGGGAATGAATTTTGTCAGGGGAAACAACTGGCCTTCCCGGGGGGAAATATCAATGTTGATGCCTGAGATGAATACCAGGTTTCTGCCGCGGTATCCGGGCGCCTGGAGAAGGGTTCTGAAGCTGCGTTCAAATTCTATGCGTGTGTTGGCAATGGCAGCACTCAAGAACGGATGGGGGGATGTGACGATCCGGGGCATCTGTCTGGCCAGGTTTTTTTCAAGCTGGTCCCTGCCTTCGAGTGTATCTGAAATATCACGCTTAAAATAGAAAAGATCCGGGGTCAGATCGCGGTCTATGGAAAGGGACCGGTCCCTGTGGGCGGGCGGCAGTTTTTCTTCTAGTTCCGTGTGCATGGGGAACAAGGTGGCAGTGCTGAGCTGGCCTATGGGGCGTGAAAGGCGGTTATCAGCGCCGCCGGAGGGGCCGGGGGCAATCAGCTTGTTCAGCCTGAGAAATAATCCCTGGCCCCGATCCGGTTCCAGGTACAGGTTGTCAATAAGGATTGCGGCCCGGCCGTCGGCGAGGGTATACCTGATATTTTGCCTGGCATAGGCGTATTCTTTGGTATACCAATCCATTACCGCGCCGATTTTACCGCAGCACGCCGTGTGCTCAAGGGTCTGTGTTTGAAGGCGCTTGTATGATCCGAACGTCTGGCTGTCCGGGTCATACCCGACGTGGCTGGCCTGGATGATAACCAGATCCTGGCCGTGGTGTGCGTGGGGGCCATGGCGGTCCGTGGCAACGATGCCTCCCACCATCCCGTGGTTAAAGGGAAATGTCCCGAAGTGCTTGGCGATGAGGATGATGGGAAATCCTTGGTTTTCATCGGAGCAAAACGCCCGGGACGGCATGATCTGGCCGGATTTGAACCCGTATGATTTGCAAAGGTTGTAAAATCTGGGAACAAAGGCGCTGTATCGGAACAGGCTGTCCCCGATCTGAAATTCGTCAAATCGGTTTTCCATGTGGTCCTCCTTCATAAGCCTCATTGGGATGAATGTCGCCATTTCCTCCGCATGGGACCGGCAGTGACGGTGTTGTTTTTGTGGGGGCTTTGGGCATCACAGGCGGAGGCCTTAAATTTCATGTATCATCGGCAGCCGTGCTTGTCAAAGACTGCTGGTTATTGACAAGGTCTGGCCGATGACCTAAAAGATAGGCAAGTAAAAGTTAATTTAACCCGTTCCATAAGGAGATACCCATGAGTGCATATGATTTTAACGCCGCAGAAGTATTTGATATGGCCATAAAGATAGAGGAAAACGGCGCAAAGTTTTACCGCCGGGCGGCAGAACTGCAAAAAGACGCGGCAGATAAGGAATTCTTAGAAACCCTGGCCAAAATGGAAGACCGCCATAAAGCCACCTTTGAGGAAATGAAGGCCACCCTGTCCGATGCCGAAAGCAAGGGCACGGTATTTGATCCCAAAGAGGAGCTGAGCCTCTACCTGAATGCCATGGCCGATGCCCATGGCGGGGAAGGGGACCCGGATGTGGTGGAAAGCTTCAGCGGTAAAGAGTCCATGGCGGAAATCGTTGCCATTGCCGTGGGCCTGGAAAAAGAAAGCATCCTGTTTTATGTGGGCATTAAAGATATGGTGCCGCCCAAGTTCGGCCAGGATAAGATCGATACCATTATCAAAGAAGAAACCCAGCATGTGGCGCAACTCAAAGGGTTTTTGAAAAAGGCGGAAAAGCTGGCTTAAACGGCAACCAAGAAAAAACATGGCCCTGGTTTCAACGGCCTGTCCGGAACGTGCTCCGGGCAGGCCGTTTTTTTGGGCCTGGCGTTGCCTTCATTTTTAGGGCATTGGCAACCGGAGGGCGATTCCCCTGGTCTGGAGGGCGGTGCTCAACCCTGCCACGGCCAATTCCTTATCCTTTGCCTCAACTTCAACCGTAATATCCAGGTTTTTCCAGGTATCGGGGAAATCATCCGGATCAATGAGATCGTGATGCTTTTTAGGGTTCTTTCCCTTCCAGCCTTCCTTCGGGGATGATAGGTGGAACAGGGGTTCCCGGTTCCAGGTGGTAAGCGCTGCCCGGGTGGCGGCAGCAATGTCCAGCCCGTCGGGCAGGCAGCGGTGATGATGGACGTCGTAGACCAGGGGAACACCGGTGTCCCGGCAGACCGGCAGCAGGTCTTCCGGGGTATAGCTGCGGTCGTCGTTTTCCAGGGTAAGGCGTGTGCGAACGTTTTCCGGCAGGGAGCCAATGGCGGCGGAAAGCCTTTTGAGTGCTGCGGGTTTGTCCCCGTATACCCCGCCCCCGTGTATATTGATGACATCTGCCCCCACCCATTGCGCCACCTGGGCCTGGTAGGCCAGATCGGCCACGGAACGGGCCACCACGCCCGGGTCCGGTGAGGAAAGCACGATAAACTGGTCCGGGTGGAATCCGGTGCGGATGTCATGGCGCCGGCCGAACCTGCCGCAGTCCTCAAACAGGGATATAATTGTCTTGCCTTCCGGCAGATCCTCAAGATCGTATCCTGCATCAGGATGGGTTTTCAGGGGCAGAATCTGGCTGTTGATCCTGAAATCCCCGATGCCGTTATCCCGGCAGAAGACCAGGGACTGCATCAGGCTTTGTGTATTGGCAAGGCAGATCTCACTGAGGCGCTGCAGTTGTTCATCCCTGGGGAATTTGGCCAGATGGCCGGCGGTGGTCCGTCTGAAACGGATATCCTGCGATTTGAAGATGCAGCAGAGTCCAAGGCGTATCATGGGGGTTCCTTTGCAGGCTTTGGGATTTTACGGCTCTTTAGCCTTTACGTTAAAGGATACTCACAATTTTGGCCCGGTCCAGAATTTCCATGCTTTTTTTACTTTACCCGGGCCGGAAAGCCTTTATGATAGGGCCATGGAAATTTTCATCTCTTCAGTTGTGTCTACGGCGAACCTGGTATTCCGGTTGGGCTCGGTGATGTTTGTCAGCCTTTTTGGTATTGAACTGTTCATGCAGATGGGGCTGATGCGGTACCTGAGACCCGTGGGCCGGCCTGTGGCAAAGGCCGCCCGCCTGCCGGCCGAAGCCGCGGTGAGCTTCCTTGCTGCCGTGGGATCCATGATTGCCGCCCATACCATGGCGGCCCGTTTTCATGCGGACGGCCGGCTGACGGACCGGGAACTTCGGCTCACCGGCATCCTGAACACGGTCCCCTTCCATGTGAAAGAGACCCTGACTTTTCAGCTGCCCATTGTCCTGCCCCTGCTGGGTTTCCGTCTGGCCATGATTTATATCACGGCGTTCTGGCTTACCGGTGTGCTAAAGCTGGGTTACGTATTGGCTTGCGGGCATGCCGGGGATGCGGCCGGTGGGGCCATCCGGGAAAATCGCGATGATCCGTTTTTCGCCTATGAATGTGCGCCGGATGATGCGGACTGCCGCAACCGCAGCTTCCTTATGCTGCTCAAGGACACCTGGGATGCCAGAAAGCGAATGTTTTTAAAGATGACCGGACTGCTGGCCGGTGTGACCCTGATCATTCAGATGCTCACCCTTACCGGCATGCTCTCCTTTGTGGAGGCGATGATTTCCCCCGTGACCGACGCCCTGGGACTTTCCCCGGCCGTTATCGGTCCGGTTACCGCCTATATATTCAGCCCCACGGTGGGAATTACCTATATGTCAAACCTCATGGCACAGGGCAGTGTCACGGGCTACGAGGCGATTGCCGCCCTGATGGCAGGGGGCCTGATCATGATTCCGGTCACCCGCCTGCGCCGCACCCTGCCCCGGTATATGGCCATTTTCGGCAGCCGTAACGGGGCTGTGATCTGCGCCATGACCATGGGGTTTGCCCTCCTGTCCCGGATACTGGTGCTGGTCTGGATCATCCTGTTCTACTAGGTTCCGTCATTGCCATATAAATGATAGGTATTAACTATCATTAAACCCTTTTTTTAACCGTATTGCACTATTTTTTGTGATGACTAACTTAGTATCAAATGCCAGACACGGCAGGCCTTAAAAAAGCCACAACAGCAAACCACACCAAGGAGAAATACAATGACTGAGAATAGAGTAGAAAACTACGTTGAAACTGAAAAAGAAAGAGAAGAAGGACACGTTGACCCCCGCCACAGCAACTTTGAATGCGAAAGCCCCGACGCACACCTGGGATGCGATATGGGCATCGACGTGGCAGGCTAACCCACAGCACCACGAAAAACGGCAGAGCTTTAAAGAGAAAAAAGAAAAAAAATAAAAGAGAATACTAAAAGATAACAAGAGGTGATAACATGTCAGAAAACAGAGTCGAAAACTACATCGAGAGCGAAAAAGAAAGAAACGAAGGTCATGTGGATACCCGTCACAGCAACTTTGAATGCGAAAACCCCGACAGGCATCTGGGATGCGATCCGGGAATCGACGTTGCCGGGTAAAACAAAGATAACAATCAAGTGACCGAAAGCAGAGCCTCTTTGAGGCTCTGCCCTCTTTAGCAGCAGTCAAATAAAAAACGATCATAAAATTTCTCGGATACATAGGGGAGCCAAAATGGACATCTGCATCGCAGGCCTTGACAAGACCTTTGACAACCGTGACCGGGTGATTTTTAAAGATCTTACGGCCACATTTCGCACAGGAAAAACGTCTGTGCTTCTGGGCAAAAGCGGTGTGGGCAAGTCCAGCCTGCTGAATCTTGTTGCCGGTATTGATACCCCGGACCGGGGGCGGATCCAAATAGGAGACACCGTGGTGTCCGACATGGACGATGCGGGGCGGACCCTGTTTCGCCGCCGGCACATCGGTTTCGTCTTCCAGTCCTTTAACCTGATCCCGGTGCTCACGGTCCTGGAAAATGTGGGCCTGGTGGGGCAGCTTGACGGCCGGCCGGACAGGGATATTAAGGAAAAAGCCGCCTTTCTGCTGGAGACTGTGGGGCTGGCTGACCGCCTGCTGGATTTCCCGGACCGCCTTTCCGGGGGTGAACAGCAGCGGGTGGCCCTGGCCCGGGCATTGATCAATGATCCTGAGATCATCCTGGCGGACGAGCCCACGGGCAACCTGGACGGCAAAACCGGCACCGCCGTGCTTGAACTGATCACGGATCAGGCAAAGCGGTTGCATAAGACCCTGGTCATGGTGACCCACAGCCCGGATGCCCTGGCATGGGCGGATGAGGTCTTCACCGTTGAAAACTATGCCCTGGTTCCGGGGAACGGCATATGAGACTTTCCCCCTTGATCCGTACCTGTTTCAGGTCTTCTAAGGCGCAACTGCTGAGAACTTTCCTGTTGATATTCGGTATCGCCCTGGGGGTGGCCGGCGTTGTCGCCATCGACATTGCCAAGATCTCCGTGAGCAAATCCTTTGAGCTTTCCACCGCCGCACTGACAAAAAGGGCCACCCATCAGATCACGGGAGCCGATTTTACCGTGCCACAGTCCCTTTTCGTCCGGTTGAGGACGCATCTTGGCCTTCATAAAACCGCACCGGTCATTGCACGGGAGGTTTTGGTACCCGAACTGGACGGCAGGACCCTCACCCTCATGGGCATTGATCCCTTTTCAGAATCCCACTTCAGGGATATCCGGTTTCGAACCGGGACAAACGGGATATCACAGGACAGTGGTGATCCCAGGACCGTGATGACACGCGGTGACGGTGTCATCCTTTCGGGTTCCCTGGCAGCATCCGGTGAACTTGGGGTGGACTCCGCATTGACGCTGACCTTCGGCGGCCGGGAGGTGACCACCCGCATCGGTGCCCTTTTGGCCGGCGGTGACAAAAATCCTGCCTTTGACGGCGTGATCCTTGCCGATATTGCCCTGGCCCAGGAGATCCTCGGGATGGGAAACCGGATCAGCCGCATCGACCTGGTGCTGGATTCCGATGCCGAAACCGCCCGCGTCCGGGAACTGTTGCCGCCCGGGCTGACCCTTACGAAAACCGAGGACAGAAACCAGACAATCCGCAGCCTTTCCCGTTCCTTTGAAACCAGTCTCACCGCCTTTTCCATGCTGGTGCTATTCATGGGGATTTTTTTAATTTACAACACTGTCTCCTTTTCCGTGGCACGCAGGCGGGGGCTGAACGGCACGTTGCGGGCACTGGGGGCCACCCGGCAAGAGATCTTTTTGTCGGTGCAGGCGGAAGTGCTGGTGTATGCGCTGGCCGGTTCCGCACTTGGGGTGGGACTGGGCATTCTCCTGGGCACGGGTGCGGTAAGGGCGGTTATCGCCACGGTATCGGACATGTACTATACCCTTACCGTCAGCCGCACGCACATCACTTTCGCCATTCTGCTCAAAGGGGTGCTTGTGGGGATTCTGGCCGCCGTGGGGTCCTCCCTTATGCCCGCGGTCAATGCCGCCAATACCCGGCCTGTGACCCTGATGCAGCGGTCGGCCTCGGAAAGCCGGCTCTCAGTCTATTTACCCGGCCTGACCACAGGTGGGGTTTTAGCGATTGCCGCAGCGCTGATCATATTCAACTGGCCAGGAGCTTCCGTGAACCTGGTGTTTGCCGGCGTCTTTCTGATTTTCACCGGCGGTTCCTTTTTGACCCCGGCCCTGGTGGCGCTCATCACCCGGGGAGCGGATGCCGCAACCGTAAAATTTTCCGGGCGGCACCGGTTGATGCCGGCAATGGCGATGCGGAACGTCCGCCGTTCCCTGAGCCGGACCAGTGTGCTCATCGCCTCTCTCATGGTGGTGGTTTCGGTTTACATCGGCATCGATACCATGACCCGGAGTTTCAGGCTGTCCATCGTTCACTGGGTGGACGGCCATATCGGCGGCGATGTCCACGTGGCGTCCCTGGATGACCTGAACCGCTCCCTGGACAAGACCCTGCTGGATAAGATTTTGGCGATGCCGGACGTCAGGGCGGTTTCAGCCTACAATATCCACCGTGCCTTTTCCGAAGCCTCAGGGGAAGTGCATATCTTTTCCTATCTGAGGGACCTGTCAAAAAAAGAGTGGACCTGGCGTTCGCCCGGGGTAAAACGGGACGGGGATGTTGACCGCCTGCTGGAAGACGGCTGGATCATCGTTTCAGAAATCTTTGCCCGGCAAAACGGGCTTATGCCGGAATCACAGGATGCTTCAGGGGGCCTGTTTGTGGCCATGGATACCCTTAGGGGACCTGAAACCTTCCGGGTGGCAGGCATTTTCAGGGATTTTTTCATGGGCGGCGGCCGGGTGGTGGTCAGCCGGGAGACCATGAAAACCTTCTGGGGTCATGACGATATCACCGCCATGCAGATTTTTGTCCACGGTGAGGCCGATGCCAAAAAAAGCGCTGTCCAACGTGTGATGGGCAAGATTCGCGGGATTGACCGGAACGACAATGCCCCGGACGAAACCCCGGGCAGCGCCCTGTTGAAAATCCGTTCCGGCCTGGACATCAAACAAAGCATCCTGGCCGCTTTTGACAAGACCTTCCTCATCACCTCGGCCCTGCAGGTGCTCACTGCCATCGTTGCACTCACCGGTATCATCAACTCGGTGATGGCCCTGATACTGGAACGTGCCCGGGAGCTGGGCATCCTGCGGGCCTGCGGTGCTCTGCCTTCGCAGGTTCGCACCCTGGTGCTCTGGGAATGTGCCGTTTCCGGTTTTCTGGCAGGTCTTTTGGCCCTGCCTCTGGGGGCCTTTCTCTCCTGGGTGCTGGTCCATGTGGTGAATTTCAGATCCTTCGGCTGGACCTATGATATGCATCTTTCTGGGGCCACCATGATTCAGGCGGTGGCTTTTTCCGGAACCGCAGCCCTTTTGGCCGGTATCGCCCCCGCCTTCAGGGCCGGGCGGGTGGACATCGTCAAGGCATTGAGAACGGAGTGAAAAATGATGCGGATTAAAACGAAACTATTGTTGCTGCTGACGGCATGCCTGATGCTGGCAGGTATCGGTTGTGGGGCACCGCCGGCCACTGAAGAGACGGTGAATATCGCCGCGGCCCTGTCTTCGGAAACCGGTGATGACTGTTATGCCCAGGCCCGGTTGCCGGGTGCTATCCGTTTTCCGGAAGATTACGGTCCCCACAAAAGATTCAAAACCGAATGGTGGTATTATACCGGCAATCTGAAAACCCGGGAGGGCAGGCATTTTGGTTTTCAGCTCACCTTTTTCCGGCAGGCCCTGGACTGCCGAGTGGCCCAAGGGGAATCTGCCTTCCGGACCAACCAGCTTTACTTTGCCCATTTTGCCGTCACGGATACGCAGAATAAACAATTTTTATCCGCCCAGCGCATGAACCGGGGCAGCCTTGGCATCGCCGGGGCCCAGGCCTTACCCTTTAAGACCTGGATTGACGACTGGCAGGCGGCCCAGGTTGAAAGGGAAGAAGGAGCGCTACGCCTGACCGCAAGGGCCAGATCGCAAAAGCAGACCGGCAGCCCTGAGTTTTCCGTTTCCCTTACCCTCACCCGTGAAAAGCCTATGATTCTTCAGGGTGACCGGGGCTTGAGCCGGAAGGGTCCCGGCCCTGCGGACGCCTCTCACTACTATTCTTTTCCGGGCATGTCAGTCCGGGGAACTGTAACCGTCAAAGGGGAATCCGCAGATGTGACCGGCCATGCCTGGTTTGACCATGAGTGGAGCACTTCGGCTCTGGGCGCGGATGTGGCCGGCTGGGACTGGTTTGCCCTGCGCATCAATGAGGGGCCAAAAACAGGCACCGACCTGATGGTGTGCCTGGTACGCAGATCCGACGGCACCCCCAACGGCTATGGATTCGGCTCGCTCTCTCGCCTGGACGGCAGCATCGCCATCCTGTCGGAATCCGATTTTGCCATCACCGTGAACCGTACCTGGACAAGTCCGGACTCGGGCCGGACCTATCCTGCGGGCTGGACCATCCGCCTGACGACTTATGGCCTTGAAATGAAAGTGAGCCCGGTCATGGAGGGCCAGGAGCATACCGGTATGTTTCCGTATTATGAGGGGGCGATTCAGGTGGAGATGTCCGATGGCAGGGGGCGTGGGTATGTGGAGATGACCGGGTATTGATACGGGGCTGGCAAATGGCAAAAAATAACCAATCCGTCAGTTCACCCGAATCTGGCATTTGTCGTTCAGGTCAAGCCTGAAAATGTAGACGGCTGCGGCAAATGTGGGCAGGGAAAGAAGAATTCCCAGCACGGGTAATAGGGTAATGCCCAGGATAAACAGGGCGACGGCATTTGCCAGCACCAAAAAACCGAAAATAAGTTTGTATACTCTCTGCGGAACGCATGTCATGGCTTTTCCCCCTTTTGGTAAGGTCCGGGTTGTTTATTTGCAGTGATGCTTGCTAAATTAGCAAACTATAATAAATATGATAAGTCTCGACTTAGAAAGTTCAAGCCCGATTTTTTATGGCTATAACTTTTCGCCGGACCAGGGAGGTTGTGACTATGTGCTCTCTCTTTGTCTGATTCATAGAGCTGGGATCGGTATTGACAATTGCCACCTGCAATAGTAGATTCCCTGCCTGTTATACCGGGTAAATGAAAAGGAAAACTCATGCGGTACCTCATCCTTGTCTGCGCCGTGCTCATGCAGGTCTGTCTTGGTGCGACCTATTCCTGGAGTGTCTATGTTCAGCCCTTGAAAGCCCTGACCGGCCTGGCCCAGGGACCTGTTCAGATTCCGTTTACCATGTTTTATTTCGCCTTTCCCCTGACCATGATGATCGCAGGGCAGTTTCTTCCCCGGGTGGGGCCGCGGCGCTCGGCCATGGCAGGGGGCCTGCTTTTCGGCGGGGGCTGGCTTCTGGCCGGCCTTGGCAGCCACTCCTTTATCCTGACGGTGTTGGGAATCGGTCTTCTGGCCGGGGTCGGGGCGGGGATGGCCTATATCGTTCCCATTGCCGTTTGTATCCGGTGGTTCCCCAAATCCAAGGGGCTTGTTACGGGGATTGCCGTGGCCGGTTTCGGCGGCGGGGCCGCCATGGTCAGCCAGGCCGGGGGATATATGATCAACACCATGGGGTTTTCCCCCTTTAATACCTTTTTTGTTTTCGGCACGCTTTTTTTATGCACGGTGGTTGCGGCCGGGGCCATGATGCGCTTTCCAAAAACAGATGCCGCCGCAGGCACCGGAACGCGCCTGGCACCCAGGCAGGTGCTGGGCCATCTTAACTTCCGCATTCTCTACTTTGCCATGTTTATCGGGCTGGCCGCCGGTTTTGCCGTGAATGCCAACCTCAAGGAACTCTACCAGGGGGGACCGGATGCCGTGGGCCTCGGGATCACGGCGGTTTCCCTCTTTGCCCTTGCCAATGCCGCCGGCCGGGTCATTTGGGGAGCGGTTTTCGACCGGATTGAGGCGGCCACCGCCATCCAGGCCAACCTGATGTTCCAGGCCGCCGTCTTGGGCCTGGCCCCCCTGCTGCTCAAGACCAGTTTTGGGTTTTTGATCGTTGCCCTGGTCACCGGTTTCAACTACGGCGGGGTGCTGGTCATCTATGTTTCATCTGCTTCCCGGAGTTGGGGGGCTGGCAATATCGGGCAGGTCTACGGCTGGCTTTTCACCAGCAATATCCCGGCATCCCTGTCGCCCATCCTGGCAGGGTTTGTCTTTGACCGCTTTCATCATTTCACGCCGGCGCTGATCTCATTGGCAGGGCTTCTGGCTGGCTGCGCCCTGATGATCCGGCGCAGATCCGGGGTGGTTAATGACAGGGAGTGTTTAGGACCGGTGTAGCGGGATTTGCCTGAGTCCTTGAAGTCGATCCTTATCGGTTCTATAATGCCGGCATGCAGACATTGGATCATACGTCCCCCATCATTGTCTTCACGGATCTGGACGGCACCCTTCTGGACCATGATACTTACGGGTTCGCACCGGCCTGCGATGCCGTGTCGTTCCTGAAAAAGGCGGGCATCCCCCTGATTCTCAATTCCAGTAAGACCTGTGCTGAGATTTTAGGTATCCGCAAAGAACTTGGCAACCGCCATCCGTTCATTGCGGAAAACGGGTCGGTGGTGGGGATTCCTGACGGATATTTTGTCGGGAGGTCACCGGAAGACATGGGTTTTACAATGGAAAACGGCCTCTGGATCAAGTGTATCGGCGGAGAAAGGGACGATATCCTGGATGTGCTGCACAGGCTTCGAAACACGGGTGGTTTTCCCTTTGAAGGCTTTGCCGATATGACGGTCGCAAGGCTTGCAAAGATCACAGGGTTGTCCGAAAAAAAGACAGGGCTTGCGAATCAGCGGCTGAGCACAGAACCCATCCGCTGGCTGGGAACGGACGACCTGTGGCACCGTTTTTCCCGGGAAATTGCCGATGCTGGACTGGGATGGGTTCAGGGCGGCCGGTTTATTTCCATCTCAAGGCCATTCGATAAAAGGGACGGGGTGGAACTGCTCCTGGATTTTTACAGGGGTAAGTTTCCCAAGTCCCCCGTCACCATAGGCCTTGGGGACAGTCCCAACGACCGGGCCATGCTGGATATCATGGATATTGCCGTTGTGATCCGGTCCGGGCGTTCGGACCGGGTGGCCCCGGAAAACGCAGGGACGGTGATCCGGACAACCCTCAGGGGGCCGCATGGATGGCAGCAGGCCATGGATATGATATTTAAACGAAACACGTAAGGCCTATTAAGGAGGCATCAGCAGTGGGTGATTTTCATCAGAACGGCATTGTGACCATTTTGCACAACCTTTCCCGGCAGCCCGTGGAAGAGCTTTCCGCACAACTGGACGCGTTTTCAAAGCGCCGGCGGCTGGGCCTTGTGCTGCCCTCCCTGTATTCGGAGCTGGAAGGCCCGGCTTTAGGGCAGATTATTGATAAACTCAAAGATGTATCTTACCTGAACCAGATTGTTATCGGCCTGGACCGGGCGGATGAGGCCCAGTACCGGCACGCCCTCTCCTTTTTTTCCGGCCTGCCCCAGCACCACCGCATCCTGTGGAATGACGGGCCGCGGCTGAAAGCCATAGATGAAAAACTGGCAAAGCTGACGGTGGCCCCCACCGAGCCTGGCAAGGGCAGAAATGTCTGGTATTGTTTCGGGTACGTCATGGCATCGGATATGGCCGATGCCGTTGCCCTGCACGACTGTGATATCCTCACCTATGACAGCTCTCTTCTGGCCCGCCTGATTTATCCGGTGGCCCATCCGGATTTCACCTATAAGTTCTGCAAGGGATATTATGCCCGGTTCACCGAGTCCAAGGTGAACGGCCGGGTCAGCCGCCTTTTGGTCTCTCCGTTGCTGGCAGCTTTGAAACAGATCTGCGGTGCCACAGATTCCCTGGATTACCTGGAAAGTTTCAGGTATCCCCTGGCCGGGGAGTTTTCCATGCGGACCGAGGTGCTCAATGACCTGAGAATGCCCACGGATTGGGGGCTGGAGGTGGGTATCCTGTACGAGATGAAACGGAACCACAGCCTCAGCCGGATCTGCCAGGTGGATATTGCAGATACTTACGACCACAAACATCAGCCCCTGAGCCGCTCGGATGCTGCCGCAGGCCTGTCAAAGATGAGCATTGACATTGCAAAGGCCATTTTCAGGAAACTGGCCACGGAAGGGGAGGTGTTTTCTGCGGAAAAATTCAGGAGCATCAAGGCGACCTATTACCGGAAGGCTCTGGACTTCCTTGAAATTTACCACAACGATGCGGTCATGAACGGCCTGAATCTGGACCGCCACCAGGAGGAGCAGGCCGTGGAATTGTTTGCCAAAAATATTTTGCAGGCCGGCCGGGATTTCCTGGAAGAACCCCACAAGACCCCGTTTATCCCGGCCTGGAACCGGGTGAAAAGCGCACTGCCCGAAATCATGGAAGAGCTCAAAGATGCCGTTGAAAAAGACCACGCCGAATTTTCCGCTTGACGATTTTAGCTCCCTGAGGGAGCGGGTCAACGCCCATCTGAAACGGATCTACCCGGACCGGGATGCAAACACGCTTGCGGATAAAACCATGGCGGTGTTCAGCCTGGATCCGGACACGCCCGGGAAGGCCCCGGCAGATATCCCCCGCTGGTCCCAGGCGGACATGGTGATGATCACCTACGGCAACACGATGGTTGAACCGGACCAGAAGCCGTTGAAAACCCTGCACCGGTTTTTGACCACCTATCTGGAGGACCTGTTTTCCATCGTTCATATCCTTCCTTTTTTCCCGTATTCCTCGGATGACGGATTCGCCGTCATGGACTACTTTGCGGTAAATCCGGCCCTGGGGGGGTGGAAGGATATCGAAAGGATCGCAGGACGTTATAATCTCATGGCGGATCTCGTGGTCAATCACACCTCCTCCCGGGCCAGGTGGTTTGAAAATTTTAAAAACGGCCGGCATCCCGGAAAGGATTTCTACGTGGCTGTGGATCCCGCATCCGACCTGTCGCAGGTAATCCGGCCCCGGACAAGCCCCCTGCTGCGGGAGGTGGCCACACCGGACGGCACGCGTCATGTCTGGTGCACCTTCAGCCATGACCAGGTGGATCTGGACTTTAAAAACCCGGAGGTGCTGCTGGCCTTTTTATCCATCATCCGTCTTTACCTGGACAAGGGGGTGGGGATATTCCGGCTGGATGCCGTGGCCTTTCTCTGGAAGGAGATCTGCACCACCTGCCTCCACCTGGAGCAGACCCATGAGATCATCAAACTCTTTCGAACCCTGATCGAAGCCTATGCCCCCCGTGCCCTTATCATCACGGAAACAAACGTTCCCAGCCACGAGAATATCTCCTACCTGGGAAAGGGGGACGAGGCCCATGTGATTTATAATTTTCCCTTGCCGCCGCTGCTGCTGAACACCATGGTCACGGGGAGCAGCCATAAACTTATGGCCTGGCTCAAAGAGCTGCCGGAACCGATCTGCGGTACCACCTGCCTGAACTTTATCGCCTCCCATGACGGTATCGGCCTGCGGCCGGTGGAAGGCTGGCTGTCAGACCGGGAGATGGCTGATTTGCTCGGCTGTATGACGGCCTTCGGGGGGAAAATCTCCACCCGGGCCCTCAACGACCAGGAAGTCAATCCCTACGAGATCAACATCAGCCTGTGGGATGCCGTGAAAGGCACCATCACTTGTGGCCCTGACGGCTTCCAGGCCGATCGGTTCATCTGCGCCCATGCCGTGATGCTTGCCCTGCGGGGGATACCGGCATTTTACATCCACAGCCTCCTGGCCACGGAAAACGACTATGAGCGGCGGGACAATCTTGTGGCCAACCGGGCTGTCAACCGCCATATCTGGGATTACGGCCTCCTGTGCCAAAAGCTGGGGGATACGGCTTCCCACCACCACCACATTTTTTCACGTCTATGCGCCCTTGCAGCCGTAAGAAAGGCACAAGCCACGTTTCATCCGGATGCGGAACAGGTCATTCTGGATCTGGGAGACGGCCTGGTGGCCTTTTTACGGCGGTCACAAAAGAACAGGACCATCCTTTGTCTCCACAATATAACGGACCAACCCATTGAGGTTCCGGCGGACCTTTTGCCCGGAGGGGGCAAAAAGGAGCAAACGGATCTGGTGACAGGCACGACCGTGGCCACGGACGGCGGCGTTGAACTTGCCCCCTATCGGTTTATGTGGCTTGCGGGATAAAAGAGTGCATAAAGGCGCCATAGGTGACAGCTTACTTAAGTCACGAAAGGATGAGTCTCAAGTGGGTGAAGATATGCCGTGTTTTGAATTTAATGAGGTCAGCTTTACCTGGCCTGGGGGGCGAACCATCCTTCACCGCCAGAGTTTTACCCTTCCCGAAGGCGGGTTTACCCTGGTCCGGGGACCGTCCGGGGCAGGGAAGTCCACCCTGCTGAGGCTGATGAACCGCCTGGAAGAATCCGGGGACGGTGAGATCCTTTACCGGGGCAAAAAGCTTAGAAACCTGGAACCCACGGCACTCCGGCAGCAGGTGGCCTACCTCCAGCAGACCCCGGTGATCCCGGACAGGTCCGTCCGGGAGATTCTCCTTCTGCCCTTTGCCTTTCGTATCAACAGTGGAAAAACCTCACCATCGGATGATGCACTTTACAAGATGCTCGGGGCGGTGCAGATGGACGATATCGGCCTGGATGAATCCGGTATCGCCCTTTCCGGGGGACAGCGCCAGCGGCTGAGTCTGCTGCGGACTCTGGTGGCAGGCCCCCGCGTGCTGCTGCTGGATGAGCCCACGGCCTCCCTGGACAGCGAAAGCAGACGGTGTGTCGAGGATATGACGGAAGCGGCCTGCCGGCAGGGAACCACCGTTGTCATGATCACCCATGACGGCTTCACACCAAAAACCCTGCCGGCGGTGGAAATCACCCTGGCTGACGGGAGGGTATCGGTATGCAGATGACCACAGGTGCTCTGGATATCAGCTGGGTTGAACTTGGGGTTACCTCTCTGTTCATCATTGCCGCAGGCATCATTTCCCTCTGGGGCCGCCTGGGGCTGGGACGCCCCCTTTTGACCGGGGCGGCGCGGTGCGTACTCCAGCTTGCGGCCATGGGATATGTCCTCCGGTTTATCTTTGACCTCTCCAGCGCCTGGATTGTATTTAGTCTCTTTGCCGTCATGGTGGTATTTGCGGTGCGTATCATCCGGGGAAACGTATCCGAACACGCAATCCCCTTTGTCATGCCGGCCTTTTTCACCATGTTTTCGGTGTATGCACTGATCTCGTGCATGGTCACCGGGGTGATCATCGGGGCTGAGCCTTTCTGGCATCCCCAGTATTTTATCCCCCTGGCCGGAATGGTGGTGGGCAATTCCATGACCGCGCTGGGTCTTTCCCTGGATCGCTTGTTTTCAGACCTGAAGACCAAAAAGGACACGGTGGAAATGATGCTTTGTCTCGGGGCAACGGCGAAGGAAGCCTCCCGGGATATTTTCAATGATGCCCTCAAGGCGGGAATGATGCCTTCCATCAACTCCCTGGCCGGCGTCGGCCTGGTATTCATCCCCGGGATGATGACCGGCCAGATCCTCTCAGGTGAAGATCCCATGCTGGCCATCCGCTACCAGATCGTGGTGATGTTCATGCTGGTGGCGTCCACTGCCCTGACGGTGGTCATCGTGCTGGGGATTGTCCGGCGGCGATGTTTCGGTCCTGCCCAGCAATTGATACTTACACCCGGGAAAAGCCCCGGTAAATCGAACTGAACAATAAACAACCGTATAAGGAGACCATTATGCGCCAGACGGAAAAAGAGAGTTTTGAAGATTTCATCAAATCGTTTTTTTACGGTAGCCGGTCTGATCTCTCGTTTAAATTTATCTCGGATTTTTCCGAGGACCAGGCCTCGGATTTCCTTGTGGGGCTGTTTAAAACCCTGGTGGATGCGGTGGATGACGATGACCTGGCCCAGGTCAAGCAGCGCATCATGGAAGGCCAGGCCCTGTCATACGGGGGCGGCCATCTCAAAGGCTTTACATACGAGGACGGCCCCTTTACCCCCATGGAAAAGCCGTTGGCTGAAGCCAGGCTTTCCCTTTTGACCTCCAGCGGTCATTTTGTGGACGGCGATGACCCTGAGCCCTTAGGGGCCAAGAACATGACCCAGGCCCAAGCCGAGTCCAGAATCATGGAATTTATCAAAGAAGCGCCTAAACTTTCCGTCATCCCCGTTGACACCCCGGCGGACCGCCTGCGGGTCCGCCACGGGGGCTATGATACACGGGGGGCGTTAAAAGATCCGAACGCTGCCTTTCCTTTAAAGCGCTTGAAAGAAATTCAGGCAAAGGGCGGCTTCAAGGCGCTGACCCCGAATGCCTATTCATTTGTGGGGGCCTGCGCCCAGACGCGGCTTTTAAAAGAAACCCTGCCGGAGTGGACGGCGGACATGAAGGCGGCAGCGCCGGATGCCGTGGTGCTGGTGCCGGTCTGACCGGTTTGTCACATGTCCGTGGGACATGTCGCAAGATCCTTTGAACAGGAAGGTATCCCGACGGTGGTCATTGCCGTGAAGGCCTTTGAAAACCGGATGCGGTCCATGGCGCTGCCCCGGGTGCTGCTCACCCATGAATTGCTGGGACGGCCCTTTGGGCGTCCCTTTGATTCGGAACGGCAGACCGAGGTGCTGGAGGCTGCCCTGGATCTGCTGGAAGATGCCACGGCCAACGGAGACATCTGGGAGATTTAACCGGTGTGATCTGTGGTAAAAAGAAAACCGCCGGTAAACCGCTGCCCGAGGTGGTGGCAGTGGGTTACCGGCGGAAAATGCCTTCTAACCCCCCCCCGGAGGTAATCAGGCCTTGAACCCGGCTTAAGGCCATCCCCAATACCCGATTGTCCGACGTATTGGAGATCCCCTTAAGCTTTCAACGGCTGGTGTCACACCAGCCGTTGAAAGCGGTCATCAAAATCGATGATGGTACTAGCTGACGATGGAACCGTCTCTGGTGCCTTTCAGGTAGTTCATGCAGAACTGGTCGTGGCCCAGGAGCATATCAGCGGTTCTGATGGATGCCATGATCTTTGAATCCAGGGGATCAATGATCGCGGAATCCATGCCGGCGTCCATCATCAGGGTAACAAAGGTGCGGTTGATGATGTGGCGCTGGGGCAGTCCGTAGGAAATGTTGGACAGGCCGCCGGTGATGTGTACTTCGGGAAATTCAGCTTTAATGGCCCGTACCGCATCCAGAACCATGACGCCTTTGCTGGAGTCGGTGGAGATGGGCTGTACCAGGGGGTCCACATAGATGTTGGCGGTGCCGATGCCGATCTTGTTCAGTTCGGCCACCAGGGTCTTGGCGCGGCCCAGGATGTCATCACTGGATGAGGGCATGCCGGCGTCGTCCATGCACAGGGCGATAACCTTGCAGTCCTTGCCGTCCAGGAAGGGCATCATGGCGTCAAAGCGTTCTTTTTCCAGGGAGATGGAGTTGATCATGGGGGTTTTTTCCACCATGGCAAAAGCCATTTCCAGGATCGCGGGGTCGGGGCTGTCCAGGGTCAGGGGAACCGTGGCGATGGGCTGGATGGTATCCAGCAGCCATTTCATATCTTCTTCTTCATGGCCGATACGGGCGCCGGCATTAACGTCGATATAAGTGGCGCCGGCATCCTGCTGTTTTTTTACGTCATCGATGATGTAGTCTGCATCACGGTCTGCCACGGCAGCCTGCACCAGTTTTCTGGAGGTGTTGATCCGTTCTCCGATTACCTCAAACATAAGTCTTGTCCTTTCGTGTTAAGCAGCCAGTTTTTTGGCAAGTTTGGAAGCGGAACCTGCGTCGGCTGCAAAACCATCGGCACCGATTTCATCGGCAAAGGCCTGGGTCACCGGCGCACCGCCAACCAGGATTTTAACTTCATCACGGAGACCGGCTTCAACGATGGCGTCCACGGTCTGTTTCATGGCCGGCATGGTGGTGGTGAGCAGGGCGGACAGGCAAACCACTTTGGCACTCTTGGCTTTGATTTCTTCAACAAAATTTTCCGGAGCGATGTCAACGCCGAGGTTATGAACGGTAAGACCTGCGCTTTCCATCATCATGGCCACCAGGTTTTTCCCGATGTCATGCAGGTCGCCTTTAACGGTACCGATGATAACAGATGCACCCGCAGCGGCGCCGTCTTCTCCCAGGTGGGGTTTGAGGATCTCAACGCAGGCACCCATGGCCTGGGCTGCCATGAGAACTTCAGGAATAAACATGTCGCCGGATTCCATTTTTTCACCAACAATGTCCATACCGGCAATCAGGCCGTTATTAAGGATATCGCCGGCAGGTACGTCAGCTGCCAGTGCGGAATTAACCAAATCAGTAAGTTTAACTGCGTCGCAAGCCACCAGGGCCTCAGTCATCGCGTTAAAATCAGTCATAACCTCTCTCCTTTGTTAATGTATTATTCGCCGGAACTCGAAGGCACCGGCGTGCCGTAAAATGCTCCCATGGTTTGTATCAAGATTCGGGCCAGGAGGGGGGATTTGATCTGTTTTTAATTTAACATGCTTATTTTATGGGGTATTACGCCTTTGGACCGCCTGGCGGATCTGTGCGATGGGTCTTTTTCTTTTCTTGAAGTTTTTTCTTTTTTGTGAAGACGTCGGGGGATCAGTGTTTAACCGGTGTTATCCCGTATTTTTTTAACCGGTAATTGAGCAGTTGAAGGGAGATACCCAGGTCTTTTGCCGTGCGGGTCAGGTTGTTCCCGCAGGCTGCCAGGGCATCCAGGATCTGTTGGGATTCATGGTGATCGGCAATGGCCTTGCGGTTGATCTTATGCTTTTTCATCCGGTAGTGGAGAAGCTGGCGGGAAATCCCCAGTTCTTCGGCCGCCGGTTTGAGTTTGCCCTGGGTTTTGGCAAGGGCCCTGCGGATCTGTTCTTCCTCATCGTCTTCCGTACCGGGGTCTTCATGGATGGGATAGATGGGGGGGGCTGGTTTGCGCGGGGATTCAGGCGGAACATCATAGAGGGTGAACCGGCGGTGCTGGGAGTCTAAAAACAGGGGGGCCACGGTCTTGAAGTAGTGGGCCACATGGGACATATCCAGCACCCGTTCCCGGTCCGTATGGTTCATGGCCCCCTCAATGACATGGGCAAGTTCCCGGACATTGCCGGGCCAGTCGTAATTGTAGAACAATGCCAGTACTTCCCTGGACAAGGAGATGATATGCTTGTCCATTCTCCGGTTGAACCGTTCGATAAAATACTTGGACAGCAGGCTGACATCATCCTCCCGTTCCCTTAAGGGGGGAATCCTGATCAGGACAACGGCCAGCCGGTAAAACAAATCCTTTCTGAACCGTTTGGTATCGTCCAGGATGCCCTGGGGGGGCGTGCTGGTGGAGGAGATGATCCGGATGTCGATGGGGATCTCTTCCAGTTCTCCCACCCGCCGGATCCGTTTTTCCTGGATGGCCCTGAGCATCTTGGTCTGCAGGGACAGGGGCATGGAGTCTATTTCGTCGAGAAAGAGCGTGCCGCCGTTGGCCTGTTCAAACAGGCCCTTTTGATCCACAGCCCCGGTAAATGCGCCTTTCCGGGTGCCGAACAGCAGCCCTTCGAACAGGGTTTCCGGGATGGCTGCGCAGTTGATGGCCACATAGGGGTGGCCCGCCCTGGAACCGGCATTGTGGATGGCCTGGGCAAACATTTCCTTTCCCGTACCGGTCTCGCCGCATAGCATCACCGAGGAGTGGGATGCGGCGGCTTTTCTGGCGGTGTTCAACACCAGTTCCAACACCCGGGATTCCCCCATGATTTCTGTAAAGGTGTACCGGGTCTTCTTGGTAAAGGGTTTTTTCAGGTTCGGGGCCGTTATGGTTTTCTTTTCCCGAAGTACCTTGTGATCCTTGAGAAAGGAGATGCATCCTGTCACCCTGCCATTGTCCATGATGGGATAGGCATTGACCATGGTGCTGACCTTCAGCCCGGTCCGGGACTGGTAGGTCATGGGGATTTCGGTGCAGGCCTGACCGGTGGCAAGGCATTGCAGGACAAGACTTTCACTGGTTTGAAGACGGTAAACCTCCGTTACTTTTCTGCCAAGGACCTGGGCCGGCTCCAGCCCGTCGATGATGCCGTGGAAGCGGTTGTAAAAGACAATGCGTCCGCCCTCATTGATGATCATCACCCCTTCGTCCATCAGGTTAAAGGTCTCCAGCAGGCGGCTTCCCTGGATGTCCAGGATTTCGGGCAGGGCGTATTGCTCAAGGGGGATGGTCATTGTATCTATGCTTTCTTCCGGGGTTGTTTTTGGGTGGCTTAAGCCAGGGAAAAATTTTTCGTTTCTTTTACTTTAAAAAAAGAAAAAAGACAATGGGTAATTTTCTTTTTTTAAAGTTTAGCCGGTAAGCTGTGACAGGGGTCATCCGAAAATTCGCCGGAGCAGGGCGCCGAGCCTTCCGCCGGACCGCTCATGTAAGATGGCGTCCCTGTAAGACTGGATAATAAAAAGAAAGTCGGGCTGCTTTCTTGTTTTCCTGGAAAGCCGTTTCACCAGCCGGCGGAACGTACCCTCATCTTTCATCTCCGGAAGGCGCAGCCAGCGTTTGAGCAGGGGCTGGATATTGGCGCTGGTGACGCTGGTTTCGCCAATCGTTGCGTTGGGTTTGAAAAGAGAACTCATCAGGATGGCATGCTGGGGCTTTAATTTCCTGACGGTGCGAAGCACGGCAACGGCATCCGAGGTGGTCAGTCCTTTGAGTTGGCTGCAGATGGTGTAAAAGGCATTGGTCTGGTCCGGGCGCATCATCTTTTCCCGTACTTCTTCTTCATAGACCTCTTTTCCCACTTCCGCAGGCTTGCTCTGGGGCAAGGTGGTGTTGAAAAACTGGTTCAGGGGGCCGGGGCCGATGCCCTCCAGGTCAATGAAGGCCCGAAGGGCCAGAAGGTAGGGGCCGTCAAACCGTTTAATGGACTGAATGGCCTTCAGGATGCTGGTGGCTGTAAAGCTTTTTTTAATGCACAGGACCCGGACCACTTTAAGCTGTTCATCACTTAGGTTCTTGATCCGCATCGCCAGCACCTTTGCATTGGTGGCCGAGGCCTTTTTTTCATCGCAAAATACCCGCAGAACTACATACATGAGGGTGCCGGGGGGCACACCCATGTCTTTGGCCAGTTTTCCCATGTCGGCCTTGATGGAGGAACCGTCCGGGATGACAATGGTTTTGCTGGTCTTATTCTCGAGCACGATGGCATTGGGATCTGTGACGGCATCAATAATATCCTGCCGCGACATCTGGGTGCCGGAGATGATTCGTTTCGCGTTGTCTTCTTTTTTCTCGTCCTGGTCCATGCGCCTCTTTTTGCAATCACTTTCCTTTGGGAATCATTCCATTCATAGAACGATGCCGGCCATCCGTCAACCCTGATCCGTGTCGCAGGATCTTAAACTGCCCCTTTGAATTAACCATTGAACTCATGATGGCCAGGCTGTACCATGTGGTCAATCTAAACCTTGAGGTGGAGACGGGCACTATCATGAATCAAATGGTCTCAAAACTCCTGAAGAACTATGACCCGGGAAACCACGAGCTTCGACTGAAAGCCAAGTTCGTATTGATGATCATTTTATGCGGATTGGGGATACTGATCTTCAGTCTCGGCTATACGGCCTTCTGGTCCGGCCTGACCAACCTGATCATCTACGCCCAGACCATCGGATTCGTCATCCTTTTTTTAGCCTTGTTCCTGCTGGTCCGCGGGAAGTATGAGGCCTGTGTCCATACGGTGTTCATCACTTCATTTGCCGTCACCTGGATCATTTTGTTCGGAGAAGACACAACCTCCGTTCTGGTGAAACTGGATACCGTGGTCTTTGTGGTGGGTATCCAGGCGGCCATGCCCGTGATGCTGTTACGGAACCGGCGGCCCATGGCGGCTTATTCCCTGATCAATATTCTGATTTTTCTGATATTTAACTACACCCTTTATCACACCACGGATATTCCCTATGTGGCGCTGATGGATTACATGATGGATACCCTGGTGGTGATGGTGCTGGTGGCCCTGGTTTCCTTCAGTTCCTTTTCCATTTTCAGGCAGGCCATGGATACCTTGAAACTTGAACTGGAAGAACGGCGCCAGGTGGAAAAGGAACTTGAAACGGCCCGGCGCCAGGCAGAGGCAGGGGCACAGGCAAAGATGGAGTTTCTCACGAACATGAGCCATGAGATCCGGACTCCCATCAACGGAATCATGGGCATGGCCGAGCTGGCCTTGGATAAACCCCTGGACCACGATCTGAACAACATTATCCGGACCATTGATATGGAGGCGGACCAGTTGATGGGGATAATTAACGGGATCCTCGATTTTTCAAAAATCGAGGCGGGGAAACTGGTCTTAGAGTCGGTGGCATTTGACTTAAGATCGCTCTTTGAGCAGGCCTGCGCGTCCATGGCCGTGGGGGTACGGTTTAAACCCATAGAATTTATCGCCTATATGCCGCCGGATGTGCCCGAACGGCTGATTGGTGATCCGGCCAGGCTGCGGCAGGTGATAGTCAATCTTGTGTCCAACGCCGTCAAATTCACTGGCCAAGGAGAGATCCTGGTCTCCTGCGAGCTTGTCCGGGAGGATGGCAGCCATGCGGACCTCCGGTTCAGGGTGAAAGACACCGGCATCGGAATCTCCAGGGACAAACAGGAAACCATATTCGAAAGCTTTCGCCAGGCGGACGGTTCCACCACCCGGCAATACGGGGGCACAGGGCTGGGCACAACGATTTCAAAACAACTTGTGGCCCTTATGGGCGGAACCATCCGGCTTGAAAGCGAGCAGGGCAAAGGCACGGAATTCCACGTTGACCTCCGGTTTGAAAAACAGCAGGCCCAAGGTGACGATACCGGGAAAAGTAAGGCCGATATCCGCGGCCTCAATATTCTTGTGGTGCACCCCAACCAAACGGCCTTGCATGTGCTGGAAAATTACTTGATCTCCTTTGGCTGCCTTCCCCTGGTTGCCGATTCCAGAACGGCGGCTCTGGACATCCTTAACGCCAATGCATCCCGGGGCACCCCGGTGGACCTGCTGATTGAAGATATCGGTTTTGCCGGGGATGACCAAAAGGATGGTGCAGGCCCCTTTGGCCACCTGCCCACCATCATGATGGCTGCCATGGGCATGCAGGATACAAAAGAGCTTCATCCCATCGGGCGGCGGGTCTCCTATCTGTCGAAACCGGTAAAAAAGGCCGAATTGGCCCTGGCGGTTGCCGCTGCTGCCAGGGAATCGGTTCCGCCTGAACCCGAAAAGGCCCCGTCACCTGTGCCGGAGATAAAAAAACCGGGTGTCCGGATTCTTTTGGCCGAGGATTACCCCACCAACCAGAAGGTGGCCATGCAATACCTTTTGAAGGCAGGATACGATGTGACCCTTGCCGATAACGGGCGCACCGCTGTTTTCCTGTATAAGCGATCCCCCTTTGACCTGATTCTCATGGATATTCAAATGCCTGAACTGGACGGGTATCAGGCCACCCGCCAGATCCGGGACCATGAGGCAGGTCTTGCCAGAAACAAGGGCAGCGCTGGCCATGCCGCCCCCAGGATACCCATCATCGCCATGACCGCCCATGCCATTAAAGGGCACAGGGAATCCTGCCTGGCCGCAGGTATGGACGACTATATGTCAAAGCCCCTTAAACGGCGCACCCTGCTTGGTATGGTGGCAAAGTGGTCGAAGAAGAGCCGCCTGCCCGGGGCCGCGCCTTTTGACGCACCTGCTGCAACGGGTGGCACTGAGGACTCCGGCAGGCTCAGGGATTTACCCGTGCTGCCCATGGCCTGGGATGTGGCCCTGGCTGAATTTGACAATGATACAGACTTTCTGGCAGAGGTCATCTCTGACTTTTTTAGCGCAGTGGAGATGCAGTTGCTCAAAATTGACAACGCCCTAAGTGATGCCGATGCAATGGTCGTTCAAAAGGAGGCCCATGCCATCAAGGGCGGGGCAGCCAATCTTACCGCCTCTCCTTTGTCCCAGGCGGCCCGGGCCCTGGAGAAGGCAGGGCAGCAGGGCGCTTTGGAAAACGGCAGGGCATTGTTTTCCACCCTCAAAAATGAGTTCGACCGCCTGAAAACTTATGTGGAGGTCTTCCTTCCTGCCGGATCAGTGCCGCGAAATCAACAATAGATCAAAAAAACAGGTATGACCCAAAGAGTTTGTTGGCAGCTAAGATGTTATATCTGGTTTTTGGGGCCACTTTTGCGCTCAGGACTTATCCTGTAGTTTCCGGTACCAATCCTCATGGCCGTATAGCTTGTCGGCGCAGTCCGGACAGATGCTGTGGCTGAAAGAGGCTTCGGAGTGTTCCTGGATAAAGGTCTCCAGGATATTCCAATAGCCCTGGTCATCCCGGATTTTTTTGCATTTTGAACAGATGGGAACGATGCCTTGCAGGGTTTTGATTTCCGCCAGGGCCGCTTTCAGTTCCGCGATCAGGTTTTCCCGTTCCTTTTCAATTTGCTTGCGCTGGTTTATGTCGGTCAATACGATCCTGAAACCGGTTGTCCGGCCCTCCTTGACAATGGGAGACGCGTTGAGCTGTACCCAGATCTCCCCGCCGTCCCGGGTGTGCATCCGGTACTCCGTGGGGCGCACGGTCTTGCCATGCTTGCGGACTGCAACACGGCGGGCGGCTTTTTCCCGGTGCTCCGGGCAGATCCAGTCCAGGCCGTTAATGCCTGCGGCGATGTCATCATCGCTGATGCCAAAAAGTTTCATGCCCATGCGGTTGGCATAGGTGATATTGAGTTTTGCATCGCTTTCCAGAACGGCGCCGGGCAAAAGCTCCGCCATTTCCCTGAACCGCTCCTCGCTTTTTTTTAAGGCTGCCTCCATCCGGATCCGGTCCGTAATATCCAGCACCGTGCCGATGAGTCCGGCCACCTTCCCGTCCCTGCCCTTATAGGCGCTTTTGTCAAAGATGACGTTGCGCATCTGCCCTTTGGCGTTCTGCACCCGGGATTCGTACCGCTGGGTGCCGCCGGCGGTAAACAGTTCTTCGTCCTTTTCGTGATAGATGCGGGCCAGTTCGCTGGGGTTGATATCCACAACGGTTTTACCGATCAGTTCCTCCCGGTTTTTACCGAAAAATGTCTCAAAGGCCCGGTTGAAACCGAGGTAGCGGCCCTGTCTGTCCTTGTAGAATACTGGAACAGGCAGACTGTTGAGCAGCAGGGCGACAAAGGCTTCTGCTTCTTCTTGTTTCTGTTCCGCCTGCCGCCGGGCTGTGATGTCGAAAAGCATGCCTTCATAGGCCGTGATCCTGCCGTCTGGGTCCCGCCTGCAGCAGGCGTTTTCGGAAACCCAGGCCGTATCCCCGTCCCTGCGCCGCATTTCACATTCGAAATTTTCAATACTGCCGTCCCGTTCCAGGGTTTCCCTGAAGTGCCGCCTGTCACCGGGATCCAAAAAAAACTGGGTCTGGATATCCGTGACCTCGGCCTTGAGCTGTTCCGGGCTGTCATATCCCAGGATGGAGGCAAAGGCCTGGTTGGCCCAGATGAATCTACCGTCCGGTGTGGTGACATAAAAGCCCACCACCCCCTTGTCAACAATCCCGGTGAGCAGTTCGGATGATGGTGGCGGCTGTTGTTGCACGGTGGCTTCAAGCTCCCGGACACGGGCGGCCAATTCTTCATATGTGGGGGTGTCTGTCATGGCTGTCATCTGGGATATTTTCGGGTTGCGCCCGCAAATTTCAGGCAAGAATAATTCTACACGAATTGTTGCGGCTTGTAAAAAGGGAACAGGTAATTAAGCAAGGGGTTGTGTTTTTCCATTTTCTTAGTTTTTGATAGGTTTTTGTGGCTTTGTTTCATAAATAAATAAAAAATAATTTATTTATTGACGTATTCCATCGATTCGGTGTAATCAGAAAACCTGATTTTTTAAATGATCGGCATTCATGGTGCTGTCCGCCACTAAGAAAGGGCAGTACCTTACCACACAAATTGAATAAATCAAGGGGCAGATTGGGAAATAGGCAGCCACCCCTGCCGTCAAGACCCCCGGAGGAGACAAATGAAAGACATCAAAGTGTTTGACCCCGAACTTTACGCTGCCATCAATGCCGAGCAGCACCGTCAGTTGGACAACCTGGAGCTGATTGCATCCGAGAACATCGTATCTCCGCGGGTCAGGGAGGCGGCAGGGTCCGTTCTGACCAACAAGTATGCGGAGGGCTATCCCTCCAAACGCTACTACGGGGGATGTGAATATGTGGATATTTCCGAAACCCTGGCCATTGACCGGGCAAAGGCGCTTTTTGGCGCGGAACACGCCAATGTCCAGCCCCATTCCGGGTCCCAGGCCAACATGGGGGTATACATGTCCACGATTTCACCCGGGGATACCATCCTGGGCATGGACCTGACCCACGGCGGCCACCTCACCCACGGCTCACCCGTCAATTTTTCGGGCCTGCTGTACAACACCGTGTTTTACGGGGTCAGCCGGGACAGCCAGCGCATCGACTTTGACATGGTCCGGGACCAGGCCCTGAAGCACCGCCCCAAAATGATCGTTGCCGGGGCCAGTGCCTATCCCCGGGAGATCGATTTCGCATTGTTCCGGGAAATCGCCGATGAGGCAGGTGCCCTTCTCATGGTGGACATGGCCCACATTGCAGGCCTGGTGTCCGCAGGCCTGCACAACAACCCGGTGCCCCATGCTCATTTTGTGACCTCCACCACCCACAAGACCCTTCGCGGCCCCAGAGGCGGCCTGATCCTCTGCAGCGAGGAGATGGGACAAAAACTGAACCTGCGGATCTTCCCCGGCATCCAGGGCGGCCCCCTCTGCCACACCATCGCCGCCAAGGCTGTGGCATTCAAAGAGGCACAGTCCGAGGGTTTCAAGACCTATGCCGCCCAGGTGATCGCCAATGCCAAAGCCCTGGCTGCAGGTCTTATCGAAAAAGGCTACCACCTGACCACCGGCGGAACGGACAACCACCTGATGCTGGTGGATCTCACCGAAAAGGGCATCACAGGCAAGGCCGCGGAAACCGTTCTGGACATGGCAGGAATCACCGTGAACAAGAACACCGTTCCCTTTGAAACCCGCAGCCCCTTTGTCACCAGCGGCATCCGCATCGGCGCCCAGGCCCTGACCTCAAGAGGCATGGGAGAAGAAGACATGACGCGTATCGCAGGATACATCGACCAGGTGCTCAACGTCCGCGATGATGCGGACAAGGTGGCGGCCATCCGGGAAGAAGTCCGGGCATTTTCCAGGTCATTCCCTGATTTCAAGGATACGATAGGGGAAACAATTTAGGACATGCGGCGGTTAAACAGCCATGGATGATTACAGTGTGAAAACCTATGTCGGCTTTAAGGCCTGCAGGGCAGGCCTGACAGAGGCGTCCGAAACGGCTGTGCAACCCTCGAAGGGTGCGCAGCCCGGGCTGGACGACCTGGCCGCCAAATACGGCATGGATAATCTTTTGGACGCCCTTATCCGTATTGATGCCGGCTCACCGGTCCATGCGGAGTTCCACCACATTCTGAAAACGATTGACCGTGATGAAGGATTCGATTTCAACCCGGATCATGACGGTGGTGGGCTTTTCTGAGAATTCGGCCAGACGGGGATGGCGGGCAAGGAACCCCTTGAGAGGATCCGTTTTGTCTGTAACGGGTGTTGCCTTGCCCAGCGCCGTCACAGAAACGGCGTCAAAAAAGTCTTCCTCCCGGTTGCTTGCGGAGTGGATCAACAGGGCCACCCGGTCACAGGCGGTAAGGTTTTCAAATTTCCGGGTGTCTTCAGGGGTCAAAAAATAAAGGTGCCTCAGGTCCTTGGAAACGGAATATTAATCCGGCAATAAAATAGATGACAAAACTATAGTAAAATGCTTTACTCCTGTCATGAAAAAATTTGACGCACGCAAGCTTAGCACAGATGCACAACAG
>MDTD01198100.1_pt1 | contig 43853 bp, 41 predicted proteins | sample 811221 | NCBI WGS metagenome assembly MDTD01 (sample SAMN05326646, study PRJNA326480) | marine metagenome | isolation source: seawater | place: Pacific Ocean: South West | collected 2011 | reverse complement strand
TATTCAAGATCGGAATAATAAGAACGTGCAAGAGTGAAGTCAAAATTTATAATACTTTGAAGAGTTTGAATTATAATTTTCGAGCCAAATCTATAACCTGGCTCATCATAAGTCACACCTCCTTTACGTACAAAATAAAGGTTGACAACAATGAAAGATGATAACAAAAACCAAATTAAATTATTTTTTGCAATTATTTTATTAAAGATAGGTTTTACAATGTTCAAAATAAATCTTTCACATGTTGATATTAGTAAATATAATTGATTTATCTCTTAAACATAGTTTTCAAACTCAATTGATATATTATTAACTAAGTGAAAAGCAAATTAAAGTGGTTTTTAAAAAAGATATTAATTTTCATAAACTACCCAATGAAATACCCATTATTCTCAGGAGATAAATCTCAAATAGGATTTTTGCATACGCTTTACGAAAATAAGAAATTAATAAAAAAGAATTATTCAAAGTTTAAAGAATTAAATGTAGATAATATCAGTAAATTTGATTTTAAAGAGATTACAACAAATTCAATTAATAGTTCTTCGCATTTAAAAAAATCACTAAATAATGATTATTTTGGAAATTTAAATCAATATGGCTACGGATACAAAATTATTGAAAATTCGAAATACAAGAATCTAGATAATTTAAATAACTTTCATTTATATCCTGCAAACATATTCGTAATTAATGAAATAAAAGGGTTAATGAATGATGGTGAAATTGGAGAGGGCTTAATAATAGATTACCCTTCCGGAATTGGTAATTTACTAATTTATTTAATGACATTTTATAAAAAAGAAAATTTATACGGCATAGATAACTTCAAACAAATATCAAAAAAAGATGTAGAGAAATATCAAAATTTAGTGGGTGGAAATATTGATATCATGACATTTAATGAAATTCAAAATATTGGATTAAAAATGGATACTGACGTTTTAGTTTGTGTTGAACTTGCATTAAATAATATAATCCAAAATATTTTTGAACTTAATCCGAAATTTCTGTTTATTGAAACAATGTATGTAAGTAGACATAAAGATATTATTAAAAAACTTCAGGAAAATTTTTATATTTACAAAATAAATGAATCAATTGTAATTTATAAAAACAAAAAAATTATAAATTAATTTTTAAAAATTTTTCCTGAAAAGAGTAAAAATGTAGAAGATATAAATATATAGAAAACTAAAAGTAATCGTGAGTACCCATAAACTCTACAAATAATGTAGACCGAAGAAAGTGAAATTAGACTGATTAATATATAAAAAAAATATCTTGAGTAAAAAAGTAAATAAACTTCAACAAACGGTTTAAATATTCTGACTAATAGCAGCGTTGTCAGCGATACAAGAATACTGATTATCCAAAATGTAGCTTGAACAGATGTCTCGTAATTAGTTAAAATTTTTAAATCTTCTATGAATTGATAGGTATCGATAGAGGAACTTCCATAAAAAATAAAATAATTCATAGCTACTAATGCAGATAATCGAAAAGTAAACAATATCATTATTTTTATTTTAACTACAAGATATCAATGTTTTTATTTACGAAAAGAAGTATTTTAAATTGAGTATCTTAAAATAAATTATGATAGTCAAAAGATGAGTGAATATTTAACATTATTAGCTGGTAATCCGAGGGGAGGTGAAAAAACTTGGAAATCTCTTTACAAGTACGTAATTGAGCATTTAGATTCTGATTTGGCTATTTGTACAGGAGACAAATGGGTAACAGATAATTCACTCTTTCAAAAAGCTGACTACAAATGGATATTTAATGAGCCAGAAGATTGGTACGAATATTATGAAAAAAATTTTAAAGGTAACTGGAAAGAATTTTTTTTAATTGGTAAAGATACTGGTCTTTACAATTCAGGAAACATACATTTTGCAATCAAAGACATAATCCTAAAAAACTATTTGCAGGAATTAAAAAAATATAAATTCATAATATATACAAGGTTCGATCAATATTATACAGACTATCACATTGATATTAAGAGGAAGGACATGACCAAGATTTGGATTCCTGAGGGTGAAAATTATAACGGTATGGGAGATCGTCATGCTATAGTTCCAATTCAGTACATTGAAAAATTCTTAGATATTTGTAATTATGTTGATTCAAAAGCTTCAATAACAAACACCCCAGAGTATCTAAATTGTGAAACTGCCTATTTAAGATTCCTTACTCATAATGATTTAATTAAAAATGTTAAAAGATATAAAAGAGCACAATTTACTTCGGCTACAAATCAAGATAAGACTAACTGGAGAGTTCCAAAATATAAAGTATATATTACGAAGAATTTATTGATTAAATATCCTGATGAGTTCATAAATTCAGTAAAAAATTCAATTAAAAATAAAAAAGTTTTTTATTTTATTCAAGAGCCAATTATTTGTATAACTTATCTTTATCTAACTTTACTTAGAAGATTTGGTATCTTAAAAAAATATCTAACCTCTTAATTAAAAATTCTTATTTAAAATGAAAAGAATAATATAGTCTCTTATTACAAAAATTGAATGTTTAAACTTTTAACTTTTTTCTCAAAAATTTAAAGAAATTTTCAAAACTTGAAAATTTATCTGCGTGATACCTAAAATATCTTCTTAAATTATAAATTCTATAAAACAAAATAGTATTGAAGTTAAAAAATTTATTTACTTTAATTTGATTAGGAAATCTTCTTGTTTTTTTATTATTTAACGATGTGTTCCAATCACTTATTTCTGAACAATGCATGCCTGTCCCATCAAAACCCTCGTTTTGAGTATGAGATTTGTTAGGGAACAATGAATATCCATCATTTAAAAAAATTGCTTGATACCAATATGCATCCCAAGCACTGATTTTTCCAGCTTCGTTTTTAATAATTATATCCTCCCAGTCATATAGATTTCCGAGATTGAAATTTAGCTTTTCTTCATCTTCTAATTGGCTAATAAAATTTTTTTTATCGAAATCTTCGTTAATAAATATTTCCCATCTATCTTTCCAAGTTCCCCATCCCCATGGAGAAACATAAGTTGAGATACTTGATCCATAAGAATTATTAATTTGTTGGTAAGAATAACCATTTATATGCCACATATTTTTTTCTTCTTTGTATTTTTCTAATGCTAAATTCATATAATTTAAAAAATACTTACCAATTATTAAATCATCTTCCAATATTATTAAACGATCATGTTTTTGAAATAATTCACTAATAGTTGTAATAATGTTTGTTCTGCAGTTGTAGTTATCTTTTCTCAAGATTGGTATTGTTTGTTTAAATTTCCAATTCTTATCATTAGCAACATCTAAAGTAAGTTTATGTTGATCTATATCTGTATGTTCTGTAGGGCCATCTACGCAAATGTACACAATTGTGTCTTTTGATTCATTGTTCTTTTCAAGTGAATCAAGCATTCTTTTGAGATGCATTGGTCTATCAAATCCAAAACATACTACTGGAGAATAATTCATTACAACTATAATATCTCGTTAATTTTTTAATTTACAATATGCTGGTTTATTATTTTTTCCATAATAATTTGGAAATATTTCACAACTATATTCTGATATATATTTTTGATCTTTTATTTCATCTAAATCGTAGATAACAAAATGTGATGGACTATATGTACTAAGAGATTTATTAAGATCATAGTCTTTACATATGTCAGGATCTATTTTTAGTCTTGCCGTCCTCGTTGCAAAGACTTTTCCACCTTCTTTCAAATATTCTAGAGCAATAATGTAATGATCGATTTCAGGAAATGAACATCTTTCATCTGGCAAAACATGTAATACTTCGTTTGGTGTACTTTTATAAATTTTTTGCGAAAGCTCTAATTGAGAACTTGGCACATTATTTTGTTGAAACCATACTGATTTGGTTTCATAAATTTTAGAGGCTTCAGAAAGTTGAATAAAAGATGCAAAAACCAAAAGAACAATTGAAAGAGGGTAAATTTTAATCTTTGCCACATTAAAAATAACATATATTGAAACAAAATAGTAAAAAGCCCATGTATATCGTCCAGTGGATCTGAATACTTCAAGTAGTCTCATGTGAATTTCTATCGGTTCAAACTCAAATAATTGTAAGTGTGCAATCTTCCAAATATTCCCAAAAGAATATAAAACCATGAAAAATAAAACAATTGATAACGTTAAATTATTTTTAATTGAATTAATAAAAATCTTTGGTCTTAAAAAAATTAAAGCACCAAGAACAATTATTCCTAAACCAAAATAACCATAACCCTCAAGACTTAATTGGGTATAAGGTGGATCACACCATAAATAATTATTTATAAATTGATTAGGAAATTCTCCACAAAAAAAAGAATTAAATTCTGCTCTATATTTTATATAGTCTGCTCTTATGAATCTTGCTGTTCCAATATCTGACAAAATGCCAAAAAAATAAAATAGTACAGATATTGTAAAAGGTATTGTGCTTTTGATTACATTAAATATTCCTTGTTTTTTTAGAAATTGAAAGAGTGAAACAAAATATATGGGAAAGATAATTGTAAATATATATGGATGTATATAAATAGAAAGAGCAGTGTTTAATGAGTGTTTAAGCATTGAATTGTAGTTACTATCTTTATTCAAAAGATAGAAATAAATAGATGCAACTATTAGCCAATGTGCAGATAACGCCGAATGAAAAATCATTCTATTTACCATTAAAGGTGTGTTAACCAGTAAAATAATTCCCAGCAAATAAGTAAGCCTATTTTTAATTCGTAACTGAAGTACTTTCCCTAGGTAATAAGAAAATAAAACATAACAAATAAAATACCAAATCGGTAATGGGTTTATTAATTTAAACCCTGTTAAATTGTAAATAATTTTTAGAAAAATACTATATATAGGTATTGAATCGGTCCAAACTATTGAAAAATTTTTTCCGGGATATATGTTGTTTGTAACTCCCAAAGGAAAGCTCCATGAGTCATTTATAAATGCTAAATAACCTGTTAAAAAAGCTGAATGATCAAAGTTATAAAAAAATGTAGTTCTTGATACTAAAAAATCATATCCAAAAATATAAATAAATGTAACGACACCAATTGAGATTGATATAAAATTCATCCAGACAGATTTATTTTTCATACACACTATTTTATTGGTAATATTCAATGATGAATCAATTTAACAATTTATGTTGACTTCTTTAGCGTTCATAGCTTTTTATTATTTTTCTTATTTTTGCGGAAGAGGGATATTAATAATCATAGAAAGTAAATCTAAAGTTAATTTAAAAGACTCTTCACTTTTCAACATTCCAATTAAAATTTTTTCTCCTATAATTTATATTTTTTATATAGGGAATTTAGTTCTGATTTTCAATTTTTTTAGTGGTTTTAATTTTTTAACTTATTTACTTGGTATTTTCCCGATTTTTTTTAATTTTAAAGCTTATAGAAAACTGGAAATTAACAAATATTTGTTTTTTTATAAGAATATAACTTTATTAATACTTGGATTAAGTTCAAACACTATTTATTTCCACCAAGACTCCGCATCATATCACTTATCAAACCAGTTGTTTATAAGATCAGAAAAAATAGTACTTGGATTAGCAAATTTACACGTAAGATATGGTTTTTCATCAATTAGTGAATATATAAACTCTTTTTTTTGGTTTAATGATAATTTTTTATTATTACATTTTGTAAATTTAATTTTTGTTGCTACCTTCTTTATATTTCTTTTAAACATAACGGTGGAATTTGAAAAAAATAAATTAAGAGTTTTTTTCATTCTTGTAACATTGTTCGCAATATTTGATAATTTTGGAATTGAGGGTGGCAAAAATGGATACTTTGATATTGATTCAATCGGGAAACAAGATACTGCCTTTGCAATTATATTCTTTTTTGCCAATTTTTTTATAATCCAAGGTTTTATAAATACAAAAACTTTTAGTCCTAAGGAATTTTTATTTATCCAATTTTTTGTATTGTTTTCTCTTCAATTAAAAATTTTTGGTTTTACTGCTTTGATTGGGTTATTTATCTTAATTATTAAAAACAAGAAATTTGTAAAATTTAAACACTTTACGATTTCATCAATATTGGGTCTTATATGGATAATAAAGAATTACTTAGTTTCTTCATGTTTGGTGTTTCCTGTTTCAATTTCTTGTTTACCATCAAAATGGTTTCATGAAGGTTTTGCAAAGTCCCAAAATGCTGAATTAAGAGAATTTCATAAAGCCTATGATTTTATTAACCAAAATATTTTTCAGTGGTATGAAAATTGGAGCTCAAGATATCTAAATTACTATATTTCAATAAATTTATTTGTAAGTTTTTCCTTACTACTCATAGTTGGAGTAATTCTTTATAAAAAAAGAAACAACTTTGTAAAAGTAAATCAATTATCTTTTTTATATATAACTTTATTATTTTTCACGTGGCTTATATCATCACCAACAATTCGTTTTGGTTATGGTATTTTTCTGGTATTGATTTTGATAATTTCAAATCTCTTTGAAATAGAAAGATCACAAATAATAAAAAATATTATAAACAAAAAAATTACTTTTCTGAGCCTATATCTATTTGCTGTTGTTTCAACTCCATTATTTAATAATTACGATTTAACACTTTTTATATCTCCACTAAGAGAAATAAGCCCGGAGATAATAAAGTACACAAAAAATCTAAATAATTGGGGTTATAGTGTAAGTAATAATGAAAATCAGGATATTGAATTTTGTTGGATAAATAAAAATTGTATACCCCCAGCAAAATATAAAATTTTGGAGGATAATTTAAACAACTATAGATTAATTTATGTTGAGAAATAAGATTAAAAACAATGATTAAAAATTTATCAATTGTCATTCCATGTAAAGATGATGAAAAAATTTTAATTGAAAAAATTCCATCTCTTTTGAAGTTTTGTAGCGAAAACATTCTTGAGTTTGAAATACTGATAGTAACTAATGGAAGTAATCCTTTAAATATTGATACTTTGAATAAATTCTTAAATGAGTTGGGTAATAATTCAATAAAATCTCTTTCCTCAAATCTAGTGGGAAAAGGTGCTGCTTTTAGAAAAGGATTGAGTGAAGCATCTTTAGATAATATTTTACTTAGCGATGCTGATTTTTCAGTTGATATAACCCATTTACCAAAGTTTTTTAATGATGAAGGTTATCCGTTAGCTCCATTTGTTACTGGTTCAAGAAAGTCTAAATCATCTGAGGTCCTAGAAAGCCCTATGTCAAGACAACTCACTGGTTTTGTATATACTCTATTGGTAAAAATTTTACTTGGTATAAAAGCTGATGACACACAGTGTGGATTTAAATTATTTAATAAAAAAGTGTTTAAAAATTTATCAGACTTTCAAACAAATGGTTTTTCCTATGACGTTGAACTTTTTTTATTGGCTGATTTATTAGAAATAGAATTTATCGAAATTCCTGTAAGGTATATTCATGAAAATAAAAGTAGCATATCAGTTATTAAAGATTCTAAAAGAATGCTTAATGATCTTTTCCTAATAAGAAAAATGTACAGAAAAAATAGAAAGACTTAAGAAGCATTTATAGTTTTTGAAATATTTATAATATCATTTTTAGATAAATTATTTGAAGATGGTAACCACAATAATTTATCAAATACTTTTTCAGAATATTCTAAATTTTCATTTGAATACTTTTTTAAATATTTTTGCTTACTCAGAGCCGGATAAAAATTCCTTGTTTCAATTCCCTTCTCAAGAAGTATTTGTTGAAGTTGATTTTTATATTTTATTGTTTTTAATTTTATATCAAAGAACCACGGTACCTCTTTATCTTTAAAAGGTAAAACCTGAACATTTTTATTACTTACTTTGTTCATGTATATTTTATGGTTAGACACTTTATTCTTTGAAAAAATTTCTAGTTTATTAAACTGTGAAATTCCTAGTGAAGCTTGAAGGTCTGTAATTTTAAAATTTAAACCAAAACCTTCATGCCAGTCACTCTTATCCTTTGACCTATTAAATGTTTTTAATTCAATAATTTTTTTATAAAAAGATTCATTATCAGTTAATATCATCCCGCCCTGACCCATGGTAATAATTTTATGAGGTGTAAATGATATTATGCTTATGTCCCCCAAGGAACCGCATTTTTGTTCATTATAAGAAGAGGTTAAAGAATGCGCAGAATCTTCAATTAAAACAATATTATTTTCTTTACACCATTTTGCAATTTCAGATCCATCTCCTGTTCTGCCATTTAAAGGAACGAACATAACAGCATCTAAATTTTTTATCTTTTTTAACTTTTCCAATGACAAACATAAGGTCTCATCGACATCAACGAGTATGGGACTGGCTTTAGCCCATAACGCAGCATTTATAGATGCAATCATTGTTAAATTAGGGATGGCTATTTTTTTTCCTTCAGTAATTCCAGCTGCTAGCAAACTCAAGTATATGGCAATAGTCCCATTTGGCACTGCTACACAATATTTTCTTCCTACATAATTTTTAATTAAATTTTCAAATTCAAAAGTTTTATTATGTTCAGTTACCCAACCTCCAGAACTGAGATAATCTGAAACGTTTTTAATATCATCATTGTCTATAAAAGGTTCAACTTGATTATATTTCATATTCTTGTTCGATCTTTTTCTGGACCAAAATAAGGCCCATTTTTATTTTCAATAACTAAACTATCTTCTTCAATAATATATTCATGGGCTTCATTAAATAAAGCAATCATCTCGCCTTCTTCAATAATATGAGATGAAGCTTTTCTTCCATCTTCAAAATAAAGATTGCAGGTAATTCTTCCTTTTACCACATAAACAGTTTCGTTTGTTTTTGTTGCATTGCGATCAAATGTGTTGTGATAATGAGTTTGAAGTATTGTGCCTTTTTGATAATTCCATAAACCAACTTGAATAAAATTTTCATCATCAGTCAAAAATGATAGCCCTTCTTGTGCTAAATATGGTCTAATGATTGTGGCAAAGTGTATTTCTTCGTGAACTATTTTTTCAGATATATTTTTATCCATAATTATTAATATACCATTTTGTTGTAATGCTAATACCCTCTTCAATACTTACTTCGGGTGACCATTTTAATAATTTTTTGCCATAGTCTCCATTTACAGTTTTCCTATCTACACCATCTGGTTTTGTCGTATCATATTCATAAACGGTTTCATAATTGAAAGATTGAGAAATTAAGTTAGCTATTTCGTTAATAGAATATCCTTTATTAATTCCAACATTAAATAAATAAAATCCAGGTTTTAATTTCAAAGTTTTGATTAATGATTTTGCACCATCCTCGACATAAAGCCATTCTCTTACTGGCTTTCCCGTACCCCATATCTGAACGCTTTTATTTTCATTTTTTGAATCATATGTTTTTTTTATTAAAGCTCCTAAAGCATGCGATCTTTCCTCATCAAAATGATCATTTGGACCATACATGTTAGAAAGTATTACATTCGAGGATGAGATACCATACTGTTCATAAAAACTCTTGCCAAGAGCAACTGTCAGCCTCTTTGCAATGGCATAGTTAAAGACTGATTCATGAGGAGGCCCGTCCCAAAAATTATCTTCTTTATAAATTTTTAAATGGCCAGGATATACACAGTTTGAAATAGGATTAATTATGTGTTTAATTTTATATTTTTTAGCTAAGTTGTAAATATTTAAAGATATTTGAGAATTTAAATTTAATAAATCTGCTTGATATTTGTAGCCATATAATATTCCTCCTACAAATGCCGAACAATTTATTATTGTATCAATATTTTTACCACTTAAAAAATTATCAAATTCTTCAACATTTTGGAGATCGACTTGATTTTTACCCTTAATTTCTTCGAAAGCAACCTCTTCATTAATCAATAAGTTTTTTGTATGGCTACCAAGAAAGCCCCCGGAACCAATAAGTAATATTTTTGAACCCATAAAGACAATTTAGCAATAAAAATTTATTAATAACTATAATTATCTCCATCATGAATAAAACATACAAAACTGATGTATTGTATGTTTTTGGAGGTGGTAGAAAACTAAAACTCCAGTCGAATGATAACTTTGGAAAAGAATTTTTTTATGGCTATGTACATCTAAAAAATATAGGTTACTCTGTTGACATTATCGAGACAACAAAACAAAACATTTCAGTATTGAATTCGACAATTTTAAAATTATTAGAGAGGTTGCTAAGTAAACTTACAAAGCTTACTTTTTATCTTGGAGCATTAGTATCAATAAAAAATTTAAAAAAAATTTTATCATCAAGAAATATAGTTTCATCAAATCATGGCATTGGGATGACATTGTTTTTATTTATAGGAATATTTAAGTTATTTAAAAAAATTAATTTTATAGTAATAAATTCAGGACTATTTGCAATGAGGAAAGTAAATCCTGTTGTAAAAATAGCTAGGATATTTTTTCTTGTTTTATTTTTAAAAACAATCAATTATCTAATATTCACAAATCGTAGTGAATATGAATATGCTGTAAAAAACTTTAAAAATTATTCAACAAAATTTGTATGTCTACCTTTTTGTATAGATACTGAATTTTGGAAACCAACAAGCAATGTTGTAAATTATGAAAATAAAGATGGTATTTTATTTATTGGAAACAATGGTCATAGAGATTTTAAATTAGTAACTAAAATTGCAGAAAATTTAGTTGAAATTCCATTTACTTTTATAACAAATCAAATAAAAGATTCTGAAATTAAAACTAATAATGTTAAAAATATTTTGGGAGACTGGAATGCTTCTCATTTAAGCGATATTGAGGTAAAAAAATATTATGAAGAAGCAAAGTTAGTCATTTTACCAATCAATGACACCTTGGTCTCATCGGGACAAAGTGCTGGATTGCAGGCAGCTTCCGTAGGTACAGCTGTCATAACAACCAAAACTAAAGGTTTTTGGGATTATAGAAACTATGTTGATAACGAAAATATTATTTTTATGGATAATAATAATTTGGATGAATGGCTGTCAAAAATTAAGAAGATATACAGTGATGATGAAAAATTAAAAAAAATTGGTTCAAATTCCTTAAAACTCATAAATGACAAGTATCGTTTAGAAATATTTAATAATGAATTAGAAAATCTAATTGAAAATGGGAAGTAAATAATTTGGTAAACGAAAATATACTTGTAATCGCTCCAACCTATAACGAAATTAGTAACATTGAAAATTTTCTAATTCAAGTGACTCAACTCGACGTAACAATTTTAATAATAGATGATAACTCTCCAGATGGGACACATAAAGTAGTAAAGAAATTTGCTGAAACAAACCCAAACGTTAATTTAATTGTACGAAATAGAAAAAAAGGACTTGGATCAGCATATAGAGATGGCTTTGATTGGTTTCTTAAAAAACAATATTCACATTGTATTGAGATGGACGTAGATTTTTCTCATAGAGTTGTAGATTTAGAAAAATTAATCAAAGAAATTGATATTTATGACTTAGTTATAGGAAGTAGATACATCAATGGTGGGGGAAGTAAAGGCTGGGATGTAAGGCGTAAATTCATTTCAAATTTTGCAAATAAATTTGCAGGCTTTTTACTACGTTCAAAAATTAAAGATTTAACAAGTGGTTTTAGAATTTTTTCAAAAAATGCACTTGAAACTATTAATTTTAAAGAGATTAAAACTAATGGATATGGTTTTCAAATTGAAATGGCATATCTTGCGGAAATAAATAATTTGAAAATTAAGGAGATTCCAATAATTTTTGAAGAAAGAAGATTAGGGGAATCAAAAATGAGTTATTGGATCGTACTAGAAGCAGTTTTCCTAATTTTTAAATTAGTGTTTACAAAACAAAAAGTGTAGATAAGTAAATTAAATTTAAGAAAAAATAATATACTAGAAAAAATGTATAAATTATCAATCGCAACAAGCTATACGAATCCAGAAGAACGCATGGATCCATGGAAAGAGGCACTCGAATGTTATGAAGATTTAGCAGATGAAGTTGTTAGAAGTGGAGAAAATTGGCCTTACGAGTTTGAGTGGGATTATATTGGAAAAGTTTTTAATGAAAGCTATGAGAAAGCAGACGGAGACTGGGTTATTAGGATGGATTTAGACTATTTCTTTCATGAAAAAGATTTTAAAAAAATTAGAAGTAGATTGGAAGAAAATTTTGATAAGCCAGCTGTTGCATTTCCAAAAATGCAATTTTTTACTCCTGATAGGTGTACATTGAAGACAAATATTGTAATTGCTTACAATAAAAAAAATTTTCCAGAGATAAAACTTAACGGGGGTGGCGATTTATGCTTACCAACAATGAATGGAAAAGAAATACTACCAAATGATGTTCCCATATTTTCAGATATTTACCTTTGGAATTATGATTCAATGTTTAAAACAAAAGAAGTTATATCATCCGATCGTGCAAGGTTTGCACGAGCTTGGTTTAGATACTTTAATGATTGGGGTGAAGCAGAGGGAGAGAACGAAGAAATAGCATTCCAAACATGGTTTAATATGATTGAAAAAAGATATAAAAAACATAAAACAAAAATTGATTTAAGTATGCATCCAAAATATATACAAGATAAAATTAGAAACCTTGAAGAAAATCAATTTGGCTTTGATGCTTTTGGGCTCAAAGATAAATATCATAAATCAATTTATTCAAAATTTTTAAATCGTAAGTAATTTGTAAAAAATTGATAGGTTTAATTGAAAATAATATTCAAAAAAGAAAAATTTATCTAGCGATTTACTTTTTAGTATTTACATTTTTTTTGCTGGTAAAAGGTTACAAAACAGAAATTACTGTCGACGAAGCTTTTTCTTTTTTAAATTACTCTTACACAAAGGATTACTTAAATATCGGTATTGCTAATAATCACATATTAAATAGCATCCTTGTTGGAATTATCTCACCTCTTGGAATTTCTGAATTAATTCTGAGAATACCAAACTTAATTTTTGGAATAATTTACTTGATTCTAATATTATTTTTTTCAAGTAAAAAAGATAATTATATTATTTGTTCTCTTATATTAATTCTTAACCCCTACTTGTTTGATTACTTTGCAATTAGTAGAGGTTACGGTATAGGTTCATCATTAATTTTTTTATCATGTTATCTTTATCTATTTTCAAAAAGAAATAACGTTATTGCGCCATTAATTCTTTTATCCATAGCAACATTTAGCTACCATGTAATAGTTGTTTTTTTATTCTCATTTTGGTTAGTTAACATAATAAATTTGAAAAATAATTACAAAATTACACATTTTATTTTTATTAATTCAATTGTATTAAGCGTTTCACTAATTAATTTATACCTTTTGTTAAATGTTACTGCTGAGGGCAAGCCGTTATATGGTGTAAATAACTTATCAATTTTTGATATTTTAACAGGGAGTTTTGGATTAAATAGTTTGTATATAAATAACGAATTACCGTTTAATATTTTTTTAAATCTTTTATTTTTATCACCATTGATATTCTTCAGGCTTTTAAGTAATAAAGAAAAAAATGTAGTTGCATTTTCATACCTTACCTTGTTTCTAATTTATTTGATACCTTATATATTGAATAAGCCCTTTCCTTTACTGAGAGCAGTCGTTTGCTTTTTGCCACCAATATTACTTCTAGTCTGTCAGGTAATTGAAAAATTAATTAAAAAAACAGAAAATATTAACATCGTAGGTTTGATAACAGTTAGTATGTTCTTTTTCTTATTTAGTTTTATTAACTCTATAAAGATTAATAAAACTATTGACTGGCAAGATGGAATGAAAAGAAGTGAAATTTTACAAAGAGATGATGATTGCGGTTTTGTAATCCCATTTAACGAACTTGATTCAGTTGGTCAATACTATAGATTGATTGATGAATTAAATTACGAAAAAAAATCATCTATTTGTTAAGAAATAAAGAGAAAGCATTATCAATGTAATTACTATATGTCTTATGAAAAAGATATATCTAAAAAATGGACATACATCAAAAAGATCAAAACCTGTGAATCTAAAAACTGAAGATGAAAAATTATTTGTTCATGAGTTTCAAAAATATATAAATAATTCTTATTACGTAATAAAAAAGAATCTATATATAAAAAATTATGACATTTACAAATTTAAATATTTTTTATCAGATTTTGAAAACACAAAAATGAGTAAATATTCAAGAACAATTATGATTAAAAAAATAATTAAAGAACTTTTACAACAGAAACCGTTGCAAAATAGTGAAGATATTGAGACGGGTATATGGTGCTTAGATGAAAAAAGTTTTCATTATTTTCATTGGTTTTGTGACTCTTTAGCTAGGTATGTCGAAATAATCGAAAAGAAAGAATCAAGACCTTTATTAATATCTTCTCAACTTTACGATATTGAATTTGTAAGGGATAGTCTAAAAATGCTCAACATCGATTACATTGTTTATGAAAACAACAAATTACATAAAGTTAATAATTTAATGATTTCAAGCCACATCGCTGAATCAGGAAATTTTTCAAATAAGAATATAAATAAATTGTCAAAAATGCTTAAAGATGCCGTTGTTGCTGATGAAATGTCAGATCCTAAACGTAATATCTGGGTAAGTAGAAATAAATCAAAGCACAGAAAAATCTTCAACGAAGAAAAACTTTTAAATTTACTTAATAGATATAACTTTGAAATTATTTATCCCGAAGATATCTCATTTAGTGAACAATTGAAAATATACAAAAATACAAATATATTAGGTGGGTTACACGGAGGAGGCCTGACAAATATCTTATTTATGAATGAAGGAACTAATTTGATTGAAATAAGGAGAAAAGGTGACGATGCTAACAATTGTTACTTTACATTAGCTTCAGAATTGAAAATAAATTATTATTATCTGGAATCTAATAGTCTTGGTGATGATTTGTATATTTCAAATGTTGAGATTAATGAAAAAGAATTAGAAAGAGTTCTAAGTGAAGCAACTGGTTGAAGATTTATTTAATAATAAATTTGAGAAATATTTTAGATTATATGGAATATTAATTTTTATATTTTCAATTTCTAATTATATATTTCAAAATCTTGCCCACATGACAACATCAAATATAATGCCTGGAATTGCTCCTCATCTTGATTTAGGTTTACCTTACAAAGACTATTGGGATGTATATCCACCTGGAATCTATCTGTTTTATTATCTAACTTTTTTTATTATTTATGACAATATAATCATTTATAGTTTTTTTCACTTATTTATATTGATATCAACAATCTATTTTTCTTATAAAATATATGAAAAACTTGAAACTCCTAAAATTATATACTATTTGGGTCTTACTTATTTCCTTAGTCCCCTTTATATTGATTATTTATTACCAAATGACTTAATTGGATTATTTTTTTCATTTTTTGGACTTTATTTATATCTTTATATGGAGAGTACAAAAAACAGAGTCATTTTTTCAAACTTTTTTTTAATTTTTTCTTTTTTTATCAAAGAGACTTTTTTTCTTTCATCTTTTACAGTTCTTATAATTTCTTTATTGAATGGAAAATCTTCAGATATTAAAAATTCAATATATGGAATATTTTCATCAGTATTATTTGTTTTTGCTTATTTACAAACTTTATCAATTACTGAAGAGGTAATTAAATCTTATACAGAAAAATATATAATTTTTAACTTTGAAAAAATATTATTGAATAGCATACCGTTATTAATTGTAAGTTTATCTTTTTTAATTTATATCTTTCTTAACCCAAAAAAAATTCTTGTAAAGAAGTTCACAAATATAATTGTTCAAAATGATTCAATTATTTATTTATATTCTATTTTGATGCTAGTCTCATTTTTTCTAATAGGTAAGGATGATGGTGGACACTTTGATATCCCAAAAATTTTTACAACTGTATTTTTATTAAATATTTTATTTAAAATAAAATATCCAAAAATAATTATTTCAATAATAATATTTTTAGCAACTGGATTTAATTTAAAACTAAATCACTCAATCTATTCATATACTTTAATAGAACCAAACATAAGTTTTAATATAAATTCAAATATCAAAGATTCGTTGACTGAAACATATGAACAGTTAAGTGAGAGTAATGGTGAAGTATTATATCTATATGGTTGGGGAAGCAGTGACTTTTATTATGAACTTAAAATAAAACCCTATTCAAAATACTGGATTTTGCATCCACAAATAACTAATGAAAATCAGATAAATGACTTGAAAAAAAATCTAATGATAGAGCCCCCAAAGTATATTTTCTATTGTGGAATTAATGACAGTTGTGTGGTTGACTTTGATTATAAAGAATTTGAAAATCAATATATAAATTTTCAGAATATTGTTACTTCATGTTATATCGAAATAGAAAAAAATATTTTTGAATTAATTAATGAAGAATGTCTAGAAAATATTAATTTCTGAAATAAGATGGTTTTGATTTATAGTATTGTTTTAACAACTTGTATTTCATTCTATCTCTTAGGCCATGTCCTTTTCTACGTACAGCAAGGAAAGGATAATCATATTGTTCGATCTCCCTTCCTCTAAAATCGGTTTCATTTTCCAAAATAATTCCACCGTAAATCTTTGTTAACAAACTCCATATACTTTGATCATGCCTACATTCTCTAAATCGTGAAATTTGATTAGTATCGTTATAATAATCTGTTATTAGTTCTTCATCATAATCTAGTACCTTGTGAAAAAGTTTGATAATTTCATCAGTTTGATTATTTTTTTTAAACAAAATATGACCAGCCTCTAATTGTGTAGATAATCCTATTTTCGAATTTGGAGAAATCTGAAAAAAATTAAATAATTCTTTTGAAGTCCATTCATTTTCTATATGGTGTTTTTCACATTCAATCCGAAGATTAGATGTATCACCATTATCATTTAATATATCAATATATTCATTGAACCTTCTCTGAGCATGATAATTTAGTGAAGATCCTGCATCACAATAAATTAAAATATCATTTTCATTCATATCTTTTAATGTTTTTTCAATAATGTTTAACTTCCATATCCAAAACCCCCCTCCCCTAGAAGATTTAAAAATATTTGAATATTTTTTTACAAAATTTTGATCTAAATCGTTAAATGAATAAGGAATACAATTGTCAAAAAAGTTGGAATATTTAGCTAACGAAATTAAATGATCTTTAGAAACTGTAAATTCTTTTGAATTACTGTAAGTTATGAATATTTTTCTTTGTATCCTATTCATTTTGAAATTCCTTCAAATAAAAAATTGCTAAGTACAAAAGAAATATAAATATAAATACAATTTTAATACTTGATACAATTTGAATTTCATCTACATAATTTATAAAATCTGGATTGTTAGTTGGTAGGTTGTAGTTTGCTAGATTGTCAAATATTACATCTTTATCAAATATCGAAAGCAAAAATTTAAAAGCTATGACCCCAAGAAAGCTAGTAGTAAATATCTTTAAATAACTTTCAAATTGAAAAAAAGATAAAATCACACCTTTTAAATATTCTGGCTCAACGTATTTAATATTTCTGCCAAAACTATTTAGTTGCTCAGTAGTAGATAATTGTGTCAATTCAGTAGTTTCAAAAAATAAAATTGATAAGATAGAAAAAATTGATATAACTATCAGTAAATATTTAAAGTACCTGAAATATTTAAATTTAGCATTTGAATAAAAAATAATAATTGATAATGGGACCAATGATGATAGATACCTAAATCCGTATGATGAGGCTGTAGACTTCCATATCAAAACTGAAAAAACACACATTCCAAATGGGATTAATAATAGAATTTTTTCTTTAAAGCTTGAATTATTTTTGGAAATCGTTGAATAAAAAATACCAAAAAAAACAATAGGAGCAAACCAAAAAATACCAAATTCTTGACCAAACAAAATCAAAAAAACATGTTTTATATTTTCTAAAAGAAATTCCGTGTAATTTATATCTTTAACAAATCCAGCCAATATTCCATTTGCTTTGTAAAGAGTTTCAGGATTGAGTGTAACAATACCATAAATCTTGTTATTTATGTATGCATATATGCCACCAGATATTAAACATGAAAATAGAAAAAACTTATTTAGATATACATTTTTTGCATTAACTTTTTTTAAAATAATTTTTACAATTAATGGAATAATAACTACATAATAATTTGTTAAACGTACAAGAAAAGCTAACAACATTGATAGAGGAATTAAAAATGCATAAATATTTCCGCTTCCTTTTTCTAAATGTTTTAGAGTAAAGTAAATCACACATGTAATTGTAAAAGTTTCATATATATGTGGCATTGAGTATCTTTCAAACGCATAATAAATTACCCCAGAAGATGAATAGAACAATAGTATTTCCAAATGCGAAATATCCTGATCCAGATATTTGACACTTTTTTTTAGTAGTAATGTCGTCAATGACATATAAAAAATTGCAGATAAAGAATAAAACAATAACTTAAAACTTAGAAAGTCAGAATAATTTTGAGGTGAATAATTTATAATTAATAAATCGATTTGATTTCCTAAAAATAAAAAAGGACTAGCAAGCAATCCTGATCCAACAAAACCCTTAGGTGCTATTTTTCCATTTAAATTAAATCTTCTATCCTCAAATCCCTTAAGTTGATTTGAATAATCAAAATCTTTATCAATAGCAATTGTCTCTGCGTGAGAGTAGTAATCATAGTCATCACCACAGCAAAAGATCCCATTTTCAAATCGAAAGTCTATTTTAAAATACAATAAAAAAATAAAAAGTAGAGAAAATAGGAGTAAAAAATATTTATTTTTTGAAATCATGATTTTTGATTTTAATAATTTCATTAGATTCATATTCATTTTCTTGCCTTTGTGAAATTACTAATAGTGCAATTGAGACAATAAAGAATGCGATTGTTGTAATTACCCAAGATGCTTTAGGTGCATTTGTAAATGCAGCCCTGATAGCTGTGATTCTATATATTGAATAAATGGAAAATACGAGAAAAATTTGTGAAACAATATCAATCAGCCCAGAAAATTGTAAATTAGAATATTTTAACTTTATTTTTATCTTTTTATAATATGAGGAGATCGTGAAATATAGCAGTTTAAAAAACATCACATTTGCTTTTAACTGACTTTTCTCATGACGATAATAAACAGTATTTTGGTATTGACCAATTTTTAAATTTAGATTTTTGGCTAAATTAGTGATATACCAAGTTAAATAAAAAGGATATCCGTATCTTTTAAACAATTTAATTACCTCAAAATTACTAGTAATCTTTTTAGAAATAAAAAATAAGCCATTTAATGGATCATTTAATTTCCAGTTTCCTGTCGATAATTTAATTAGAAAAGAAGCTAAGGCATTTCCGAGATATCTAATAAAGGGAATCTTTCCTTGTATACCACCTTCCCAAAACCTATCACATTTTATAAAATCAAATTTTTCGTTCTGACCTAAATCTGATAAATATAAAATATCGTTTTCAGCAAATTGATTATCTCCATCAATTTTTACAATATATTCTGAATTTAAGTTATTAAATATTTCTAATCCCTTTTCAAATGATTTTCCTGCACCTAAATTTTTTTTATTTTTATGATGAATAAAATTTTCTTTTGATTTAAATTTTTTGTATTTTTCTTCAGTCAAATCTGAGCTGGAATCATCAATTAAAATGACAAATTCAAATTGCTCATAATATTTTTCAATTACTTGTTCAATGGTGCTTTCTTCATTGTAAGCAAGTATTAGAAGTGAAGCCATAATTTAGTATTCTAACAACTAAAGATAAATTAAAAATTATTATTAATTAAGTTGTAAGTATATGAAAAGATTCAAATATAGATTAAATAAATTGTTTTTTCTTACTCAAATTTTATTTGAAAGGATAATATTAGAAATTTATTATTACTTTTATCCAAACAAAAGTCTAGAGACAATAATTTATAAAAATAGGATCTTTTTAGAAACTATTGAAAAATTTCTTCCATATAATGTTTACCTCGAGAATGACTATGGTGTTCAAAAAAGGATTTATGATAAATTAGAAGATGAAATAATTAATCTTCCAACGTATTCTGATTTACTTTCATTCTTAATAAAAAATATTACTAGCGATAGAGTAAATTATCTGGAAATTGGTGTATCCGTATTAAAAAATTATTTACAGATTAATAACAATGTAGAAAATTCTGACATCGTAGCGTTTGATATAAATAATGTAAATCCAAATTTTAATGATTTGAAAAAAATCGAAAAAAACAACAATAAACTTTTTTATTTTAAAGGTAGTGTTTTAAATAAAACTGATGCTGAAAATTTTAAAATTTTTTACAAAAATAAATTTGATATTGTTTTTTCAGATGCTCTTCATGAACCAGATGCAGTCAGGTCCGAATTTGAATTAATAATTAAAGACAACTTAAAAAAAGAGTTTCTTATTTATTATGATGATTTGGACTTTCCAGGATTAGAAAATGAACTTTACTCAATTAAAAGTCAACTAGAAAATTCTACAAATAGAGAAGTAAACTTTTATACTTTTAAAATATATGGTTGGATTGGTCAAAATGAAAAATTACATAAAAATGGAATTATGACTACATATGATCTACAAAAAGTTCTTGATGAAAAAAATATTAAAATTTTTAATTTTAAAAAAACCTAGCTTTTCATTTTCTCATTTTTAGTAAAACTAATAATTAATAAATATAAAAGTAGCAATAATGAAATTAGAAGTCCGAAATTAAATCTTACAACCTCAAGATAATTCCAATGATTTAATGAAATAAAATAACTTATATATATCAATCCAGAAATATACTTTATTCTAAAATTTGTCACTAATAAGTATTGAATACAAAATAAGAACACAAAAAAGCTGCCGATGCTGTAAAGGTTAAATCTTAGAGGAGGATACCAACCAATAAATGACCAAAAGACAAAAGATATAAGAAATATAAAAAATAAATTCTTGACACTACTTATGAATATCTTTTTATTTTTGGGTTCAATGTGCCTGTAAATAATTAAGCATAAGGATGGTAATACAGAAATATATAAGAGTGTGTTTAAAAAATCTGTTAAATAACATTTAAGAAATAAAGGCACAGACATACAAAAGTATTCTGAACCCTCAGGATTAAAATTGATATTTTCATATCCAGCTAAAATAAAATCTTTCAACCAAATGAATTGATACCAATAAGTAGTAGCAGCATTATACGGAATAAATCCTTGAGATCTAATAAACAAATTCCAAGACAACAAAGGAACTATAAAAATAATAAATGTTATAGATAAATGAACAAAATTATTGATTACTTTATTTATTGAATTCAATTTATGAAAAACTAAAAATAAAAGTGGTAATGCAAATGTCATATTTGAGAGTGCTAATATACCTAAGATAAAACTTAAGAAATAAATAGTTTTAAATTTTTCAAATTTATGTGCAAGAAAATAAAAAGATATAGAAAATTGTAAAAAAGTAAGGGTTTGATGAGACGCATCAAATACACCCCACTTAATAATTGGAAACAATGAAAAAAATGTTAAAAGCAAGAAAAATTTTTTCTTATCAAGTTTAATTTCTAATTTTTGTAAGGTGTCTACAAAAAGTTTAAATGAGAAAGAAATAATTATTAGATGTGCGATAGCAAAAGTTAAGAATTTAAGGATTAAATTATTCAAGATAATCAACCTAAGTAATTCATAAATTATTTTTATAAAGAGTATATAAAGAGGCCTCGATTGATAATTGTAGTCAAATTGGTATATTGATTGTAAATCGTATACTCCTGTCAAGTAAAGCTCTAAATCACAACTGACAGGTATAAAATAGGAAATTTGAGAATTTAAGAATTTACTCTCAACAAGTTCGTTACATGTAAAATAAGATGAATTTGATGGATATAAAACGAACAAAAATATATAGATAAAACTAAAAATAAATATATTACTAATAAATATATTTTTGAAATTAAATTTTATCGTCATGGCTTAAGAATATTTAATTTAATACCACTATCTTTTCTAAAATCAGACATTAAAGAAAGTGCCCAAAGTAAAAGAATGCTTCCATGAATATCTGGTTCATTAAGCCCTTTAGTAATATTTAATCCATAATAATATAATTGACTTTTATTTAAAAAGTATGAAAACCCACCTTGATCAGGAAAGTAGTGTTTTGATATTATTTCATCAACATTTCTAAAATATAACTCAATATCTTTTCTTCTATATGAATTATTTAAACTACATTTGTAAAGAACATATATTGTATCAACTATGTCACACCCGTATCCATCCAATTTGATATTTAAACAAAGATCAATTAATTTATTTGGTTCATGAATTGGAACATCTAACCAATCAAGCCCTGTAATTACTTTCATAGCTCCATTTACAATTTCTGTTTGATCTGGCATACCATTTTTAAAATAAGCACCAGATTCTTTTTCATGAACAGTATTTAAAAATTTTATAAGCTCTTCTTTCAAAACTTGATAATTCTTACTTTCTTTTTCCTGTGTCTCCAAGAATACACACAAAGCAGCAAACTGGGCCCCTGCATTCCATGGTTTTGACCAGTCGAGTGAGTTTAAGTATTTAGATACTTTATTATTCTCAAAAAATTGATTTTTATATTTAATATCATTTTTTGAGCCCACTTGATGCAAAGTAGATATAGCCTGCTTTGATTCAGCTGTTATAAATTCATTTATCTCATCCTGTTTTGACTTGCCTTGTTTATTTTGAGTTATTACTTTTTTAACATTTCGTTTAAATTCTTTTTTTATTGAAAATTGATTTATACTTTTAAGATATTCTGAATCAATAAATGATCCACTTGGAAAATTATTATTTTCGACTTGAAAAGACTTAAGATATTTAAACCATTTTTTTTGATTTTCTAAATCTTTTTCATTCCAAACGTCTAATATATATAAACTTTTAATAGCAAAACACGAAAATCCTAAATTTATATTCTTACCGTCTTTTGTATAGCCATTTTTTACTGGATAATATTCAAATTCACTTTCTTTAGATAAAGATGAAATAAAGTTTAGATATTTTTCCTTAAAGCTTTCATTAATTTCAATTTTCATAACAAACAGTCGCTAAATTAATACAATAGTATTTGTGAATAATTTTGTGTATGCAGCTGATAGTAATTACAACAAACAACTTTTTTATTCAATAAATAGCTTACTAAAGAACACCGATACAAACACAAATTTACATATAATACATAAAAATCCTGAAACATTTTTTGAATACAAAGATTACCTTGAAAAAAATTTTAATAATTTCTCTATTAATCTTCATAAATTTAATTTTTCAGATCTAGATTTTCCAAATATAGAAAATAAGCATGTTTCAGAAGCTACGTACTACAGGTTATTTATTGAAAATATAATTCCAAAAGACATTGAAAATTACATTTATCTTGATGCAGATATAATTGCCATAAATAATTTTGATGAATACATAAGCGAAACAATGACGATTTTACAAAAAAGTAATTATATTATTGCGTGCAGAACTGAATACATAAAAAATAAAGAGAACTCTATTTTTTTTGAAAATTTAAGTATGATATCAACAAAATACTTCAATGCCGGCGTAATGTTTGTTGATCATCTTAAATGGCAAAAAGAGAAAACTGGTGAAAATTTAATAAATAAACTTGTAGAAATAAAAAATAAAATAAACTATTGGGACCAAGATGTTCTAAATAGCCATTTTGATGGAAAATATCTTGAATTAAGTGATGCGATTAATTTCCCACTAAATTTACGATGGCCTGTGCCAATTAAAGAAATAAAAGAAGATAAATTGCTTATTCATTACCAAAGTAACAACAAACCCTGGAATATAAGAGGTTCATTTAATAAGGGTGCTTCATTTTATCAAAATGAAGCATTGGATTCAGACGATAAATATCATCTTGTTAAAACTGTGAGAAGATATGATTTGTTATTTCTTTTAATTAAAACATTACAATTAAAATTTTTGAAGTTAAATAAAAAGTTAAAATTTTATAAAGAAGCATTCAAAATAATATTTTTTTAATTATTGTTATATCGTGAACATTTTAATTTTCGGTAGTAATGGTTTGGTTGGAAGCTCATTAGTACGAAACCTCTCTGTCTCAAAAAAAAACTACAATCTAATTTGTTCAACCAGAAAAGATACAAATCTATTTTCGCTAAGTGAAACATCTGAAAAGATTAAAGAATCAGATCCAAACGTTGTCATAATAGCAGCTGCAAAAGTTGGGGGGATTTACGCAAACAGTACGCAAAGATTCAATTTTATTATCGAAAATCTAAAAATTAGTATGAATATTTTTGAATCGCTCGTAGATTTCACAAACACAAAAATTATAAATATAGGCAGCAGTTGTATTTATCCACTCGGTGCACAAAATCCTATTACAGAAAATAGTTTGATGACCGGAAAGCTTGAACCAACAAATTCACCGTATTCAATGGCGAAACTATCATCACTTGAGATTTCTAAAACCATGAGTGAACAGTTTGGTCATAAAATAGTAAATCTTATGCCGACAAACTTATATGGTCCAAACGATAAGTTTGAAGAACTAAATAGTCACGTTATACCTGGACTAATTTACAAGATGCATAGAGCAAAACAAAATAATTTGAAAGAAGTAGAAATCTGGGGAAGTGGAGAACCTCTTAGAGAATTTATGCACGTTGATGATCTATCATCTGCTATTGAATTTTTAATTGATAAGGATACGGAATATGATCTACTAAATGTTGGTAGTAATGAAACAATATCTATCAAAAATTTAGCAGAACTTATCAAAAAAATTGTAAAGTTTGATGGAAATCTAATTTTTAACAAAGAATACCCAGATGGAAATCCTAAAAAACTTTTAGATTCTTCGAGGCTTAACAGTCTGGGGTGGAATAGCAGTATTACATTGGAAACAGGCATTGAAAATACATATAACTGGTATGTAGAAAATATTAATTAATTTTTTGGATATTCCCAGGTTGGTTTAATCAAATTTTCTTTTAGAAGTACTTGTTCTTGTTTTGCGATATCAATATCGTTTTTTAACATCATTTCAACTAAATCTGAAAAGCTAGTTTTTTGTTCCCAGCTAAGTTCTTTTTTTGCTTTAGAGGGATCTCCTAATAAATATTCGACTTCATTTGGTCTTAGGTATCTCTCAGATGTTAGAACATATTTATCCCATTCCAAATCCAAAAGACCAAATGCCGTATCCAAAAAATCTCTCACAGTATGTGTTTCACCAGTTGCTAAAACCCAATCATCGGATGATTTGTGTTGCATCATCTTCCACATTCCTTCAACATAATCACCTGCGTAGCCCCAATCTCTGGATGCCTCAAGATTACCCAGAGTTAATTTTTCTTGTATTCCAAGGTGTATTCTTCCTAGAGCTCGAGTTATTTTTCTTGTCACAAATGTCTCTCCTCTTCTTGGAGATTCATGATTAAATAAGATTCCGTTAACACAAAATAGGTCATAAGAATCTCTGTACATTTTTGTCATATTATGTGCAAATACTTTTGAAATAGCATATGGACTCCTGGGATCAAATGAAGATTCTTCATTAAGGGCCTCTCGAAGTTTTCCACCATACATTTCTGAAGAAGAGGCTTGATAAAATTTTATCTGTTTATCAGAATATCTTACTGCTTCAAGTAAAGATAAAGAACCAATGGTTCCAGTCTGTGATGTAAACATTGGATTCTTAAAAGAAACCATGACATGAGATTGTGCTGCTAAATTGTATATTTCATCAGGCTCTATATTCTGAACAAGTGTGTTTAGAGATGATGAATCTAAAAGATCTGAGTAATGTAGGTTTATTTGATTTGAGGATGAATATTTTGAAATTAATTTATCTATTCTTTCTGTATTTATTGAAGAAGATCTCCTTACAGTTCCATGTACTTCATAACCTTTATCTATAAGAAACTCCGATAAATAACTACCATCTTGTCCTGTGATACCAGTAATTAATGCTTTTTTTACCATTAGTATTTAACCTAAATCAGATTTTAATCTTTTTTTATTAATAAAGTAACCGATGAAAAAATAATAAATTAAAGGAAATTGGACGCCATCCATCGTTACGTCAAATAATGACATAAATAAACAAGGAATAACTAATATAAAAGTTTTATTTTTAAGACTTGTTAAAAGCATAATTCTTATCAATTGAAAATGGAGTGTTAAAAATAGAATTAGATTAATTATTCCACCCCTTGCGAACGTTGTTACAAAGTAATTATGTACATGTTCATTTAATCCATCTCTACCAAGTCTTCCAGGTGCAGAGGGATCTGTCATTACTGGTATGATTTCACCATATCCATATCCTCTAATTAGCCGTTCTTTTTCACCTAAGTCTTCATATACATCTTGCCATATATCAAGTCTCCAATTAGTAGTTGGGTCAGTAGAAAATAATCTTCCATTTTCAAAATAAAGGGAAAGAAATACATCTTCTGTGCTTTTTTCTTGGGCAATCTTCTTTACTGCTTGAGGAATCTCAACGACAATATTGTTTTCCGCATTTTCTGGGGTATCAAAAGTTACATTGCTAACTCTTAAGCTTGAATAAGAAAAAGAAAATATTATAAAAAATAATAAAAGAATATTTTTAAAACCTAACCTTTTGATATCAGAAAAATTTATAAAAATATTTAATATTAAAAAAAGTATTAACCCACCAACAGCAGCTCTACTATTGGCTGCAACTAATGGCAAAAACAATGAGACTAAAATATAACTCCAATAAATATGAAAGGTAGGATTGATTTTGTATTCACTTATATAAAGTGAACTTATTATTACAACAATTACCATATCTGAAGCTTTCATGAACTGAAATTTATCTGAATATTGTTGGAAAAATGAAATAAAAATATTTGGATAGTTACCCGTTTGGAATACATAAACAATGATTGGAAAAAAAATCATTGAAAGTTTTAAAAATAAATCGTTATTTGATAATTGCGAAATAAAAATACCAATATAAATGATTGCAACTGTCCAAATAAATGAGCTTGATTTAAAATTATACAAATTTATATTTTCATAGTTGAGTAAAATTCTAAGAACTACATAAATAATTATTAGTTTGTGAGTTAAATGAAAATTTGAATTTTCTATTTCAAAGTATTTTTTTGGTTTACTGATAAATAAAAAATAAACTGAAAGAATAAATGCACCACCTACAATCAATTCCCCTAATCTAAAACCAAAAATAGAAATTCCTAAAAAAGATCGTGTAAATATACCCACTAGTAGAAGAAATATAAAAGTTGCATAAACTAAACTTTTGTTTAAATACTTACCCATTTCTTTTCTTTCTTTTGAATTCAAAATAAAATTTTTCAAAATAATTACTTCTAAATTTCAGTTGACGGTCTTTTATAATATCTTCTTTATTAGTTATTAAATATTTAAATGCTTCTAGATACTCTTCACACATTTTATTTGAATTAAATGGATATTTTTTCAATTTATCAACATATTCCTCATAGTTCATCATCATTTCTGTAAGTTTAATTTCTAAATCACTTTCACTAATTTCCAACCCAAAGTCTCTACAATATTCTGGTGTCCCACCACTATTAACATATAAAATAGGAAGTCCACATTGCGCACCTTCAATATGATGATTCCCAGATGGTTCAAACTGTGAACCAGTAATATATAAATGATTCTCTTTAATCTTTTCTGATAATGCATTGCCGGATAATGGATTTACTACATTAGTATTTTTAAATTTAAAACCTTTTGGTAAATTGCCAATATACATAAATTCGATCTTTTCTTTCCATATATTTTCTGAAAGAAGATGGTCTAATTTTGAATATATATTGAATCCTTTATTCCAGTTTGCACCCCAATGGTGTGTGACAATTTTAAGTTTTGCATTTTTTGACCAACCTTTAAATCCAGTGTTATTAAAAATTTCTGGATTTGCTCCTGCATAAATTACATGGTTATCTTTTGTTCCAATTCCTTGATCTATATATAGGTTTTTAAGCCAGCTACTAACAAATATTGTGTAGTCGGCTGCCTTATTGGCTTCAATCAAGTACTTATTCACGTAGTTAGTATTTTTCCTTTCGTCACATTCATTTATTCTATGAACAATGAGAGTGTCGTTTTTTACATATTTTAAATAATTAAGAGCGTCAATATGGGTAAATGCCGATGACTCTGAAGTTTTCCTTGGCTCAGTTATCAAAATAATATCAATATCATTATCTTTTAAATCAGTTGTTACTTTAAATTTATTTTGTTTTAAGTATTGTAATAAATTTTTTGCAAATAAATTGCCACCGCCCCATGGCCCTTCTTTTATATTTGTTCCAATACTAACTTTCATTTATCTCGCTAAACATATCTATAAAATTATTTATACCGTTTGGTATTTCATAGTTTTTAACTATTTTTTTTGAGTACTCAATATTTGGTTTGGCATCTTTGTAATTTATAGAATCATAAATTGATTCGGGTGATAAAATATCAGAAGCAAAACCAACATTTGTAGAAATAATTGGTGTTTTTGTGATTGCACATTCAAATAAAGATCGTGGTCCACCTTCTACTCTTGATGTTATAACATATAGATCTAAAATATTGTAAAGTTTATTTAAAGTTTGAAAATCTACCATTTCAAAATATTTGTAATCTATATTTTCTTTTTCAAAATTTTCGATAAGATAATTCCTTCTTTTACCTGTCAGGATTATTGTTAAATTTTTTTTTGATTTTTTCATGTCGCGCGTTATCTCCAAAAATCTATCAGGTCCTTTTGAAAGTTTTGGGCTTTTCAAGTCACTACCTTCGGTATCTCTTTGAAATGAACCAACAACATAAGAATCTAATGGGATATTAAGTTCTTCTCTTATTTGAACTTTATCTTTTAATTCAAAAAATTTATGTTGATTAATCCAAAAAGGAATTTGAAAAATTTTTTTATCGGTTAAAGTTTGGATCTGTTCACGAGATTTTGCCGAAACAGTGTGATAATAATCGACATATTTATCTCTCTTGTAAAATTCTTTTTTTTCTTTATCATTAAATTTATCAAAATCAATATGATGTATCGTGCAAACAACCTTTTTATTTTTAAGAATTAATTTTGGTAATTTTCTCCAAGTCCATGGAGCAATGATCCAAATTATATCTGCATCTCGAATTTTTAAAGTCACTATATCCTGCTGATATTCATTCCATTCTTTAATTACATTATCAACAACCCAATTTTCTTTAAGAATATTTGTATATATCTTCATAAATTTTAAATTTTATTTATATCTGGTACTTCATTTTTTTTTACACACTTCGCAAAATATTTTTGTTGAGCTTGATAATTCGTTGAAATATTATTTTCCATATTTAATTTATACAAAACATCATATAATTTTTTGTATTTAAATTTATTTTTTAGCATGTTATCTATAAGTTTGTAGTCTTGAGAATAGTAAAAATTCTCGTCATAATTTCCTACTCTATCTAAAGATTCTTTTTTGAAAATTAATGTTCCATGAATAAAAGGGTTTTTATAAATCGAAACTAATTTTGAAGGTAAGTAATACGAAATGTTTGGAATTTTTCTTTTACTATTTTTAATTATTGCTCTTGATGTACAAAAATCTAAGTTTTTGTCTTTCATTGCTGTGATTTGCAAATTTATTCTGTTTTTAAAACTTTCATCATCCGCATCTTGTCTCGCAATAAATTCACCTCTTGATTTATTAATTAGAATATTTAAGGATTTAGTCAATCCTATATTTACTTCGTTTGAGAAAATTTTAATTTTTTTACTTTTAGTTTCATAGTTTTTCAGGATTTCAAAAGTGTTGTCAGTTGAAGCATCATTCATAATTAATAATTCAAAGTTTTCGTATGTCTGATCTAATATACTTTCGATGGATTTTTGAATAGTGTTTTCAGAGTTATAACAACTCATTAATACGGACACAAGACCCTCTTTATACATCATGTATTTGTTCAAATGTATTTTTAAACTTTTTAATATCTAAGTATTCTTCTAAATAATTTTTATTGTCGTTGCCTGTTACTTTTAGCTCTTCTAAGTTGTTTAATAAATTTAATTTCTTTTTAAGATCTTCATAATCAAATTGTCTAAATGATAACTCATAATCTTGCGGAAAAAATTCATTAATACCTCCAGTATTTGGAAAAATTGAGGGCACTCCAAAAGAAGATGCTTCACATAATAAAGTTGGCTGACCCTCAAAAAGCTTTGTAGCTGTCAAAACTGCTCTTGAATGTTTTATCATCTTTAGTACTTCACTATTAGGTTTCTCACCAACAAATTCTATTTGATTACTATGTTCTTTAAAAATCTGTCTTAATTTATTTAAATTTGGACCATTACCAACAATTTTTAATTTTAAGTTTGGAACATTTACTTCTAAAAATGATTTAATGAGTTCATATACTCCTTTTTCTTCAGAAATTCTTCCAGCATAGATCACATAATCACTGAAAATGTTATTTGAGTCATTAACATTTGATTTAAAATCAAGATAATTTGGAAAAGTGGTAATTTTTTCTTTTTCAACACCTAACTTTATAAGGTAATTTTTGTGGAAATCAGTAAGTACAAAAATTTTATTATGATTACTTTTTAAAATCTTAAAATATTTTTTTCCATAAATTATCATTGCTAAAGATTTAAAGTATGAATCTAAAAAATACTTATTAAATAAACCAAGACTTTTTTTATTTAGTCCGCACGCATTGCATATATCATCTTTACCAAAATGTCCTGACGCAAAATAATTCCTGGTGCATGAATATCTAAAATTATGAAGTTTTATAGTTGTATTTATATTGTTCTTATTGAGAATCTTGAATATTCCAAGTGTTGCTTTGAACCAAGTGTTGTGAACATAAACAATATCAGGTTTGAAATCGAAAATAATTTCCTCTACTTTTTTATTACTGTTTCTATTGTTCCTAATAATTAGCGAAAATATATCATTAAGTGTATTTTTGTTTTTATTATTAAAAAATAATGTCTCAACTTGAAAAAATTGCTTTAAGATTTTTATTTCATTTTCTACAGCAACATCTTCGCCTCCAATATTCCTGTAGTTATTATGAATAACAAGTACTTTCTTCACTATATCTAGAATATATTAAAAGAATATTTTAAGTAACAACTAATATATTAAAATCAAATTATGCATGTTCTTGTAGTTTTGACATACGGTGTTTCATTTAGTGACTGGAAAAACAATGGCCTTTTAGAAAGAGAGCTTCTCATCTATGAAAAAATTGAAAAAGAAAGTGATGTTAAATTCTCATTCTTAAGTTTTGGAAATGAGGAGGACAAGGAATTAGTAAAAAATTTTGAAGTCTTTCCTATTTTTGATTACTACGACAAAAAAAATAATAAATTTTTAAACTTTTTACAATCTTTGTTTCTTCCATTCAAGTTAAAAAAGATTATGAAAAAACCCGATATTATTAAAACAAATCAATTAATGGGTGCTTGGACAGCAATAGTCTGCAAGTTACTATATTCCGTACCCTTAATAGTAAGAACAGGTTATGACATATTCAGATTTTCAATTTATGAAAAAAAATCATTGAAAAAAAGGGTTATGTATTTTTTATTGACACAAATTGCAATCATTTTTTCTAATGTTTATATAGTTTCTAGTAAAACAAATAAAATATTTTTACATAAATTTTTCCTTTTTAGTAAAAATAAAGTCGTGGTTCTACCAAATTGGGTTGATACAAGCTATGTTTTCGAACAATCTAAAATTTTATCTAGACAAAAAGATAGAATTCTTTCGGTGGGAAGACTAGAGGCTCAAAAAAATTACCCCCTTCTAATTAAATCTTTTGAAAATTCTGATATTGAAATAGATATAGTTGGTTCTGGATCAGAAAAGCAAAAACTAAAAAATTTAGCTAATTCTCTAAATGTAAATTTAAATTTTCTTGGAAATATTCCAAACAATGAATTATTAAACATATACAAAAATTATATGATTTATATATCTTCGTCATCCTACGAGGGTAATTCAAAATCTATTCTCGAAGCAAAGGCTGCGGGGTGTATGACATTTGCAATTGATACTCCAAATAACAAAGAAATAATCAATGATGGTCATGATGGTTTTTTGTATAGGGATAAATCACAATTGATAGAAATTCTTAATGATATATTAAAAAATGATAAAAAGATTTTAGAAATATCAAACAATGCTTTAAAGAATGTTGACGCAAATAATTCATTAAAGTTTATATCAAATTCTGAATTAAATATTTATAGAAGATTAAACAGTAGAGATTAATCTTTTTTCATCTTTAATTATAATTTTCAAATGCTCATCGTATTCAAAATCTTGATGATTATGTGTACAGTTTATAATCGTAAAATCTGACTCATTCAAAATATTAAAGATAAGTTTTCTTGAATTTTCATCAAGGTTTGATGTTGATTCATCTAATAGCAAAATATCAACATCTGATAAAAGTGCCCTTATAAATGAAATTTTCTGCAATTGACCAGCTGATAGTGTTTTGATGGATACTTTTTTATCAAGAACATCTACAATCTTCTCATTAAATACCTGAAACTTATCGAGATAAGTTTCAAGAACTTGATCTTCGATTGCTTGATTATTTCCATATAACAAATTTTCTTTTAAAGAACCTGAAATTATTAGTGGTGTAACTCCTACATACGCATATTTATTTGAAAATGACTTAATGCTTCCTTTTTGTGGAAATAATAGTCCTGATGAAAGTCCCAATATAGTACTTTTTCCGGATCCATTTGGTCCAGTTAAAACTGTATGTCGGCCTTTTTTAATGTGCAAATTTAAGTTTTCAAATATCTCTGTCTCCGCATCAAAGTATCTAAAAGAGACATTATTAAAAGTTATACCCTCACTGGGTTTATTGTTTGTAACAAAATTTGAAGAAAAGTCTTTCTCTTTATTTTTTTCAAGTTCATGTAGTTTTTTAATTACGACATGATTGTTGCTAACAAGAATAATATTTTTATTTAGTCTGCTAAATTCTTGAAATAATCTTACTAATATTCCAATAAAATCAAGAGTCAGTACTTTTGCAAAATTGAAAAATACTAGCAATACAGATAATAAAAAATAAGTTGCAAAAGTAGGGAAACTGGTGGTGATTGTTCCTACTTTTTGATTATTTAATTGAGCTTTATTGACCTTTTTCAAATAAGTCCTAAAACGTTTTTTTTCATCTTCAACCTTATTTAGAAGTTTGATTAAGAATATATTTTCTAGTACTTTTTGAAGATGCTCACTGTATTGCTGACTGGCAACAAAGTCTTGATGAGCAAAATTTCTACCTCTTTTTGTTAAAAACTTTGTAGGCAAATATAAAACTACAACACCGACAACTAATACACCAATAGTTTGATAATCGACATATATAAGATATCCCGCATATAGTGTTAGCTGTATTGCACTTGCCAGAAAAGAAGTTAAGCTATGAAAAAATGCACCGACTGAAAGAGAGAAGGCATTCATAAAGTGATAAGCATCTCCTATAGAAAAGTTTCCTTTATCAAAAACCTCACCAAGAAGATAGGCTCTTAGACTTTCTTCAACATCAAACTTTAGAGAAAAAGTATTTAGAACATCCAAATATGCAAATACTTGTCGAAAAATTACTATTACTGGAAGCCAATATAAATTATTTATAAAATATTCGATTATAAAAAAACTAGAGTAATTTGAACTTTGAAATAAAGTTGCAATTACAACAATAATGATTAGATCGCTACCAAACGTAAGAAAAAGAAAAAGAATTGATAATGTTATTCTTATTTTTTTTCTTGCTGTTCCGGTTAATTTAGCTACGAATAATATATCTTTCAGAAATAATTTAATATTTGACATTAATTTTGATATTAATATATAAATAAATTTTTAAAGCAAAAGATTATTTATTTGATTCAATTATTTTATCTAGTGCCTCCTTTGAGGGACTTTCATTGTCAATCTTTCTCTGTTTTTTGTAATTTTTATAGTTATTAAAAAACAAATTACAATTATCAATATCAAACTTTGAAAGAAACAAGCTTGAATCACTTTCAAATAAATGGTTTGAATCAAGATGCTCATATCTCCAAACTAAAGTAGGTATGCCAAGAATAAAACATTCTTCCGTCACTCCATCCCCATCCGTAATAACAAAATCTGAATTATAAAGTTTATTTAAAAAATCTTCATATGGTAAGAGGTCATATAAATTTATATTTTCAAGATAGTTGCTCTCAAATAAGTTGAATGATTTTAATTTATTTTTTGTTGGTATATGTAAATACCACGAGGAATCAAAGCTTTTATCAATTAAAGATAGTGTTTTTGCTAATAACTCCATATTTTTTTTACTATTTATGTTTTCAGTTCTATGAATTGATATAACTACTTGTTTTTGATTATTTAATTTTTCTAAACCAACTAGATCTAAACTGTCATAAATTGTATTTCTTGAAATTTCAATTATTTTCCCTTTAACTTTCCACTCTCTTAGTTGATTTATTTGATCTTCTCCGTTTGCAATTAAGAAACTTGAAATTTTTGCAGTTAATAATCGTATGATAGATTCAGGAAAATGTTTAAAAATACCGGGAAAACCTAATCCAGCTTCAAGCAAAACAAGTTTACCTTTATTTCTTTTGATTAATAAAGCTCCAATTATTGTCGAGAGTGTATCTCCATGAACAACCGAAAGGTTATTCTGAAAAGAATTATTTTTTACAAAAACTATTTTTGTCAAGCATTTTACTGACCAGATTATCAAGCTTAAATAAGTTCCAAGGTCATTTTTGTTATCTAGGAATGCATCGTAAGTATAATCTCCCTTGATTTTTGATAATAATAACTTAGTTTTTTCAGGATGTTGTTTAAGGTCAATTAGTGTCACATTATGATTGCTTGAAATTGCATAATTGATCATTGGTATTGTTTTTATAAATTGAGCTTTTGTTCCAAGAACAAATAAAATATCCATTAAATTAAATTTAAGCCAAATATTTATTTAATTGAATTTAATATGAATTTTCTAGATAAATCAAATACAAATATAAGACATTAAAATTAGATAGTGAATATTCCTATTACAAATCCATCAAGGGAACTTGAAAAAATAAGAGATTTTAAAACAAGAATTAATCGTGAAATTTCTCAAGGAATTTATATTGGGGGGAATAACGTAAATAAATTTGAAAACAACCTTAGAAAGTTTCTTAACTGCAAATATGTTGTGACATTAAATTCTGGAACTGATGCTTTGTATCTTTCCTTGGTAGCAATGAAACTGAAAAAAAACGACGAGGTATTGTTACCCTCATTTACATTTTTTGCAACAGTTGAGTGTGTTTTAAATGTTGGGGCTAAGCCAATCTTCGTTGACATTGATGAATCAACTTACTGTATGGATTTAAATGATTTAAGGAAAAAAATTACAAAAAAATCGAAAGTGATTATTCCTGTTCACTTGTTTGGAAACAATTCAAGTATTAAGGAAATTTTAAAAATTGGAAAGAGTAAAAATATTAAAGTGTTGGAAGATTGTGCACAATCTTTCGGTAGTAAAACTATTGATAACGAATATCTTGGAACTTTAGGAGATATAGGAGCATTTTCATTTTATCCAAGTAAAACTTTAGGGGGAGTTGGAGATGGTGGAATGATCGCGACCAACAATAAAAATTACTATAATTTAATTTCACAACTTAAAAATCATGGCTTAAAGGGAACTAATCACCAATTGGTTGGAACAAATTCTAGGCTTGATTCGATAAACGCATTTGTATTAAATGAAAAACTTAATATATTTTCAGATATTTCAAAAACAAGAAATATTTTCTATGAGTATTATATGGAGCAATTATCAGATCTATCATTTTTAAATTTGCCGAAAAAAGAAAATCCTAATATTTTATTTAACTACTTTACGATTTCAACAAAAAAGATATCTGATCGAAATAAATTAATGATGTATTTAAACAAAAATAACATTACCACATCTATTTACTACAAAAAACCCATACATCTTCAGCCTGCTCTTAAAGGCATTGTTGGTAGAGAAAGATTAGACAAAACGGAACTTGCAAGCAAATCTGTGCTGTCACTTCCTTTATATCCTTTTCCTAAAAATAAGGAAATGGAAAAAGTAGTTAAGACTATTTCAAATTTTTCTTCTTGATGTTCAAATTTTTAATTGTTGGGTTTGGGAATATGGGCAAAATACATTTAGATTCTCTTTTAAGATCAAAAAATACAGAGCTTTACGGTGTCGTAGATCATAAAATAAACAAGAAAAATGAAGAAGTAAATTATTTTAAGTCTATTTACGATGTCAACCTTAACGATGATATTGATGCTGTCATAATTTCTTCTACTACAAGTAGTCATTATGAAATCGCAAAAGAAATAATTAAATTTAATTTGCCTGTGTTAATAGAAAAACCTATTTCTACAGATATAAATGAAGTAAAAAAAATTGTTGATTTATTTATAAAGAAAAAACAGATTCTTTTAACAGGATTTATTGAGTTGTTTAATCCTGTAGTGTCATATTTAAAAAGTAAGGAAATAAAAAAAATCTCTAAGATAGAAATTACTCGATTGGGTCCAGTACAGGATAAAAGTAGAATTTTAGACAATGTTATTTATGATTTAGGAATTCATGATGTTTCAATTTTTGATTTTTTATTTAAATTAAATAAAACTGAAATCATTAATAGAAAGCACATTTATAAAGACAACATGATTGCCGAAAGTGAAATTCAATTCAATTCAAATAACATCGAAGCTAATCTAAAATTATCGAATCAATCAAATGAAAAGCAAAGAATTTGGAAAATCTACTCAGATAAATTTGTATATGAAGCTGATCTGTTGAATAGAAATTTAAAAATATTCCATAATGAAAAAATAATCGAAGAAATTAAATTTGAGAATTATAAAGACGCTATAGATTTACAGTTAGAAGACTTTGTAAATAAAATAAATAAAAAATCATATAATTCTGAACACGTGAACTCTATTTTAAGTGTCCATAAAGTAGTTGATGAACTAAATTAATTTTTTTCCAAGATCCAAATGTAAGTGGGAATTAAGAAGTAAAAAATTTTTGAGAAAAATAAATAAACTTTTTGTTTTATACTTTTATCTTTTACTAAATCGTCAGAAGAAAATTCTATCGGAAATTTGATTGTTTTAATTGTGTAATCATGAATTTTAAATTTATAAACTAGTTTTTTAAGCTTTCTCAATGAAAGATGTTTTTGATAATATTGTCCATCTTTTTTTGCGATCTTTACATATAGATTGCCTAATTTTCTTGGTAAATATGATAAAAAAGGTAGTTTGAAATGAGGTTCAATTATTTTATGCCTATTTCCAGCTACTAAATAACAAATGCCTCCTTTTTTCAATAAATTATAGATTTTATCAAATAAATCATCTGGATTGTCAACGTGTTCATATACATGTGAACAAATTACAACGTCAAATTTTTTATTACTTAGGGTTAAATCATCGTAAGAACAGTTCTGAAATGTTAAATTTTTATTTTCATAATTTTTCTTTGCGTAGTCAATTGCTGACATGTCTATGTCAATCCCAAGTGTTTTACGAAATTGTTTAGAATATTGATCCGTCATTATTCCAGTAGAACAACCTAAATCTAAAAGATCTAAATTGTTTGTTGTGTTTAGAAAGTCATTTAGAATTGCTAAAGTTTTTTTTGATTTTTTAATTCTTACGCCAACATCAAACATTTGCTGATATTTTTGCGAAAAATTATCTTGATCTTTATTCATATTTTTAATTTTTCTCACATTGGTATATATAGCTCAAATTAATTGAGCTTCTTCTTAAATAGGCTTCTTCTTTGTGGTAAATTTCACAATTATCTAATTCATATACTTCACTAGGACAAAGAGTATTGTCCATTTTTCTATGTAACGATGAAACAAATACTGTCCCCGGCTTTACTTTAAGATCTTCTCTTTCTTTATATGTAGAAAATATATGTATAGGTTCACAGTAAATAAAATTATCACTTTCTATATTTGTTGACATTAATTGTTTTATTGAGAAACCCCAATAATCTGTTTCCCAATTTCCACATCCGCCAATCTGATTACAGTCTTTCGTGATTTCAGCTTCATTGATTATTTCATTGAAGTAAACATATTTATATTCTCCTAATGAAACTTGGGTTCCAATTAAATAAAATATTGATGGTAAAAAAATACACATAAATAATTTATTTCCATAAGTTTTATTAATGTACATAAAAAAATCAACCACAATAAATGTAAAGAATGGCAATAAAAAAAGATATTGCCTTATTCCATCATAAGAAATTGGCCTAACTATTGAAAATAGTAAAAAAACAGAGATGATCAAAAACAGGCTAAATTTTCCGTATTTTGAAAAATCGAATTTTTTTTGAAAAATAAAAATAAGTATGGTGATAAAAAATAAGATTGTATAAACCAAAGGAAGCCTAAAGAAAAACCAACTAAATATATATGATGGTTCCATTTCTGTAGCGTAGATGTAACGGCCATTTGTTAAGGTGCTTCCCAACCAATCTAGATTAAATTGTGTATTGTAAACTCCTTTTAACCAAAATATGGGATCATTCCATGCTGATGGACTAAATACAATCAACGTTATAAATGATGTTATATAAATGATTGACCAATTTGTGAACAGGTTTTTAATATTTTTTAATGATTCTCTAAATTTAATTACAAATAAATAAAAAGAAATCAACAATAGGAATGCATAACCATTGAATCTAACCAAAACTACAGATCCAAAAACTAGACCTATCAGTATTAATTGTGGTATTTTATTTCTATATACTTTTGAAGTTAGAATTTTAGAGTCTAAAACAAATATTACAGCTAAAAGATACTGCAAAGCAAAAGGTACATCTTTAATATTGAAGAGTGCATGACCATTAAATGAAGGTATAAAAATTAGGAAAATTAAAAACAAGAAACCGAAATAATGGCTCTCATTTTTACAAATAACCTTATAAATTAGAATTAGCAGAACTATTACGTATACATTAAGCAGTAAATTTCTTGTAAGAAATATAAGATCTAATTCAGAAATAATATCTGCATTCATAATATTTTTAAATAAAAATAGGTTCATCTCATTTGTGCTTAATAGATTTGTCAATAAAAAGATAATTATTGGTATCAAGTATCCGTAATATTCTAAATTGTAATTAAAGTCTCCAAGAAAAGAATTTGATCGATCAACAAAAAACCAATATGCTTTATCTATTACTCTTGTTGTTGTTTTATAAATTTCAAAATCATCCCAAGTTGTTCCACCTTTTGAAATATAAATTAATTGATGAATAAAAAAAACAATCAACAATAAATATGTGGAACTAGTTTTACTTAAGATTGTAAATTTCATTATCTCTTGTAAATTTTAACTTCTCTTGATGAAGTTTTTAATTGAATTAAATAATAAAGTAAATAATATCAATGACAAAAAGTCTGTGATTCTATCAATAATTGCAAGATCAAATACTTGATTTGGACTGAGACCAATAAACTGATTAGAAATAACTAAGAAAAATTCTTTAATTCCGATTGAATTTGGAGTAAGTGATAAAAAGATAGAAATCTGAGATATTAAATTATATACAAAATTGCTCAGTAAAGAAATATCAATAGAAAGAGTCTTTGCTTGGAAAAAAATTTGAAAAAATAGATTAATTTGAACTAGCAATTGTAAATATAAAATTTTATATATTTTTTTATTTTTAATAAAACTAATCGAAGTATTAATATCTATTTCATTTAAATTAAGAAAATATTTATTAAAATATGGAATTTTTTTTAATACTTCAAATCTAGATAGAAACTTAAAAATTAAATTTGAGAAAATACACGCTAATATTATTAAAACTAAAAGTAAAAGTAATCCATTCTTATTTTCGTTTAAAAATGTCTCAGAAAAAATTAATATAAACAAGCATATTAGAGATGTACCAAACAAGGTTAAAGTTTGAAGGAATACATAAAACGAGGTAAATTTGAAATAGCTAAAGTTATATTTTTTATTAAGAAATATTGCCTTATATCCAGTTCCAGATTTTCCAAAGCCAAAAAAATTTCCAATATATCCTTTGTAAGTTAATTCGAAATTCTCATTTTTTGATATGTTTAAATCGTAAATTTTAAATATTTGCATGTGAAGTTGATTAAAAATTAAAAAATTTACAAATTTTAATGTAATTACTAAAAAAATATATCTACTAGAAAGTGCTTCAAAAGAAAGCTCCGATCGATTATTTTGTATAAAAATTGCAAATCCAAAGAGAATAATTGAATAAAAGATTAAATTTAGAACTTTTCGACTTCCGAAACTATTCATTAATTGTTGAAGTACCTAAAAATTATGCCATTTGAATAATATCCAAAGATAAAAATTTCATCATCGATTTTAAAAGAGGCTTTAAACGACTTTGCTATTGAATTTCCATTACTATCGATACTTGTGTAATCATCAATCATGATAAAAGATCCGTTGGTTAACCTAGGTTTTAAATAATCAAAAATATCAATAGTTGATTCAAAGATATCACAATCAATGAAAGCAAATGATATATTCTTAATATTTACTAACTCTTGAGTCCGCAGTGACTCTTTAAAGAATCCTTTAATAACTTTGATTTCTTTGAATTTCTTAAATTGATTCTTAGTTTTTGTGTAAGATGTTTTGAAATTATCATTTTTATAAAAATTGTGATTTTCTACAGGGAAGCCCTCAAAAGAATCTAAGCCCCAAAAAAGTATATTTTTTTGTATATCTAACTTCTTAGCAACTTTAAATGAGTGGTAGATTGACTTCCCTTTGTAAATTCCAAATTCAATATAGTCGCCAGTTATTTGATCAAGTTTTATATTGTGCCAAATTTTATTTATTTGATAAAACTTTGAAGAATTATCATATATGTCTCCACTCACGTTTCTTAATAAAAAACTCAAAAATTTTGTTTTAATTAAAAGCAGTAAGTTCATAAGTTAATACTAACTTCAGAATCAATGTTTTTTAAAAATATTTGTATCTATTAAATTTTTCATTATTTTTAAAAATATATGTAATAAGTTAACTATGAACTCTATTTATTAGATTTAAATAATTGAGTATTAATTAAGTTAAGGTTTAACATTCATATTAATTATGAAAGCAATAATAATCGGAGCCGGCCCAGCTGGTCTAACAGCTGCCTGGGAGTTTTCTAAACACCATATAAAAACAATAATTCTTGAAAGTGATACCGAAACAGGGGGTATAAGTAGAACCGTTGATAGGAATGGTTGGAAATTTGATATAGGTGGACATCGTTTTTTTACAAAAGTCCAAGAAGTATATGACATATGGGATGAAATGCTGGATAAAGATGATTTTATTATGAGACCAAGAATGAGCAGAATATATTACAATGGAAAATTTTTTGATTATCCATTGAAAGCTTCAAATGCACTTATTAATTTAGGAGTTTTTGAAGCAGTTCGTTGTGTTCTTTCGTACATCAAGGTTCGTATATTTCCTATAAAAAATATTGATAATTTCGAATCTTGGGTTGCATCAAGATTTGGTTGGAGACTGTATAATATTTTTTTTAAAACTTATACAGAAAAAGTCTGGGGAGTTCCAGCAAATACCATAGGCGCTGATTGGGCAAGCCAAAGAATTAAAAATTTATCTTTAGGTAAAGCTATCACAAATGCTCTTTTACCAAAAAGGAATTCGGCAATAATAACAACACTTATTGACGAATTTAAATATCCAAAACTGGGTCCGGGTATGATGTGGGATTCTGCTTCAAACAGATTATTGGACAAAGGACATCAAATAATTTTTGACTCAAAAGTAGAGAAGATTACAAAAATAGCTAAACAATACGAAGTAAGAACCAAAGAAAATACATTTACTTGCGATGCAGTTTTTTCATCAATGCCATTGGCACATTTACCAAAAACCTTAAATCCAACTCCACCTGATGAAGTTTTGAAAGCTGGTGATAATTTAAAATTTAGAGATTTTCTTACAGTTGCCTTAGTTGTTGATCAAAAATTTGCATTTCCAGATAACTGGATTTATATTCATGAACCACATGTAAAAGTTGGTCGTGTTCAGAATTATGGAAGTTGGTCACCATTTTTAGTAAAAGAGGGTAAAACATGTCTTGGTCTTGAGTATTTTGTTACAAAAGATGATGAACTCTGGGGAATGTCTAATGAAAATTTAATTCAATTAGGAATTAATGAGCTTGAAAAATTAAAACTTATTGACAAAGGTAGTGCTGAGGAAGGGTATGTTGTGAGAATGCCAAAAGCTTATCCTGTATATGACCTAGATTATAAAGAAAACATAGAAATTATTAAAAATTGGCTATTAGAAGAACACCCAAATCTTTATCCAATGGGAAGAAACGGAATGCATAGGTATAACAATCAAGATCATTCTATGATGACAGCAGTGAAATCTGTAAGGAATTATGTTTTAAATGAACAGAACAACATATGGGGAATAAATGTTGACGATGGTTATCACGAAGAGGGTATAGTTGAAAGATCTGTTCCAACTCAAAATAAGTGATCAGAAAAACTTTAAATTATTCTTTAATAAAGAAAATCTTTTTTTTCTTTTTTTATTCCCAATAATTAGTTTTTATCGATTTGATTTATTAAGTTTTTATTTAATAATGATTTTATTAATAAATTTGTTATTTAATTTCACATTTCAACCATTCCAAAAAATTATCATAAAGATTTACATTGTATTGATATTTATAAAAAGATATTTGTTTGATATAAAAAATGAGAAATTTTTAAATAGTTTAAACAATGATATATTTTGGGATACGCAACTTTTTTTTCTACAACTTAAATGTAATTTTAATGAAAATTTTTCATATAGATTCCAATTATCTCAAAATCTAATCGATTGCTTAGAAGGTGGTGTTGGTTACGATGGTGCAGTAAATATTGGGTTTGGTCCTTTGTCTAAAATATTAGAATTTAGTTCAGACATATGGATTTCAACAATTATTACTTCAGTTCTCGTAAGTTTAGTAATTCTTATATATTTTTTAAAAATTGATTTAGATAATAAGAACTTATTTATGTTCCTGTTGTTGATATGTCCCTCTTTCATATTTTTGTTTGATACTATGAATTTGGATATCATAATTTTTATAACGATATTATTTTTTTTAAAGTATTCAAATAATTTAAAAATTATATTTCTTTTATTGTTAACTTTTTTTTCTATGTTAAAGCTTTATCCAGTTGCATTTATTGCTGGTTTATTTATATTTGATTTATTTAATAAAAATATTCGTGAACAAATAATCTCTGGATTATTCCTTTTATCAAATTTAATATATATTATTTACAATTACGTTTATGCAGATTTTTCACTCACAGAAAAGCCTTATGCACCAGTAAGAACTTATGGCCTTTTAAGTGATTACGAAGCGATAAGAAAGTTTTATAGTTTTGAGTATTTAAATCTATTTCATTTTTTATCATTTGGAATAATTTCATTTTTCTTTATTGGAATAGTTGTAATCAATAGAAAAACTCTATTTAAAAAAAATATGATTAATTTTGATGATGAGAAACTGTTTCTTGTCTTTTTTCCTGCTGCACTAATGATTTCACTATTTGCAAACTACTCATATAAACTAATTTTTATTTATCCTATTGCAACTATTT
>MDTD01012711.1_pt1 | contig 43890 bp, 45 predicted proteins | sample 811221 | NCBI WGS metagenome assembly MDTD01 (sample SAMN05326646, study PRJNA326480) | marine metagenome | isolation source: seawater | place: Pacific Ocean: South West | collected 2011 | reverse complement strand
AGACCTGGATTGGCTTTGCCCTGAGTAACCTTCATAACTTGGCCAACAAAGAAGCCAAAGAGTTTATCTTTTCCAGACTTATATGCATCTACCTGACTTGTGTTATCTGCAAGAATCTTATCAACGATTTTTTCCAACTCACCCTCATCTGAGATTTGTTGCATGCCTTTCCCATCAATAATTTTTAATACATCTTCTCCAGTTTCCCAAATTGTCTCTAGCACTTCTTTGGCAATCTTGCCTGAAATTGTTCCGTCTGAGATTTTTTTAATCATTGTTGAAAAGTTTGCTGCCTCAACTTTGCATTCACTAAGAGTGACATCATACTTATTAAGCAATGCATTGAGATCACCTATTATCCACTTAGCTGCAAGCCCTGCATCTGCACTCTTAACGACTTCTTCAAAAAATTTTGCAGTAGTTTTATCGGCACAAATAACACCTGCATCGTACTCATTCAATCCATGAGCTTCCATTAGTCTTTGCTGTTTTTCTTCGGGCAATTCGCTTAAGTTATTTTTAACTTCATCTATAAGTTCTTCAGGAATATTGTGTGGAACTAGGTCAGGGCACGGAAAGTATCTGTAATCATTGGCAAATTCTTTTGTTCGCATTGATCTTGTTTCGTCCTTTACAGAGTCGTATAGCCTTGTCTCTTGCTCAACCTTTTCACCAGATTCCAAAACTTTAATTTGTCTTTTAATTTCAAAATTAATTGCTTTTTCAACGAATTTGAATGAATTTATATTTTTAATTTCCGCACGAATGCCATATTCTTTATCGTCAGGCTTCATAATTGAAACATTCGCATCGCATCGCATAGAACCTTGGGACATATTGCCGTCTGAAATATCTAAATAAGTAATTATTTGATGAATTTTCTTAAGGTATTTCACAGCTTCCTCGGCTGACCTAATATCGGGCTCTGAGACAATCTCAAGCAGCGGCACTCCTGATCTGTTTAAATCTACAACTGACTCACTGTCATAAACATCATGCATGGATTTGCCAGCATCTTCCTCGAGATGGGCTTGATGAATCCTTATGTTTTTGCCATCAATATCCACAGAACCGTTCTTTACAATTGGATAGTGTAGTTGAGTAATTTGATAACCTTTTGGAAGGTCTGGATAAAAATAATTTTTTCTGTCAAAAACCATGGTCTTTGCGATCTCTGCATTAGTAGCAAGACCAAAAGCAATTCCTTGTTTCACCGCTCCATCGTTTAATACTGGCAGGACGCCTGGTAAACCCATATCAATAAGATCAACGAGTGTGTTGGCCTCTTCCCCAAATTTATTTTTTGATGGTGAGAAGAGTTTGGTATTTGTTAGAAGTTGAACATGGACCTCTAAACCAATCACCGGTTGCCAACCATTAATTAAGGTGTCATTTTGTGCCAATCTGTCACCTCCTGTAATTTATTTGTTAAATTTAAAATGAGATCCTCTGAAAAATAATTTCCGACAAACTGTGCTCCAATAGGAAGTTCGTTGGCAAAGCCATTGGGAAAAGATATTGCTGGTAAACCTGCTAAATTTGCAGGAATAGTTAATAGATCTTCTTTATACATTCTGTTTGGATCAGAGCTTTTACGGTTCATTTCAAATGCTTGATCAAGAGTAGTCGGTAAAAAAACAAGGTCTACAGATTGAAAGAAATTGTCAAATTTCGACTTTATCATTCTTCTCACCCTTTGTGCCTTTCTATAATATGCATCATAAAAACCTGCAGATAAAACATAAGCTCCAATCAAAATTCTTTTTTGAACTTCATCTCCAAACCCCTCAGATCTTGTTTTCAAATACAGATCATTTATATTTTCAGCTTCCGCTCTATGACCAAATTTAACACCATCAAATCTTGAGAGATTTGATGAACATTCTGCAGGAGCAATTACATAATATGAGCAAATTCCACTTGAAAGCTCAGAAAAATCAAGCTCAACAAAAGAATGCCCCAATTCTGTAAGGACATTCTTGGAATTTTCATAAGCTTTAAGCACATTATCTGAAATACCAAGATTTTCAATACCTTTCAAGATCCCAATTTTTAATCTTCCAAAATCTTGTTCCAGAGCTTTCTCATAACTAACCACTTTCCTTTTTGAACAAGTTGTATCTTTCACATCATAAGATGCCATAACATCAAGCAATGTTGCACATCCAAAAGCATCTCTTGCAAACGGGCCTGCTTGATCCATGCTTGAGCAGAACGCTATCATTCCCCATCTTGAGACAAGGCCATATGTAGGCTTCAATCCAGTTACTCCACATAGGGCTGCAGGTTGTCTTATAGAGCCGCCGGTATCAGTACCAGTTGAAATGCTTGTTATGCCTGCTGCAACGCAAGCTGCTGAGCCTCCTGAGCTTCCTCCAGGCACTAAAGATTCCCCCCAGGGATTAACAACAGGCCCAAAGAAACTTGTTTCATTTGATGATCCCATAGCAAACTCATCCATGTTTGTTTTACCAATCATTATCGATCCTGCGTTATTACAATTTTCTGTAACTGTAGACTCATAAGGAGGCACAAATTTTTCTAACATTTTTGAGCCACAGGTAGTTGCTCTTCCTTCAGTACAAAAGATGTCTTTGTGAGCAATTGGCACCCCTCCTAAAGGAAGCGCTTTAAAATCATCAAAATTATTATCAATATATCGAGCTTTTTTTAGAGCATCCTCTTGGAATTCATTAATAAAGATATTCAAATCTTTATTCTTATTAATTTTGTCAAAGCACTCCTTAACCTGTTCTTCGGCAGAAATTTCTTTGCTGCGAAATTGTTCTCTAATGTGTTTAAAACTCATTCAACTATTTTTGGCACTACAAAGTAGTCCTCGTCCGATTTTGGTGAATTCTTAAGAAAATCTTTTTTTTGATTTCTATCATTACCCTTGTCCTCCCTGCTTATATTTGTAAGTTCTAAAGGATTATTAAGGGGTTCAAACTGTTCTAAATCAAGTTCGTTCATCTGATCTACCATTTGAAAGGTATTTTGAAGTTTCTCAATGATTTTTGGATAATCTTTTTCATCTGCTCCTAAACGTGCAAGAAATAAAAGATTTTTTAGCTCGATTTTATCCATTAAAAGCCTTATTCTATATAGTTCTGGTTATTATAGAGGTTTAATTATAAGCATGTTTAATTTTTTAAGAAGTCTTTTTTCAAATGATATATCAATAGATTTAGGAACAGCTAATACATTAATTTATACGAAAGAAGGCGGCATCGTGCTGGATGAACCTTCGGTTGTTGCAATTCAAGAAAAAAACGGGCAAAAAACTGTTGTAGCTGTTGGGCACGATGCTAAGAAAATGTTGGGAAGAACACCAGGCCAAATGGAAGCTATAAGACCGCTCAGAGACGGTGTTATTGCAGACTTCAATGTAACTGAAAAAATGTTACAGCACTTCATAAAAAAGGTTTCTAACAATTCAATCTTATCGCCAAGCCCACGTGTGCTAATTTGTGTTCCATCTAAAGCTACACAAGTTGAAAAAAGAGCTATTAGAGAGTCTGCTCTATCGGCTGGAGCAAGTGTCGTTAAATTGATAGAAGAGCCTATTGCCGCAGCTTTAGGTGCTGGAGTAGAAATTGATCAACCCAGAGGTAGTATGGTTATAGACATTGGTGGAGGTACCTCTGAAGTGGCAATTCTTTCTTTAAATGGCATAGTCTATTCGGAATCTCTTAAAGTGGGTGGAGATAAATTTGACGAGGCATTGCAAGCTTATGTAAGAAGAAAATTTGGTGTTGTCATTGGAGAAACAACAGCTGAATTGATAAAGCTTCAGGTAGGTTGCGCAACCTTAAATTGTAAAAAAGAATTCGAGGCATTTGAATTTAGAGGCCGTAATCTAGCTGAAGGAATTCCAGAGATGGTGATTTTTCAGAAAGAAGATGGATTTAGGGCTCTTGAAAATCAAACTTCAGCAATCGTCAGATCTGTAAGACAAGCTTTGGAATTATCGCCGCCTGAATTAGCTGCAGATATTTCAGCAGATGGAATTGTCTTAACAGGTGGAGGCGCCTTATTGCATTGTCTTGACACGCTAATTGAACAATCAACAGGCATTCCTACAAGAGTTGCAGATGATCCTTTGACTTGTGTAGCAAGAGGCGGAGGAATTGCTCTAGCTTTGATGGATAAGGATTTTGACTTATTTGCTGAAGAATAATGGTCCAAAGAGTCCTTTCAAGAAGAAATAAATTTACTATTGTTTTTTTTGCTACGCTACAACTAATAGTATTTGGTTTTCTTGCAAACTACTTTCAATTAAATTCGTTAGCACAACGATCACTCGATAGGCTATTTAATATCCCTCAAAATATTTTTGTACAAGTACTTAACGAGTACAGGCAATTTGAAAGTGAACGTGCCTTTGTATTAGAGAGAGAAATCAGCGATTTAGAAGAAGTTATCTACGAGAAAGATCTAGAGATTGAATCCTTGCAAAATCAAAAAAGATTTATTTCCCCAAGTTTAGATTTAGAAAAAAATAATAAAAGCTACGTATCAGGCTTTAGATATAATGAATATGAGTGTTGTAGCAAACATAGAATTTTTATTAAACTCGACCTAGAGAAAGTAAATGATGTTTTTGCAGTATCACAAGGGAGTTTCGCCATTGGAAAAAGTAGGCGAAAGGTACTAGACGAATTTGAAGTAGCACTTTTGAGCGATAGTGAGGAATATATTTCAATCAAGAATTCAAAAGGTTTTTTTTGCATTGCAAAAGGAAGTGGTGAGCCGCAAAAAGTATTTTGTGAGAATGAATCTAAGGCAGGTATTTTTGAGGAAGGAGATACTTTTTTTGCAACCGGGTTTGACGGCATCTATCCAGAAGGACTTATTGTAGGGAGCTTAATAAGCATTGAGACATTACAAGGTGTCAATTTCAAACAAAAGCTTAATATTCAGCTCTTCTTTGATCCGTATAAATCAATGAATAAAAAGGTTATAACTCATGACTGAAATCAGACTTTTATTTATATTTATACTTTTTTTACTGTACAACTACCTTACAAAAATTTTTGGTATATCTAGTTATATGCCTGATGGTTTCATAATCAATATTCTAGTCATGACTTCATTTTTTAGTAGAATTCCAAATGTTTATTATTTTATTCTTTTAGGATTTATTGCAGATTTATTCTTCTCTGAAATAGTTGGCCCATATATGTTTTGTTATTTTTTATCAGGACTATATCTTAATTTTGAATCATTACGTTGGATTCAAAGAGCATTTCTTGAGCAGGTAATCTTAATATTCTTTTTTAGCTTGATCGTAAACTTGCTGCTCTTAACCGCGAATGAATTGAGTTTTGACTTCAAGCGAATAGTTATTAACCCATTTGCAAATATAGCTCTTTGGTCAATACTATTCTTCACACAAAGGGGAAAATGGTTGAAAAATATTTAATCTGGCCTTTGAGAGTATTTTTATATTCTTCTGGCCTTTTCTTAATAATTTTCTATATAACAATTGGTTTTCTAAGCCTTAATGATATTAGTAGCAGAGTGGTAAAAAATATTTATGGCCAATCAGTAACGTTTAGAGAAATTGAATTTCAGCCGAGCATACTTGGGCTGGAGGTATCAGTTGAAGATCTATTATTCAAAGATCCCTCTTATGAATTTTCTGCTGACAGAATAAATCTTAGTTTAAATATTCTGAAATCTATTGTTGGAAAACGATTATTTTTTGAGAATATTTACCTTTCAGATGGCAACATTAACTTCTTAAAAGAATCTGAGTCTGACAGACAGTTAGACTATTTTGTTAAAGAAATTTATTTTGATAGGTTCAAAACACGCACTTTGGAGTTTGAAAGTTTAGAGCTTAAGAATCTAGTCTCAAGCGGTGGAAACATAGGGTTTGAATTTTCAAATTTAGATTTGAATATCAATGCTAATGTTAAATCTTTACAGAATTTAAATGGTTTTGGATATTATTCAGATAAAAACTTATCTTTTTCTATATCCTCTTCTTTTGCAAGCATTGAAATTAATGGATTCAGAATGATTGATGCACCAAATTTGTCAGGGATTATTGATTTCAGTTTTAATGAAAAATTATCGATTCCTAATGCCTTTTTGTTAACTCACGATAGAAAGCGTACTGTTGTCTCCTCTTTTAGCTATGAAGATCTTTTCAAATTCCAGGCCTTGGTTAACAGTAATTCTGAGATTGCAAAAGAATATCTACCTATTGCTGCTCAACCCTTATTTGATTTTTTAGAGGAGAAAGACTTTAAGGCAGAGAGTGTAACTGCTCTTGCACACTATGTAAGTGGCAGTGGAAAATCAAATTTTAATGTAGTCACAAATATAAACGATTTCTTCTTGAATCATAATGAAAATGAATTTGTTGGTTCAAAAATACACGGAGAAGTATCAAAAGAGAAATTTTCTCTCTTTGCAGACAATTTATACCTAAATCAGATAGAGCTTGAAAAAATTAATATTACAAAGCTTAGCAATGAAAAATTTTACCAAGCATCCTTAAATCTTTTGGATGAACCACTTAAATTTAGTTACTTTGACGGCGTTTTAAATAATATTTATTGGTATAAAAAAGCACTAAATAGCGATAATTTCATTTCTTTAAGCAAAGATAAAGCAATTTTTAATATCAGTGATGTTCCATTTCTGTTTACTATAAGTGAGGGCCTTACATTGATTTCAGACACTATCAAAGTAAAACCTAAAAAACTAAGATCAAACCTTTTTACACTAGATGACACACACATTAATTCATTCAGCTATAACCTTTCTACTGGAAAGATTACAGATATTAACCTTAAAGGCACATTGTTAGAGGATGGGATAGTTTCAAATAATTTTGAAAATTTAGGTTTTGAGAGTTTTGATTTTCTTATCAGCAATGGAGAATTAAATTCTAACGAAAACATTATGAGTTTTTCTGGTGCAACTTCGTTTAGTGGAACAAAACTTACGTACTCTGAAGACACTTTTGACCTTGGTGCTTTAAGGGTTTTGACTTTGATTGATTTAAGAGCAAATATTTTCGACATTCTTAACTTAGATTTCCAAAAAATCAATTCAAGAGATTTTTTTGTTGATGAATTCACTGGTAATTTAGTCTTCTATGACAATGAACTAGTCGATGTTGAAAATATATTACTTTCATTTGGAACTTCTGAAGCAAATATTATTGGCTCCATAAAGTCTCAAAATAATTACTTAGACTCTTTTAATTTAAATTTAAAATTTGAATCTAATATTACCCAAAATATACCGTGGTACTTCGCAATTGTCGGCAATTTACCCGCAGCAGCAGGCGCAGCTCTCATAACAGGGATAATTGAACAGGATAATGAAACTTTGTTTTCAAATAGTTTTAAAATTACTGGAAATCTAGGAGATCTAAAAATTCAAACTATACAATAAGAATACTCACTATCCCCAAAAAGCTTACAAAACCAACTATATCTGTAACAGTAGTGATAATGACACTACCTGAGATCGCTGGATCATAACCAATTTTTCTCAGAAGCCTTGGAAATAGAAACCCAAATACTGCTGCTACTATAAGATTGATAATCATAGCCAATGAAATTGCAATCGAAAGAAAATAATCTCCAAACCAAAAATTTGTAACTAAGAAGATAACTATTGAAAAAAAGATTGCATTTACAACTGCCACTATAAACTCACGCCGAAACAAATACCTAATCCCCTTTTTATTAAGTTTTCTGAGAGCTTCAGCTCGAATATAAATTCCAAGTGTTTGGGTTGCTGCGATACCTCCCATGCTGGCAACAATAGGCATTAAAATTGCTGCATAAATGACCTTATCAATCACTTCATAAAAGAAACTTATCGCAAAAGATGCACTCACTGCTGTTAAGAGATTTATAGATAACCAAATTAGCCTACTTCTTATTGATTTCCTTGGAGACGCAAAAACATCGCCCTCAATTTGAGTCAGGCCTATAAAGTCTTGCTCTACTTCATCTACGGCAATATCTAGAATGTCATCAACTGTTATTCTACCTAATAATTTATTTTGGCTATTAATCACAGGCGCAGAAAAAAGATCCTTAGATTTAAATAGATTATAAACATCAATTTCATTCATATTTGATTCAATAGGTCTGAATTCTGTATCCATAATTTCCCTTACAGTCAGACTTGGATCTGAAGTCAGAATCTTTGTAATGGGGAGGATTCCAATATATTCATCATTTTTGGATACTACATAGATATCATCTGTATTTTGAGGGATATTTTTCAGAAATCTTAGATATCTAGATACAAGCTCTATTGTGTTGTCTGCTCTTACTGTAACAATATCAGTATTCATTAGGCCTCCAGCAGATTCTTCAGAGAACTCAAGTACATTTGCAACCCTACCTCTATCTCTTGAATTCATAAGGCCTAATACCTCATTATTTATTTTTTCTGGCAAAGATTGAAGAATATCTGCAAGATCATCCACTTCAAGATCACTAATAGCTAACGAAATCTCTTCTGGATTCATGTCAAACAAAACCTCTTCTCGAATTTTTTCATCTAACTCACCAAGGACCTCCCCCTCAGAATCTAGTTGTATTAGATCCCAAATTATCTTTCTTTCTTGCGGTGGCGAGGATTCAATTAGGTAAGCTAATTCGCTAGATGACATTTCTCCTAAAAGTCTTGTAAGTTTTGACCTAAACTCTGGGTTATTTATTGTATTTTGAATCAATTCATATTTTGATTCGATATTATTTGCTGCCATGAGGCTATTTTATGAGAATATTCTAATTTTCCCTACCAAAATAAAACTCTTTTGCGATAGGGTCGTTCATTATTTCCGTAGATGATCCCATAAGTAAGACTTCGCCTTGATTCATCAAAATAATGTCATCGCAGACTTTAATCACATCTCTAAAGTTATGATCACTAATAAATATTCCAACATTGTTGCTCAAATCTTTTAGTATTTTGTTAATTTCGTCTACTGAAATTGGGTCTACACCCGCAAAAGGCTCATCTAGTAAGATAAACTTGGCATCCAGAAGGATTGATCTTAAAATCTCTGCTTTTCTTTTCTCTCCTCCAGATAAAAGTTTAGCCTTGGTGCTTTTTTTATCTGAAAGATTCATCTTTGATAGAAGGACATCAATTTCTTCATTTTTTGACTTCTTTATTGCTTTAAATTTTAGCTCTACAACAATCTCTAGGTTTTCTCTTAAAGATAACTCATCAAACAGGGAATTTTCTTGAGGAACATATGATAGGCCAAGCTTTGATCTTTCTTCAATATTTTTAGATGTTATATCATTAGAAAATAAAGTTATATCTCCATCATCAACTTTTGAAAGTCCGGCAATTGCTCTAAACAAACTTGTTTTACCAGCGCCATTTGCACCTAGAAGCCCAGTAATTTTTTGGTTATTTAAGCTAAAATTTATGTTTTTGAATAACTCTTTACCATTAAGAGACTTTGAGAGATTTTTAATCTTTATCATTTTCTAGATTTATTCGTATTGTTTCTGAAATTATTTTTGTATCTGATCTAGTAAGTTCAGCACTTCCGTATAGTTCAATTGTTCCTGACACCATCTTTAGCTTATTTGAAAATCCAAAAATAGTTTCTCCATTTTCAACATAATAAAGTTCAATGGGATTTCCTTCAGCTAGAAACTCCTCTGATTCTTGCATAATTACTAATCTGTCAGCTTCGAAACTAATACTTTCTGAGGTGAATTTTACCTCTCCAGCATAAATGAGTTTATTCTCTTCGGTATCAATTTCTACTGAATCCGATTTAATTTCATATTCCTGAGAAAATACGAAAAATGGCGTAAATAAAAAAAATAACAGCTTATAAAACATTTGCTTCTAAAATCTCATGCATTGTTACGAAGCCAATGATTTTATTAGATTTCTTAACAATTAGACTATATATTTTATGCTTACTCATAACTTCGGCCGCAAATAATGCAAGATCACCATCTTCAATCGTTTTATATTTTTTTGTCATAACCATTCCAACGGTAATTTTATCGATATCTTCACTTTTCTGTAATTGTCTTCTAAGATCTCCATCTGAAAAAATTCCCACTACCTTATCAGATTTATTTTTTATCAAAGCAAAACCTTGTTTTTTCCTTGAAATTTCGATAATTACATCTCGTAAACTAGATGTTTCGTAAACAAGGGCAGATTTTTTAATATCAATCATTAAATCTCTCACTTTCAAAGTAAGCCTTTTCCCAAGTTTTCCTCCGGGATGAGATTTAGCAAAATCATTTGCAGTAAAGCCTCTTGCCTTAAGTAATGAAACTGCAATAGCATCTCCTAGAGCCAACATAACTGTTGTGCTTGAAGTAGGAGCCAATCCATTAGGACAAGCTTCTTTATTAACTTTAACTTCTAAATGTTCAACAGAGGAAACCGCAATAGTTGATGATGAATCTTCAGTAATTGATAAGATTCTAATTTTATTTTGTTTCAGAGCTGGAAGAAGATCTGTTATTTCCTTGCTTTCACCCGACTTTGAAAGTGCAATCAGAAGATCAGATTTTTGAATCATCCCTAAGTCTCCATGAAGAGCTTCTGCTGGATGTATAAAGAAAGAGGGCGTGCCTGTGCTTGATAATGTTGCAGATATTTTGTTTGCAATGTGTCCAGATTTACCCACCCCTGTTAGAAAAACCTTCCCTTTGCATTCAAATATAGCTTGACAGAATCTATTTACATCGAAGGATTTTGACTTAGAAAAAGCCAAAAGCTCTTGAATCTCGACAGAAAAAGCCTTTTTTGCTTCTTTTTGGAAATTAATTTTTCTCATTTCAATCTATAATTTACACATGTTACGATTTTTTTGTTGGAAAATAACCATTCTATTGCTTTTATCTTTACAAGTTCATGCAGAAAAAAATTCTGATATTTTCTCTTTCATCGATAATAATGCTCAATATTTTTTGACAGTCATTAAAGAGGAAGGTTCAAATTTTGACGACAATCCTGAGGAGTTTAAAGAAAAATTAAAAAATATTTGGGAACCTATGGTGGATGTACAGTTAGTTTCAAGATTAATTCTTAACAAAGCCTATAAGACTGCATCCGAGGAACAAATATATAAGTTCCAAGAAAGAACCAAAAAGTTACTCCTCGATACTTATGTCTCAACCTTACTTGAATTTAAAGATTATGAGATTTTTACTGACTCGGAAATCAAAAGTAACAAGAATAAAACCTATGAAGTTGAAATTAAATTTGATTCCTCCTCTTCCTATTCGTTTATTACAAAATTTACAGTTTATAGAAACAAAACTGGAGAGTTAAAAATAATTAATATTATTATCGACGGCATTAATCTAGGATTAACTTTTAGAAATCAATTTCAAGGAGTGCTTAAAAAAGAGAACAACAACTTAGATAAAGCTATTGAATCTTGGCAACCGCTCTCAAGTGAGGATTTATTCTCAAACTAAAGGATAAATGGAAAAGTTAATCATAAAAGGTGGAAATCAGCTCCATGGAGAAATAAATTGCTCCGGAGCAAAAAATGCTGGCCTGCCAATACTTGCCTCAAGCATTCTGTTCTCTGAATCAATTCTGGTTGGGAATCTCCCACATCTCAAAGATATCTCAACAATGCTTGAATTATTAAATTCAATGGGTTCAGATATTTGTCTTGAGGAAAATGGAACGCTTGAAATTGATTCCTCAAATCTTACCAATCCAGAAGCAAGATATGAATTAGTAAAAACTATGAGAGCATCTATTCTTGTAATGGGGCCACTATTAGCAAAGTATGGGAAAGCAAAAATTTCACAACCAGGAGGTTGTAATATTGGAACGAGACCAATAGATTTTCACTTGTCTGGCCTTGAAAAGATGGGGGCAAAAATTAATATTGATTCAAAGTTTATTTTTCTTGAAGCTGATGAACTCAAACCGATCAATTTCTCGTTCCCTAAAGTTTCTGTAACGGGAACGGAAAATTTAATTATGGCCTCTATTTTTACAAGTGGCATTACAAAATTACAAAATTGCGCAAAGGAGCCCGAAGTCGTAGATTTAGTCAATTTTCTTAATTCTTGTGGAGCAAAAATCCATGGTGCTGGAACATCTAATATTTCAATTACAGGAGTACAAGATCTAGATGGAAGTGAATGGCACATTTTGCCAGATCGAATTGAAGCAGGAACGTACCTTGTGGCAGCTGCAATTACAAATGGACATGTCAGGATAAATAATATTTCAGATAATTTAATTCTACCAACTATAAAAACTCTTGAAAAAATGGGTGTTGCTGTAAAAAAAGGCAAAGATTGGGTAGAAGTTGATGCTACAACATCAGATCTAAAATCAATGGATATCGAAACTGGACCTTTCCCAGGATTTCCTACAGATATGCAGGCTCAATTTATGACACTAAATTGTATTTCACATGGTTCAAGTCTCGTTACAGAAACAGTTTTTGAAAATAGGTTCCAGCATGTTACAGAATTAAAAAAAATGGGTGCAAAAATATCGTTGCATAACAATCAGGCAACAATTGAAGGTGTTTCTAATCTAGTAGGTTCAAATGTTTCTGCATCTGATCTAAGAGCTTCAGCAAGTCTTGTATTAGCTGGGCTTGTCGGAAAAAATAGAACTCAAATTAATGATATTTATCACATAGACAGAGGTTACGAGTGCATCGAGGAGAAATTAAACAAATTAGGAGCAGAGATCGTTAGAGAACCAACAATTTAATAGATGATTTAAATTCTTTCTGGTCTCTCCACAGTTTTAAGATTTAAATTTATCCTTTCATTATTTCTTATCACGATCAATTCAAGTATATCTCCAGGTGATAAGCTATTAATTGAAGCTCTTAAAGTACTCCACAATGGTTCTGAACCTTTAATAGAGATGATGATATCTTTATCTCTTAGACCATTTTCAATGTTGAGATCATTACCAATTACTTGAAGAGCTCTTACCTGCTGCCCCTCCTGAGCTCTGTAAATAACATCTCTAAAACTAAAGTTCCCAAGCCAAGCTTTTTTAACTTTGCCATGCTTTATTATTTCTTCAGTAATTGAAATTACTTTTTCTGCTGGTAGGGCAAATCCCACTCCATCTGAGCCCCCAGACAACGAGGCAATTGAAATATTAAGCCCTAGGAACTTACCTTGTTCATCTACAAGTGCTCCTCCTGAATTTCCTTTGTTTATTGAAGCATCCGTTTGGATAATCTCCAAATAGGGATTACCAAAATGTCTGTTAGTCGCACTAATTATCCCAGATGACATGGATATACCAACATTATATGGGTTTCCAATTGCATATACTCTCGTGCCAATATCAAGTTTCTGTGGCTGAGGAAAATCAATTGGCCTTAAATTTTTATTTTCAATTTTTACCACAGCGATATCTGAAAATTGATCAAATCCAATTACTCTTGCTATCATTGAATTTCCATTAAATTTCACTGAAATATTCTGGCTATTAACTAATAAGTGATACGCAGTAATTATGTAACCATCTTCTGAGACAACTACTCCAGATCCAAACGTTTTTGTTCCACGAAAATCTGTTGTTTCTATCTGCACTACAGAAGAGATTATCTCTTCATAATCAATTTTAATTTCATCCTCATTATCACTTTTTAAAAGAGCAATCTGTATGCCAACAAAAATACCCAAAAATAATAATAGTAAAAACAAGTTTTTCATGGTTTCAAATCTATCCCCTTTATATTAATATATACCACGTCAACATTGAGCATTACATGAAAACAACTGCACTTAGATCACAAGACATTGAACAAAAATGGTACTTAATTGATTGTTCAGACAAAACGCTAGGACGTCTCTCCGTTCGTGTGGCCAATATTTTGCGTGGCAAAACTAAACCGGAGTATACACCAAACGCAGATGTTGGCGACTTTGTAGTGCTTATTAATGCAAAAAACATCAAAGTTACTGGCTCTAAAAACGAAAACAAATTATATTTTTCACATTCAGGATATCCTGGAGGGATTAAGAAAATTAATTTTAAAGATCTTCTCGAGAAGGATCCTGAAAAAGTTTTAAGAAGATCTATTAAAGGAATGTTGCCAAAAAATAAGTTGAATAGACAAATAATCAAAAAACTTAAAGTCTACTCTGACGATGTACATCCACATGAAGCTCAAAATCCTGAGGTGATTAGCTAATGACAACAATATCGGGAAGAAGAAAAGAAGCTACAGCAGTAGTAAGAATGAAAAAAGGGAAGGGGAGCATGGTCGTCAACAATAAGCCTTTAGATGAATACTTTGGAAGAGATGTTGCTAAAATGATAGTTAAGCAGCCATTAGCACTCACAAAAACAATTGAACAGTATGACTTTGATATTAAAGTTAAGGGAGGAGGGTCTTTTGGCCAAGCAGGTGCAATAAGATTAGCGATTTCAAAAGCCCTCGTTGAGAATAATCCAGACTTTAGGGCAGAATTAAAAAAAGCTGGGCTTTTAACTAGAGACTCAAGAGTTAAAGAAAGAAAGAAAGTTGGGTTGAAAAAAGCTAGGAAAAGTCCTCAGTTTTCCAAAAGATAATTTGAACACAAAAATATGATCTTTTTTTGTGTTCAAAATTGTTAATTTGAATTAAAAGTAATATAATCCTCTTGAATCTATTAAATACGTTATTAAATAGGGTGTTTAAGAAGGTTTTTGATAGACAGACTAGTGTGTTTTGAACACTAGTTTAATGTTCAAAATGCAAGGAAAAAAAACAAAACATATTAGCATAGCCGAAGGCATGTCTCTGTACACACGTGATAGATCGCCCTTTTACTGGGGATATCTTAATATCGAAGGAGTTATCCATAAAAAAAGTTTAAAAACAGACGTTGTAGATGAAGCCATAAAGTTATTGTCTATATGGAAGAATGAATTATTGAATTCAATTACTGAAAAGGGTTCTATCTCACGAAAGACAGATTCTGTTAACCAAGTAAAAACTAATGGTATCGATCTAAATAGAAGAAGAGCATTGCATATAACATCGGGGATAATGGGTGCAGTAACCGTTGGTGCATTTGCTGTTCCTTTCCTAAGTGCATGGAATCCAAGTGAAAGAGCAAAGGCACTTGGGGCTGCTGTTAAATTTGATTTATCAAAATTATTACCAGGCTCAATGGCTGTCATTGAATGGAGGAGAACACCAATCTTTGTTGTTCATCAAACTGATGAAGCGATTGGAAACTTGCCTAAACTTAATGATAAAGTATCAAATCCTGCAATCAATGAAGGAGTTACTCGAACTTCTAACAATAAATATACTGTACTTAAGGGCGTATGCACACATCTTTCCTGCGCTCCTAAATATCATCCTGAGATTGAACCAAAAGCATGGGATCAAGAATGGCTTGGAGGATTTTTCTGTCCATGCCACGGATCAAAATTTGATCTTGCAGGCAGAGTTTATAAAGGGGTGCCTGCACCCACAAACCTAGAGGTTCCTCCACATAGTTTTGATGGAGATAATTTAATTATTGGAGAAGAAGTATAAATGGAAAAAGCAAATAAAAATTCGTTGATGAGCTGGATAGACAAAAGATTGCCTGTTACAGAAAATTTAGAGAGACATTTAACTAAGCACCCCGTTCCAAAAAAAGTTAATTTTTTCTATATCTTTGGTGCTCTTTTAATGGTTATTTTTATGGTCCAAGTTGTTACAGGGATCTGGCTTATGATGTTCTATTCAAACACAGAAGAAGGAGCATTTGCCTCTGTTGAATATATTATGAGGGATGTAGAGTACGGATGGTTAATGAGATATATGCATAGTACTGGAGCGAGTGCATTCTTCTTTTTAATGTATTTCCACATGTTTAGAGGGCTTCTATATGGTTCCTACCAAAAACCTAAAGAACTAGTCTGGCTGTTTGGGTGTTTTCTTTTATTCCTTTTAATGGCCGAAGGATTTTTAGGTTATGTCCTGCCATGGGGCCAAATGTCTTATTGGGCTGCAAATGTTATTTTATCTTTATTTGGTGCAATACCATTGATTGGTCCAGATCTTCAAGTTTGGATTCAAGGTGACTATGTATTATCAGGAGCAACGCTTTCCAGGTTTTTTGCATTGCATGTTGTTGTTGTCCCCTTGCTGATGATTGCACTGGTTGTCTTTCACATATTTGCACTACATGAGGTTGGTGCTGGAAATCCGGAGGGAGTTGATATTGAAAAACATAGAGATAAAAGTGGTATGCCATTAGATGGCGCACCCTTCCATCCTTACAAAACGTTAAGCGCTTTGCCAGCAATTGGAATATTTTTTGTAATATTTTTTGCGATTGTGTTTTTTGCTCCAGAGGGAGGAGGATATTTTCTTGAAAAACCAAATTTTGAAGAAGCAGACTTCTTGAAGACTCCAGAACACATTGCTCCTGTTTGGTACTATGCTCCTTTTTATTCAATTCTTCGAGCTATTACTTTCGGAATACCTTTTCTAGGAATTACAAGTAAATTCTTAGGTTTTATAATCTTTGCAGGAAGCATAGCAATTTTATTTATTGTCCCTTGGTTGGATAGATCAAATGTTCAGAGCATTCGCTATAAGGGCATCTACAGTAAGGTAGCAATGATTCTCTTTGCAGCCTCGTTCCTTACACTAGGTTATTTAGGAACAAAACCAGTAAACGAATTAAGAACTATAGTTGCACAGATATGTACTTTACTCTATTTTCTACCATTGATTCTGATGCCAATTTATACAAAATACGAAAAAACACTTAAGGTTCCAGATAGGCTATGATCGGACTTAGGGCAGCTTTTCTTTTTGCTTTTTTTGTAGTCTCTCCTGTCTGGGCGGCCGCAGAAACTGAATGTGGAACTTTAGAAAAGTGCGATAATTTTAAATCTAATGTTCATGACAGAAACTCCCTTCAAAGAGGATTAGGTCTGTACAAAAACTATTGCTCAAGCTGTCATACGCTAAGATACCTTAGATGGAATAGGCTTCAAAGAGACCTTGATATTCCAGAAAATATACTTGTTGAGGATCTAATTAATAATCCACAAGTAAAGACATCTGATTATATTACGTTTGGTTTACCTGAAATATCTGCAATAGGTGCACCTGACTTAACACTGAGAACAAGGGTTAGAGGTGAAGAGTGGATCTATACTTATCTCAGAACATTTTATGAAGATTCAGAACAAATTACAGGCTCTAACAATTTGGTGTATCCTGGCACTGCCATGTTGAATGTTCTAGGTGGTCTTCAAGGTAGGCAGGTTATGACGGAAAATGGTAACTTGGAAAAAGTTGGAGAGGGTTCCATGTCTACAGAGGAATATGATATTGCTATTGGTGATTTGGTAACCTTTTTAGCGTATGCATCAGAGCCAGCAAGAATTTCTAGAGAAAAAAATGGAGTTTTTGTGATATTATTCTTCATTGCCTTCACTGCTGTGATGTGGTTGCTTAATAGAGAGTATACTAAGGACATTAAATGATTTTTTATTCAGAGGACAAGGGACATTATAGCCATATGGTAAGGCTAGTCCTTGCTGAAAAAGACATTTCATGTGAAATAAAAGAGTTTGATCCGCATGGAAAGCTGCCCGACGACCTGCCAACGATAAATCCCTACAATAAACTTCCTGTCTTAATGGATAGAGAAGTGACTATTTATGAACCAAGAATCATTCTTGAATATTTAGATGAAAGGTTTCCCCATCCACCCTTGCTTCCAATCTACCCTAATGAAAAGGCAGAATGTAGATTGTTGATCCATAGAATTGAAAAAGATTGGTTGCCATTGATCGATAAAATGATGAGCCCTAAAATCTCCCAAAAAGATTTTGATGCAAGCAAGAAGCTTTTAGCCTCTCTTGTTTCAGGTATTGTTTTAGTTTTAAAAGAGAAACCATTTTTTATGAATGATGAATTCACACTTGTAGATTGCTACATGACAGCAATTCTCTATAGGCTCCCTTATTTAGGCGTATCGGTTCCAAAGTCAAAGTCTTTTTCTAGCCTTAAATCTTACCAAGAGAAGTTATTCAAAAGACCAAGCTTTGAACTATCGCTTACTGATTCAGAGAGGGATCTAAAGTATTCTTTTTAATTTATATACGATCTTGCAATTAGACCGTCTTTATCTAGATAATATATCCCGTTAAAACCTCTAATTTCACCATATATTCTGTTTTTGATTGCAAAAGATAATAACATTGCATCATACCCAATTGAGAAGCTTCTATTTTTGTTTAAATCAAATTTAAAAGGAGCAGAGTAGCTGACGTCAATTGATTTTACATTATGGATTTCTAGTTCGCTCTTGCTTAGCGTGTTACTAAGATTATATGAAAGTGACAAAATGTTATATTCAAGTCCATAATTAAATCTTATGAGCGAAGCAAGCTCGTAAAGCTCCTCTTCATTTTGCGGGATAAGAAGGATATTTTTAATGTCACTTCTCGCTCTAGGGAAGTGGTTGAAAATTTTTGAATCTTTATTATTCAATAATTGGAATCTAAAGTTACTTTCATCAATCTCAAGAATTTCAGGTATATCTTTTTCAGGGGATGATATCGAGTAAAAATTTAAGTTATCTCTTCTTTGCTGGTAGGGAAAAGTTGAAAGCTTTTGAAATTTATCAATTTCATTTTTAGATGCAATCACATTAAATTTATACCCTTCAGAGAGACTAAAGAAGTGATCAATAACATTAATCTGAATAATATTGCTTGTTGGAATGAATTTACCTGCCTCGGAATAATTCATGAATAAAAAATTATCTTTGTCCATGCTTGAGCTATATTTTTCGACTAGCGATCTTTTAAATGGTCCTATAAAGAATACTTTTTCATAATCATTTGCATTGATTTTTATTTCCTCTACAAATCTAATGTTATTCTCAATCTCCAAGGTCTCATAAGCACGCATCACCCCAAGTTGATAATAAATATTGAATTTCTGATTATTCTTCACTTCAGGTATCAAATAGACATAGCTACCTGAAAAGTTATTGTTAATTTTAGATGCATTTAGATTTGTAACACCTGTAAATCTTGAGGTGTTTTCTTTATTAAGAAAAGCCTTCTTTTGTAGTGGTTCATACACGGATGAGCAACCAGATATCAAAAGTATGTAAAATATATAAAATAAATATTTTTTATTCATGAGCTTCTATATTATACCCACGCCAATTGGAAATCTTGATGATCTAACGCTTAGATCAAAAAAAATTTTAAGTTCTCTAGATTTTTTAGTAGTTGAAAATAAACAAGTTTCTAAAAAGCTTTTAAACAAATATTCAATTGAGATTAAAAAAATTATTATTTATAACGATAAATCGTCTGAAAAAGACAGAAAAAAAATCTTTTCACTTTTGAAGACTTCGAGTTATGGAGGAATAATCTCAGATGCTGGCACACCTCTTATTTCTGATCCAGGATTCAAATTAATAAGATATTTATTAGAAAACAAGGTTGAAATTATTAGCTTGCCTGGACCAAATTCAATAACAACTGCATTGGTTGGAAGTGGTCTACCAACAGATAAGTTTCAGTTTCTTGGGTTTGCTCCTAAACGAACAGATGGTATAAAAATTTTATTCAGAAAGATTATTGATTTTGATGGCACAAGCATATTCTTCGAATCACCTTTAAGAGTGTATAAGACTCTATTGGTTCTGGAAGCACTCGATAAAGATTTAAGGCTGCAAGCTTGTCTTGCAAAAGAGTTAACAAAAATTAATGAAAAATTTATAAGAGGAAATATTTCAGAGGTTATAGAGGAAATTAAATCTATGCCAGATCTCCAAAAGGGAGAATTTGTAATACTAATTTCCTCTCAAAATTTCAAGCATGAAGAAATCGAGGTTGAAGAATTATATGAAAAGCTAAGAAAACAATTATCTGTTAAAGACCTTTCTTCAGTTATTTCAATTATTACCGGGATTAAAAAGAACCGCTTGTATAAAAAATTTTTGCAACTGTCAAAAAAATCTACATAATATACGAAGAGTTGGTCAAGCTATCGCTTAGTTTTACTAAGAGGAAAGTCCGGACTTCACAGAGTAAGGTGCCAGTTAACTGCTGGGAAACGTGAGTTTACGGAGAGTGCAACAGAAAATAGACCGCCAAATTGGTAAGGGTGAAAAGGTAAGGTAAGAGCTTACCGCTCAAAGTAACATTTGAGGCATTGAAAACCCCACCTGAAGCAATGCCAAGTAGAGATTAATTTGTGTTACTCGCACATAATCAGGGTAGGCAGCTTGAGTACTTTGGTGACAAAGTACCTAGATAAATGATAGCTAAAACAGAATCCGGCTTATAGACCAACTCTATTCTCTAATCTAAACTTTACATATGACTTGGCAAATTCTTGACACAAATTATGAGCAGGCAAAAATTGCAATTGTTGGTGTTGGTGGCGGCGGCGGCAATACTGTTCAACATATAATAAATTCTGGAGTCGAGGGGGTAGAGTTTATTTGTGCAAATACAGATGCTCAAGCATTAAGCATGGTTCAAAATGCAAAGACCCTTAAATTAGGAAAAGACATAACAAAAGGATTAGGTGCTGGAAATAATCCTGAATCTGGAAGGATTGCAACTGAGGTTTGTAGAGAAGAAATATCAGATTTACTTAAGAATACACAAATGTTATTTGTTACAGCTGGTATGGGTGGCGGTACAGGAACAGGAGGTGCTCCGGTAATTGCAAAAATTGCAAAAGAGTTAGGTATTCTTGTTGTAGGTGTAGTTACCACGCCTTTCAAAACTGAAGGTGAAAAGAGACACAATCAAGCTAAATTAGGAATTACAAAACTTATGGAGCATGTCGATTCACTAATTGAAATCGATAATGAGAAAATATTTGAAGTATTTCCGCCAGATACACCTATTGAGAAAGCATTCACAGCTGTAAATGATGTTTTGGTTAACGCGGTAAGGGGTGTTGCAAACATTGTTCTAAAACCTTCAAAGATTAATGTTGATTTTGCAGATGTCTCCGCGGTAATGTCACAAAAAGGTATGGCTTTAATGGGTTATGGGTCAGCTTTTGGAGAAAACAGATCATCAGAAGCAATCTATAAGGCATTAAATAATCCCTTCTTTGATAGTAATGAAGTAAGAAATGCAAAGGGATTGCTTGTTAACGTTTGCGCCTCATCAAGTATCACTCAAATTGAATTAAAAGAAATTCTTCAAGAAGCCCAAAAAGTCAGCCAAGATGGCGTAGATGCAATACCAGGATTAACAATTGATGAATCATTTGAGGATAAACTTAGCGTTATAATTATCGCCACCGGATTGAGACGTTATGATATAAATGATGTTCAGAATCCCCGTATAATCTCAACAAATAATCAAATTGAAAATGTTGAGAATCCTTATGTTGACATTGAGTCAATCAACAAAGTTAATATTCAGGACGCTATAAGGAGATTCACAAATTAAGCACATCCCAGTTTTGTTAGATGAGGCTGTTAGTTACTTAATTAATTCCCCTAAAGGCATCTTTATAGATTGTACATTTGGCCAAGGTGGACACTCAAAAGAGATACTCAAACGCATTGACAAACATAGCAAGCTTTTCGGCTTTGATCTAGATTCAGAAGCTAAGGAATCATCGACCAAAATACCAAATCCTAATTTTAAATTTATACAAGATAATTTTAAAAATATCGGCGATTATTTCAAAGAGGAATCAGTAGATGGAATTCTTGTTGATTGTGGGGTTTCATCACCACAACTTGATAATTTATCAAGAGGATTTAGTTTTAAAGGAAATGCCAACTTAGACATGAGGTTTGGCGAGTCTGTAAATAGATCCTGCAAAGAGATAGTAAATACTTATTCAGAAAAAGATTTAAAAAGAATTTTTAAGGATTATGGAGATGAAAATTATTCCGCAAAAATTGCTAGAAAGATAATTATTGAGCGAGATAAATCAGAAATTAATACCACAAATCAGCTAGTTGATATTATTGTTTCTGTCAAAAGAATAAGAAAAAAAATTCATCCTGCCACACAGGTATTCCAAGCATTAAGAATGGAAGTAAATGATGAAATTAAAAATTTACAGTCTTGCATTGAAGCTTCTAAAAAAATTCTTAAACGAGGAGGTTCTTTAGTAGTCATATCATTTCATTCCCTCGAGGATAAAGTAGTTAAGGGAGCTTTTAAATATTTAAACAAACCTCATGAGAGAGAAATTCCACTAACGAAAGATAAGATTGAACCTCCAGAATATAAAATGAGCAAAATATTTACCCCCAAACAGAAGGAAATAGACTTCAATCCAAGATCAAGAAGTTCTAAACTCAGAGTCATAAAAAAACTATGAAATATAGAGAAATGTTTTTAATACTTCTGACTCTTCTTATTGCTATTTTAGCATCTGTAAAAGTATATTTAGTTTTTGATTACAAACGAGACTTTGTTTATTTGTCAGAAATGCAGCAGTCAATTGATCTTTTAAAAAATGAAAATTCAAAGTTAAGGATTGAATATGTTTTACTATCAAATTCTCTATCTCTTGATCAGGGCGTGAAAGAAGGAGCATCAAATGAGAAAGATTAATCTAATTTTTCTTATTTTCATTATTTGTCTTGCAATTCCATTCATAAAATTTTTTGACCTAAATCAAGAAAGGGAGAGATTTATCTTAGCTGGGAAATTTAGAGCCGAAGCTGTCGATCTAAATACTTTCCCAAGAAAAGCTATATCTGATCGAAATGGTAATGAGCTAGCTATTGATATTCTTAGGTCTACACTAATTTTTAAAAATTCTGTTGATAAAGAAAAAGCAATGGCTTTCGCTGCAGTTAAGAATGAGCCAGTTTTTTTGACTAACCCTAGGAGAATCTATTTTGAAAAACAACTTTCGAATGATTTTATTTCAAAACTAGAAAATTTCTGTAAGTGTGAGGCTATCTATGAAAGTCTATTTAGAAGGTACTATCCATACGGTGGAGTTATCAGCCCACTAATAGGATTCTCCGGTTTAGATGGTGGCCTTGAAGGCTTAGAAAAGTCACATGAGGAGTATCTAAAATCTGGCTTCTCAAAACTGAATCTTACCAAAGACAGAAAGGGAAGAAGAACAAATGGAGATCTTATTCAATTTCTATCAGAATCAAATTCTCCTCCGCTGAAATTGACGATTGATATTAACCTTCAGCTGAAACTTTTTGAAGAATTAAGAAACTCAATTGCTGAAGCAAAAGCCAAGGGAGGTTTTGGCTTGATTATGGATATAAAAAATGGAGATATCCTTGCAAGTGTAAGCTACCCAACATATAACCCGAATGATTCAGCTCGTATAGCAAGTAGGAATAGGGTAATTGAAGAATTCATTGAACCGGGATCTCTTATTAAGCCACTTACTATTGCTGGGGCTTTGGAACAGAATATTGTTAATCGTGAAACTTTTGTCGATACAAATCCTGGATATATAACTCTATCTTCATATAAAAAAGGAGAGGCAGGAGGAAAAAACTTTGGAGTAATATCTTTGTCAGAAGTTATTTCCAAGTCATCACAGGTTGGAATTGCTAAAATAGCTATCGAGTTTGACACACAACAATTGAGAGAGAATTTATTCTCATTTGGGATCTCCAAAGAGCTAAAATTTGATTGGCCTTCAAATAATTACGGACATGTTCTCGATAACCCAAAATTATATGAAATAGATAAAGCATCTATTGGTTATGGATATCTAGTGAACACAAACCTTGTTCAGATTGCTAGAGCTTACTCTGTTTTTGGAAATAATGGCGTCATGGTAGAGCCAAGATTGGTAATTGGCGAAGATCTGCAAAATATACAAGTTATAAGAAAAGAAAATGCAAACTTTATTTTAGATGCACTCAGAGAAACAGTTTTAGATGGAACTGCTGAGAATCTTCGTAATGCAAAAGTTTCAATTGCAGGCAAAACCGGAACAGCTGAAAAGTATGTTGTGGGCAAGGGCTATGCTGAAGGAAAATATATATCAAGCTTTGCAGGCATATTTCCTTACGAGAATCCACAATATGTAATGGTAATTTCCATTGATGAGCCCGACCCAAATAATTATTACGGAGGCCAAGTTTCTGCACCAATAGTGGGTAAGATATCTGAATTTATGCTTTTAAGTAACTTTATAGGAGGACAGGATTAAAAAATTTATCAATCCCTCAAAATATTTTGTAGATCATTCGCAAGATATATCAAAAGGAGATACTTTCATCTCAGTAAATGGCGGCTGCTCTTATTTATCAAAGAAGCAATCTGATATTCTCAATCACATTTTAATTCTCGATCCCAAAGAAAAAAAAGAATCTAAATATATCGATATATCGAACCATAAAAAAAATTATCTTTGTCAAATAGAGGAAGCATATGGTTTCAGAGAAATGGATTTTAATAAATTTTTTGTTACCGGCACCAATGGAAAAACAACAACCGTTCATCTACTCAGTCAAATGCTTTTTTTCTCGAATAATTCAAATGCATCCTCTGGAACACTTGGCATATTTGTAAATAATCAATTCCAAAAAGCACAAAGACTAACAACAGAAACTCCAATATACATAAGAAATTTCCTGCGGGATTGTTTAAGTAATAAAATTGAAAATATTTTATTTGAGGCATCATCTATAGGTCTTCAAGAAAATAGGCTCACTGGTTTAACAGTTGACCACGCAGCCTTAAGCAATATTTCCAGGGATCATCTTGACTATCATGGTACATTTGCAAACTACGTTTCCTCAAAAATAGAACTTGCAAGACTTTGTAAAGGTACATTTACTTATGTAAAAGAGGATGAAATTTCAGATTTAATAAATAAGTCTTTCCATGGAAATAAACTTTACAGTGCTGCGATAAATGATGTTAGGGCTGATATAAATTTAAATATAAAAAAAATTTATAGGGATGGAATGATTGATTTTCATGCTGATACACCATGGGGCTCTTGTCAGAATTCTGTTAAGCTATTTGCTGACTATAATCTGCTAAATCTATTTTTAGGTTTACCCTACTTTATGTCTTGTTCCGACAACATTGAGCTTTTCTTTGAAAAAATTCCTGAATTAAAACTGCCCACTGGAAGGCTTCAATTATTTGAAAAAAATAATAAAAAAATTTTTATTGATTTCGCTCATACCCCCCAAGCTTTAGAGAAGACTTTGATAAGTATTAAAAAAATGAAACCAAAAAGAATAATACTTGTTTTTGGAGCAGGAGGTGAGAGAGATCAGGGGAAAAGAAATCAAATGGGAGAGGTTGCAGAAAAATATGCTGACCAATTAATTATTACAGCTGATAATCCTAGAAATGAGAATCCAAAAAGTATTTCAGAAATGATAATTAAAACTTTATCAAAAAATTTCAACTATGAAGTTGAGAATAATCGCAAAGAGGCAATTAAGAGGGCTTTTGCATCTTTGGACGTAAATGAAATATTATTAATTGCGGGCAAAGGACATGAAAATTATCAGATAATTGAAGGCAGGAAAGAAAAATTTTCCGACATAGAAGAGGTTAAGAGATGTTTGAAGTTGCTGGATTAGATACAAATAGAGATTTTGCCAATTTTTTAAATGGAAAAACCAATAAAGATAATCAAAATATCAAAGGAATTTCATTTGATTCCAGAACAATCAGAAAAAATCAAATCTTTATACCTCTAAGGGGTGAAAAATTTGATGGAAAAGATTACATTCATGATGCTTTGAAAAAAGGAGCATTTGCACTTACAGATCACGGTGAGGCTTTAGGTGATCGACTTATCATTGTTCAAGATATTTATACCTCGTTATTAAAACTCTGCCAAAAGCATATTTCAGAACTGGATTTAAAAACTGTTTTTGTTACAGGTAGTTATGGGAAAACTACCTTGAAAGATATGCTTAAAATTTCTTTGGGAGAAAGCTGTCATGCAAGTATTGATAACCAAAATAACGAGTATGGAATTCCTTATACGATTTTAGGATGCTCCTCTGAAAAAAAATATTTGATTGTTGAGTGCGGAGCAAGAAAAAATCGTGATTTTAATCTTTTGGCAAAGCATTTGAAATGCGATGTATTCATACTTACTGGAATAGCACACAATCATATTGAAACTATGGGAAGCATAAAGAACATCGAAAAAACAAAACTTGAACTTTTAAAATGTCTTAAAAACAAAGACTTTTTTATTGACGGAAGAGAAATAATTGAAGATTGTTATGTTGAAAAAAATAAAGTAATACTTAAAAAAGCACTATCCTACCTAGGTGCAGGAAATTACGATCCTAGACTAAAATTTGAATTGCCATCAGGAAGGGGAAATATAATAAAGTTTATGGGCAGTGAAATTATTGATCAGTCTTATAACTCAAGCCCTTATACGTTAATAGAAACTACAAAAAATCTTGATCCTAGCGAGCATATTTTAATTCTCGGTGATATGGCTGAGCTAGGGAAAAAAGAGAAAAAACTCCACAAAGAAGTGATAACAAAGTTATCTAGATTTAAACTTGTTGTAACAGGGAAAATCTTTGAGGAAACCTTAAGAAAACTAAATTTAAAAAATATTTTATACTTTTCTGATCTCAAATCATTCCCACGTGAATATTTGATTGGAGAATTAAAGAAAAGCAAAAAACTTTACTTTAAAGGTTCTCGCTCAAGTAAAATGGAAATTTATATTGATGCATTGTTAAATGGTTGAATATTTTTTAAGTTTGTTTTCTGAAAAGTCTGGTGCTCTGAACGTCCTGACTTATCTGTCATCAAGAACAATAAGCTCAACTCTTACAGGATTATTAATAGTTCTAATCTTTGGAGACAAATTCATTCAAATTATCAAGAAGTTTCAATTTAATCAAAATTTTGATGGCCGTGCACCAGATACACACAAAAAAAAAGAGGGCACTCCAACAATGGGCGGGATACTAATTATTGGAAGTGTTGTCCTTTCAGGATTAATTTGGGGTGATCTTTCAAATAAATACTTATTATTGGGTTTATTTTGTTTAGTGGGGTTTGCAGTAATAGGCTACGTTGATGACTATAAAAAGATATTCTCTAAAGACTCAAGAGGCCTTTCGTCAACAACAAAAATTTTTTATCAAACCATAGTAGCACTTATAATTTCAATAGTACTTTTTGTTTCTTCTACATCTCCACAAGAGCTTGAATACATAGTCCCATTCTTCAAAAATATTTCTATAGAGCTAGGAATTGGCTTCATCTTCTTATCAGTTTTTATTCTTGTAGGCAGCTCAAATGCAGTAAATCTTACTGATGGATTAGATGGACTTGCAATATTGCCGTTAATAATAATTACCGCAGCTTTAGGAATTATTGCATGGGCAGCAGGAAACATTATCGCAGCTGAGTATCTTTATATCCCTTACCTGGTAACTACAGGCGAGTTATTAGTCCTTTGCGGAGCATTAATTGGGGCTGGTATTGGATTCCTTTGGTTCAATGCATATCCTGCACAAATTTTCATGGGAGATATTGGTTCACTTTCAATGGGAGCATTTATTGCGTTTGTTGCAATTGTTGTCAGACATGAAATTGTCTTTGCAGTGATGTCAGCTGTATTCATAATGGAGGCATTAAGCGTAATTCTTCAAGTTGGATCATTTAAGATCCGAAAAAAAAGAGTTTTTAAAATGGCTCCAATACATCATCATTTTGAACTAAGTGGCTGGAAAGAACCAAAAATAATTGTGAGGTTTTGGATCATAACTTTTATTTTTGTATTAATTGGTTTGTCATTGCTTAAAATAAGATAATGCAAAAAAATTTAATTCTAGGCTATGGTCAGACTGGAAAATCTTTTGAAATTTTTTTAAATCAAAAAAAAGTTACTTTTGATATTTTTGATGAAAATTACATATCCGGGCAGAAATCAAAAAAAAGTAATGCAAATTTTATATCCAGGAAGGAAATTACAAGTTATGAAAATTTTTTTGTTTCCCCTGGATTTAAAATAAGCTCGTTACCATTAAAGGAGATATCGCATTCATCAAGATTTTTTTCTGATATAGATTTATTCTTCAATGAAAATAGATCATTTAAAATTGGCATAACTGGAACAAATGGTAAGAGTTCATTTACAAATTATCTTAACCAAGCTTTAAATTCTGTTTCATCTTCTATTGCTCTAGGCAACTATGGGAATCCATTGCCTGAAAATGTAAATCATTGTCATAAGTATAGTGTTATTGAGTTATCAAGCTTTCAGCTAGAGAAGATGCTTAATAACAAACTAGATATTGCAGTTTTGCTGGACATCACGATTGATCATCTTGATTATCATGAATCTGAGGAAAATTACCGACTTTCTAAACTAAAGATTTTCCCCTCTCAGAAGGATACTCACTTATATGATCCAAAATTTAGCCTTAAAGAATTCGCACTATCCATCTCAAAATTACTCGAGCCATCAATCAATGAAGAAAAAATTCTTTTTAAAGAGTTACCGCATAGGCTAGAGGAAATATCTAAAGGTATATTTAATGATTCAAAATCAACAAATACCTCCTCATTAAAGCATGCATTAAGGACACTTAATTTCGATGGAGATCTTTTAATGTGTGGAGATCCAAGTAAAGAAATGTGGTCCGATTTAGAGATACCTCACGTAAACCAAATCATAATTTTCGGCAAACACGCTCAAGAAATCAATGCATTGATAAAGAATGAAAATAAAATTTGTGTTAAATCTATGAGAGAAGCCATAAATCTACTCTCTTTTAAGAAAAAGATTTTATTTTCTCCTGGCAATCCAAGTGGACAGGATTATTCAAATTATGAAGAACGCGGGAATGATTTTTGCAAGACCATAAGGCAGGAAATGAAGTGAATAAAGCCAAGCCATTATTTGATCCATTTATAATTATCCCATTTTTTTTACTTACCTTGATAAGTCTTGTATTTATATTTTCATCTTCCAATGCTGTTGCATATGATAGGTTTTCTGATCCGTTTTTTTATTTGAATAGACAATTAGTAGCTATTTCTATTTCAATTGTAGCTGCATCAATGTTTTTATTCGTTCCAATGTCTTTTCACAAAGAAAATGGAGCATTTTTAGTTCTTACATCCTTATTTTTATTATTCCTCGTAGCTTTGCCTTTTATCGGAACAGAAGTCAATGGAAGCAGAAGATGGCTAAATCTATTTGGTATATTTAATATTCAACCCTCAGAAATTGCCAAAGTTTTCATACCAGTCTATTTATGTGGTTACTGCTTAAGGAGAAAAGAGCAACTCGAAAGCTCATGGTATGGATTTCTTAAACCTCTAATTCTTACTGGAGTTTGTTGCTTTCTATTGCTTCTTGAACCTGACGTGGGAGCTACTGTAGTACTTTTTGGAATTGGGATTTTGATATTGTTTGCGGGGGGTGCAAAGTATTCTCAGCTTGGTGCACTCGCAATTTTATTTGTTTTATTGATTTCAGTCTTTGTATATTTCGATGAAAATCGACTTACAAGGGTTTTGAGTTTTTCTGATCCGTTTGATGATCCTACTAGAACGGACTATCAGCTTTTGAATGCGCTCATTGCCTCTGTTCAAGGAGGAATTACTGGTCTTGGAATAGGAGAAAGCACGCAGAAATATTTTTTTCTTCCTGAAGCACACACTGACTTCATTTTTTCGATTTACATGGAAGAAACTGGTCTAATTGGATTAGTATTTTTAATTGGAATTTATTCGGTAATTCTTTGGAGACTTTTTACTCTCTCAAAATCTGCAATGGATGCTAATTTCTATTTTAACGGATTAATTATTTTTTCATTTGCATTAATATTTTTTACTCAAACGATACTAAATATTTTTGTAAATATAGGTGTGGTACCTACCAAAGGTCTTGCACTTCCCTTCGTTAGTTATGGTCGTTCTAGTGTTATTATGAATTTTATTGCATTGGCAATAATGTTAAGAGCAAGTTGGGAATTTAGAAATAATATTAGATGAAAGTAGCAATCTTTGCAGCAGGAACAGGAGGTCATATCTTTCCTGCGCTGTCAATTGCAGAGAAGTTTCGTAAAGAAAATGTTCTTTTCTTTGCATCAAGTAGAGATGTGGAAAAAAAAATTTACAATCAAAGCGGTTACAATGTAAGACATTTGGGTCTTTCAGGATTTAGAGGAAAGGATCTGATTTCCAAAATAATCTGGTTGATAAATTTTCCATTTATTTTTCTAACCTCATTAATTTATCTTCAGCGCTTCAAGCCAGAAAAAATTATTCTTATGGGGGGATATATCTCACTAGTAGGATATTTAACATCCTTTTTTTCAAAAGCAGATTTATACATACATGAACAGAACTCTGTCCTTGGATCAGCTAATAAAATCGCTTCAAAAAAGGCAAAAAAAGTTTTTTCTGGATTTCCTCTTGATCTGGAGAATGAAATTTATGTTGGAAACCCCATCAGAAATGAATTCAAAAATTCCTCTTATACCGAAATAAAAATTAAAAAGTACATTTTGGTAATGGGTGGCAGCCAAGGCTCAGGTTTTATGATTGATCAGTTACCAAAGACAATCAATTCGCTTGCCAAAAAATATAAGATTATTTTCCAAACTGGAAAAAATCACCATCCACAACTAGAGAATTTTGAGTTCATAGATTTTATTGATGATCTTTCAGGAGTCATGAAAGAGGCAAAATTTGTCATTTGCAGAGCAGGAGCATTAACTGTTTCAGAAGTTCAGACATATGGAATACCAGCAATATTTATACCATTGGCTAACTCTGTAAATAATCATCAATTACTAAATGCAGAATCTGCTTGTTCTGATGGTGGAGGTTTAGTAATGAAAGAGGTTGAATTTTTAGAAAGAAATGCAGAAAAGAAAATTTTATCTTTTGCTGAAAAAGATATGAATGAATTGAGTAAAAATATGAAGAAAGACTTACACTTGGATGCAGCACAAAGAATTTTTAATGAAATTAAGCAAAATTAAAAATATTCATTTTATAGGTATTGGCGGAGTTGGAATGGTCGGCATAGCTGAAATGCTAATTAACCAAGGCTACAAGGTCAGTGGCAGTGACCTTGTGAATAATAGTAATGTAAAGCGGCTCAAAAAATTAGGGGCTAAAATTTTTATCGGCCATCATGTAAAAAATATCAAAAATTGTGATGTAGTTGTTTTCTCATCAGCCGTGGGAATAAATAATCCTGAAATGAAAGAAGCCAGAAATCAGTCAAAAATAATTATTCCTAGAGCAGAGATGCTTTCGGGTCTAATGACTGGTTATCAAAGCATTGCTGTAGCAGGATCACATGGCAAAACAACAACAACTAGTTTAATTTCCTATATTTTCACAGAGGCTGAATTAGACCCAACATATATTATTGGTGGCAGAATACTCGGCAAAGAAGATAAAAGCATTCTGGGAAAAAGTAATTTTATAATCGTTGAAGCAGATGAAAGTGATGGTTCCTTTTTGCACCTAAATCCTGAAATTAGTGTTCTTACAAATATTGACAATGATCATTTAGATTTTTACGACAATAAACCACTTAAACTTGAAAAAACTTTTTTAACTTTCATGGAGAAATTACCATTTTTTGGAACAGCAGTTATATGCACTGACTGCAAAAAGTCACAAAAGCTATATAAAAAGCTATCAAGGCCAAAAATTTCATATGGATTCAATAAAGATGCCGATTTTAGGATAATCAATCAAGTTCAGAATCCTGACTTTCAACAATTTACAGTTTATGAAAAGGAAACAAAAAGAAGTTACAAATTACGGTTACGAATACCTGGAAAGCATAATGCCCTGAATGCTGCTGCATCTTTAATTGTTTGTAAAAGGGCTGGGATAAAAATATCTATAATTAAAAAATCTTTTGATGAATTTGGGGGAGTGTCAAGAAGAATTGAAAACAAAGGAGATAGAACTATTGGAAAAGCTAAGATTACATTGATTGATGATTATGGGCACCACCCAACTGAAATAAATGAAACTGTCGCAGCCGTAAGAAGTGCCTTCAAAAAAAGAAAGATTACAATGATCTTTCAACCACATAGATATTCAAGATCAGTATTGCTCTTTGAGGAATTTATAGATGCTCTATCCAAAGTAGATAGGCTTATTGTAATGGATATTTATTCTGCAAATGAAGAAAATCCAAAAGGAATTTCATCATATGATTTTATTTCAAAGCTTATCTCAAAGGGCATTGAAACGTACCATGGTAAGAACTTATCTTCAATTAAAAAAATCTTAGAGGAAAAGTTAGAGCCGAACGATATTTTACTTACTCAAGGAGCTGGTAATATTTCAGATGTCTCGACGTCATTGAGCACAATGTATAATGAATAAGGTTCTTGTTGTATTCGGAGGAAATTCAGATGAAAAAGAGATTTCAGCCTTATCAGCTGAATCAGTTTTAAAAAATATTTCTACAGATTACTTGACCAGAAAAATAAATCTCAATGATTTAGATCTAAATTTACTAGATGATGAAATTATTTTTATAGCAGTTCACGGTAAAGGTGGTGAAGACGGCCATCTTCAAAAATCCCTAGAGGAAAAAAATATCAAGTTTACTGGATCTAGATCAGATGCAACAAAGAAATGTTGGAATAAATATTTATCAAAAAATATTCTTAATAAAAATGGAATCAAAACTCCTGACGCTTTTTTTTATGAGGAGCACAAGACAAATATCAACGAAATTTCTCTATCACCATCCAAGAAATATTTTGTTAAGCCAATATCTAATGGATCAAGTCTTGGAATAACTAAAATCTCAAATATTAATCAACTTGAAGATTCAATCACATTAGCTCAAAGGTTTTCAAACAATGTAATAATTGAAGAGGCTTATGAAGATGCAGAATACACTGTTGCTATCCTTAATGATAAACCACTTGCACCTTTAGAAATAAAAGTCAATGTCCCTAGTGGATATTACGATTATGAGGCTAAATACCTTTCTTCAAAAACTCAGAAAAAAGTTGTATCAGACTCAAGATTAATTCAAAAGCTTAAGGCTCTCGCCATAGATGCTTATTTGGCACATGGATGTAGTGGTTGGGGAAGAGTTGATATTGTTAGTAGGGGTGAGGAGCATGCAGTTATTGAGATAAATACAGTTCCGGGATTTACGGAAAAAAGCCTGTTTCCTTTCGCAGCAATGCAAGATGGAATTTCATATCCTGATTTAATATCTACAATTATCAGAAGCATATAGAACCTGAAACTAAATCAAATTATTATAGTTGAGGTAATCTTATAAAATGATTTGTAACATCGATTTTGGAACGTCAAAAATAACAACCATACTAGCGTCGGGTGATACTAATCATTTAGAAATTCATGATTTTTCAAGCGTCTCAACTTCCGGCCTAAAGAAAGGTTCAATAATCAACATTTCAGATACTTCTAAAGCTGTAGAAAAATCAATAGCTGATTTGCAAGCAAAAACTAATTTGAAAATAAAAAATGTTTATGTTTCTTTTTCTGGTGAATCTATATCTAGTACAAATTCAATGGGAGTGGCTGAAATAAAAGATAGACAAGTCTCTTACAAAGATATGGAATCAGCATGGAAAACATCAATATCAATGAGCGTTCCAAAAGATAAAGAGTTAATTGATGTAATCACTTCCCAATTTATGATTGATGGCCAATCTGGAATTAAGGACCCACGAGGAATGTCTGGTGGAAGGTTAGAGGTTAGCACTCATTTAATTTATTGTTCAAAGAATGCAGTTAATAATCTCAAAAAATGTGTTGAAAAAATTAATGGGTTAAAAGTTAAAAGATTTTTCTATAACCAACTAGGTGCAGCTGAATCAGTTCTCTCAAATGATCAGAAAGAATTGGGAGTATGTTTAATAGACATAGGAGCAGGAACGACAGATGTAACTGTCTATAAAAAAGGCGCAATTTTATTTTCTAAAGTTTTGCCATATGCAGGAGATCTTATAACCGAATCTATTGCAATGTCACTTAAAATTCCTTCTTTTCAGGCTGAGCAAATAAAGGTTAAGTATGGCTCTGCCATAACAGAAGATACTTTGGATGAAATCTTAAAAATAAGAGGCCTAGAAAATCATAGGGAACTTGAAATTTCCAAAAAAGCATTATGCGAAATCATTGAGCAAAATCTTTCTACTATTCTTAGAAATTGTATCAGCACAATTGAACAAAATGGATTACAGGACAGTATTGCAACTGGAATAGTATTAACTGGCGGCACAGCAAATTTAGAGAATATTGGAAAGCTTGGTAAAATTATCACTCAAAAAGACTGTTTAATAAGGTCTCCAGAGCATTCAAAATTTAAAAATATTGAGAAACTCAATAAACCGCAATTTGGAACATCTTTGGGAATGATGAAATATTGTGCAGAAGTAGACAATAAAGAGTTTACCTTTAACAGAAGCAAGGGTATCATAGGCCGGATGCTTGAATGGTTAAGGTCAGAAATGTAATGCAAAACTACGAATTAATGCTGCTAATTAATCCAAATATTGGTGAGGAAATGGATTCACTATTAAGCTCTATTCAAAAAGTAATATCAGATAATAAAGGAGAATTAACCGATACAAAAATTCTTGGTAAAAGACAGCTAGCTTACCCTATTAACAACATGAATTTTGCAAATTATGTTCATCTTGATCTGAAAATTGATAAAGAGACTTTACAGGCTCTTGAAGAAAAATTTAAGTTTGATCAAGACGTTTATAGGCATTTAACAGTTAAAATTGGAAAATAATATGTCAGAAGAGAAAAAAGTACATTTTGATTATAAAGACTCAGACTCTTTAAGACCTTTTATTTCCGAAAACGGCAAGATTCTTTCAACAAGATATACAAGGCTTAATGCAAAACAGCAAAGACAACTTACAAAGGCGGTAAAAAGAGCGAGAATATTGGGAATCATTCCTTTTACAGATAAGCATAAAATTGAATCAAATAAATGAAGGTTGTACTGGTAACAAAAATCAAAAATTTAGGCGAGATTGGTGACATTGTTGATGTTAAGTCAGGTTTTGCTAGAAACTTTTTACTTCCTTTTCATAAAGCGCTTCCAGCAACCGAAGAATACATAAAAAGTTTTGAAGAAAAAAAAGAAGAATATCTTAAAAAAGCAAAGGATGAACTGTCATTAGCAGAAGCTAATGCCATAAAATTAGAAAAAATTTCTATTTCTATTAAAGCTAACGCTCAAGAAAGTGGAGCACTATTTGGATCAGTAGGAAATTTAGATGTCTTGGAGGCTTTGCATAATGAAGGAGCCGAATTTGTTTCAAAATCTTCAATAATTTTACCCGACGGACCAATAAAAGAGGTAGGAGAATTTGCTGTAAACGTTGAACTTCATCCTGAAATAGTTAAATCTATTAAGGTAGAAGTTTTACCAGCATAATGCCAAATAGTAATGTAGAAGCTGAGCAAGCAGTTTTAGGATCCTTGCTCTTATCCAGAGAAAAATATCCAGAGGTGGATGCTTTACTCAGTTCAAGTGACTTTGAATCAGAAGTCCATAAAGAAATATACGAGTGTATAAAAAGTATTGCTGATAAAGGCAAACCAATTGATCACATTACGGTCTCTAAACAACTTGACAGAAATAATGCACTCCAAAGAGTGGGGGGATTAGACTATCTTAAGGAGTTACAAGAAATACCTGTTTCCGCTTTAGCCGCAGACAGTTATGCAAATCTTGTCAAGGACCAATCAATTGATAGGAACTTAAGAAGAGTCTTGCAGCAGTTGATAAACCTTTCAGAAAACCCAAAAGGAAAAACAAGTGACGAAATATTACAAGAAGCTGAAGCAAAAATATTTGAGCTTTCAGAGAGCAAGACAAAAGAAGATTCTTTGAAACAGATAAAAACTTTTGTCAAAGATGTTCGAGCTAAATTAGAGGAACTTGCAAAGATTGAAGGAGATCTAATAGGAATATCGTCTGGATACAGAGTTATTGACAATGTAACAAAAGGTTTGAAGCCAGAGGAACTGATTGTTATAGCAGGTAGACCAAGTATGGGTAAAACCTCGCTTGCTATGAATATTGCTGAAAATGTAGCAAAAAGTGAAGACGGATGTATTGCAGTTTTTAGCCTTGAAATGTCGTCACAATCTTTAACATCAAGAATGCTTGGTTCAATGGCCAATATTAACCAACAGGAATTCATGGTTGGCAATCTCAATGAAAGACATTGGGAAAAGGTTTATGACCAAAGTTCAAAACTAAGCGAACTTAATATTTTTATAGACGACTCTGCAAATATTAACCCAATGGAAATAAGAGCTAAGTGTAGGAGACTTGCAAAACAATTTAGAAAAAATGGAGGCATAAAACTTGTTGTAATTGACTACATCCAGTTAATGCAGATGCCTGGAAAAAATGAGAATAGAGTAAATGAACTCTCTGATATTTCACGCGCATTAAAACAACTAGCTAAGGAGATTAAAGCCCCAGTTATTATACTTTCACAGTTAAATAGGATGGTGGAACAAAGACCAAACAAAAGACCTCAAATGTCAGATTTAAGAGACTCAGGCGCTATAGAGCAGGACGCTGATATGATATTTATGCTCTATAGGGACTATGTTTACAACAAAAAAGCCGAAGAGTGGAAGGCGGTTGCAGAGCTCAGGTTAGTGAAGCACAGAAATGGTCCCACAAAAAATTTATTGTTAGCTTTTAAAGAGGAACTTACAAAATTCACAGACTTAGATCCACAAACTTATAAAGAGTATCAAGACGAGCATGAGACAAACAGAACTTCTGATTAGCCTTGCAAACCTCAAAAATAATCTTCAAATCATAAAGAGTAAAACAAGTTCTGATATCCAAGCGGTTATAAAAGCTAATGCTTATGGACTTGGCTATGAAGAGGTTGTCGAAACTATTGAGAGTGATGTTGAGTCGTTTGCTGTAATTACTATTGATGAAGCTATTGGTTTGAGGAAGCATACAAAAAAACCAATAGTTTTACTACAAGGGGTGCATGAGGTTGCTGATTATGAGCAAGTTGAAAAATATAATTTAGATTTTGTGATTCATGCAGACTGGCAAATAGAGAACCTTTCTAATTTTTACTTAGACGAATCAAGGATATGGCTAAAGTTAAATACTGGGATGAATCGACTGGGGTTTAATGCAGATGATTTTGAAATTTATTTTGATAAACTTTCATCGTTCAAAGCAAAAGACTTAGTTATTATGTCGCATCTTGCGGCATCCAGCGAACCCACAAATAAGCTTAACAATTCTCAAATCAGATTATTTAATGAAATTACTGCTGGAAAAACAAATAAAAAAAGCTTGGCAAATTCAGGGGCAATATTTAATTTTCCTAATGCTCATTTTGATATCGTAAGACCAGGGATAGCTATCTATGGCGGTAAATATCTTGAGAATGGCTTAAAGCCTGTTTCAAAACTTAGGTCAAAGGTAATATCTTTAAGAAAGGTAAAAAGGGGCGAATCTATTGGGTATGACGGAGCCTGGACTGCAGATAAAGATTGCATAATATGTTATGCACCTATCGGTTACGCAGATGGCATACCTTACTCCTCCTTTAATAAAAAAATTAACATAAATGAGAAGGAATTTTTTATTATTGGAAAAATAAATATGGATCTTATAGCAATAAACTTAGAAAATGATGAGAGCATAAAAGAGGGAGATTGGGTTGATTTCTGGGGATTTGATCATGATTTAACCAAGCTTTCAAATGATTTTAAAACAATTTCATACCAATTAATGACAAATTTATCGGGAAGAGTTGAAAAAAATTATTTAAAATAGCTTTTTAATTAAATTATTTGTTTTGCTAAAAGATACACGATTTATATTCGTTACCGGTGGAGTTGTTTCTTCTCTAGGGAAAGGTATCGCTTCAGCTTCTATAGGAGCTATTCTAGAGTCCAAGGGCTATTCTGTTACAGTCATTAAAATGGATCCATATTTTAACGTTGATCCTGGAACAATGAGTCCTTTTCAACATGGAGAAGTCTTTGTGACAGAAGATGGCACCGAAACTGACCTTGATTTGGGCCACTATGAAAGGTTCATAAATCATAAATGCACAAGAAAAAATAATTTTACTGCAGGAAAGATATACTACTCTGTTCTCAAGAAAGAGAGAAAGGGAGAATATTTAGGAAAAACAGTTCAAGTTATCCCACATATAACCGATCAAATTAAGAAAAAAATCGTCTCAGCTTCGAAAGGTTTTGATATTGCAATTGTAGAGATAGGAGGAACGGTAGGTGACATTGAAAGTCAACCATTCATTGAATCAATCAGGCAATTGGGGTTGGAGCTAAAGTCATACCAGACATTATTTTTGCACCTGACGCTTGTGCCCTATTTAAAGAATGCTGGTGAACTTAAAACTAAACCAACTCAACATTCTGTAAAAGAATTTAGATCGCTTGGTTTGCAGCCTGATATTTTGGTTTGTAGATCAGACTTTGAAATTCCACAAGAGAGTAAAGAAAAAATTGCATTATTTTGTTCAATGCCAAAAAACGGTGTTTTTTCATTGCCTAATCTAGATACAATTTATGAGGTTCCTGTTTTCTTGGACAATCAAGGCATTGACAAAATCCTTACCAAGAAAATGCACCTTGAGAAGAATAAACCAAACCTAAATCCATGGAAAAAAGTTGTTAAAAGAAAACTTTTTCCAAATAAACAAGTAAATGTCTCATTTGTTGGTAAATATGTAGACCTTAAGGATGCCTATTTTTCACTGACTGAAGCTCTTGATCATGCGGGAATAATTAACGACACAAAGGTAAATATAAATCTAATTAATTCAGAGGATATAAATGCCAAAAACTACAAAAGAATGCTTAAGAAATCAGATGCTGTACTAGTTCCAGGCGGATTTGGAGATAGGGGCATAGAGGGAATGATTTTAGCTGCAAGATACTCTAGGGAAGTAAAAATCCCATATTTTGGTATATGTTTAGGTTTGCAAATTGCAATCATAGATATTGCTAGAAGTCTGTGCGGACTTAGGGATGCGAATAGCACTGAATTTAAGCCACGCTGTAAAGATAAGGTAATTTCATTGATTACAGAATGGCAGAATAACGATGGTTCTAAAGAAGTTAGGACCAAAAATTCTAATCTTGGGGGAACAATGAGATTAGGCTCTCAAAAAGCTCATTTGCTAAAAGGAACAAAAGCATCAAACTTGTATAAATCAAAAACTATTTTTGAAAGACATAGACACAGGTACGAGGTTAACCCCGATTATTTAGATTTATTTGAGCAAAGCGGTCTTGTTATTTCAGCAAGATCTGACATTCATAACCTCGTAGAGATGATTGAGATAAAAGATCACCCTTGGTTTATAGGGTGTCAATTTCACCCTGAATTTACATCAAAACCAAAGACCGGCCACCCTTTATTTAACGATTTTATCAAGAAGGCAGTAGAATTAAGTAAGAAAAAATGAAATTTGATAAAGCTAAAATATCTAATGCAAAAAGAATCACTATTTTTGGTGGGGTAAATGTAATTGAATCAGATGAAATTTTATTTCAAGTAGCCGAAGAGTTTTCTCATCTTTCAGAAAAATTAGATTTTAATTATGTTTTCAAAGCATCTTTTGATAAAGCCAACAGATCTTCTCTTGATTCATATCGTGGACCAGGTATTGAAAAAGGCCTTGAAAGCTTAGCAAAAGTTAAACAAAGATTTGATTTGCCAATAATCACAGACATACATGAGCCCAAACAAGCCGAAAGTGTTGCTGAGGTTTGTGAAATATTGCAGATTCCAGCCTTTTTATGCAGACAGACAGATCTTGTTATTTCAGCAGCCAAAACAAAAAAAATTATCAACGTTAAAAAACCTCAATTTTCTTCTGCTAATGAAATGTCAAACGTTATAACTAAATGTGAATCAGTAGGCAACGAGAATGTGATTCTTTGTGAAAGAGGAAACTCATTCGGCTACAATAATTTGGTTGTTGATACTTTAAATTTTCAGATTTTAAAGGAATTAGGCAAACCTGTTTTCTTTGATGTAACTCACTCACTCCAACAGCCTGGAGCGCTACAAACAAGTACAGGCGGCAGGGGTAAATATGTATTTGATCTAGCAAAAGCAGGCATATCTCAGGTAATTGCAGGACTATTCATTGAGACTCATCCAAATCCTGAACGAGCAAAGTGTGATGGTCCTTGCGCATTGAAGCTTGATGAGCTGAAAGGCTTCCTAGAGAAAATTATCTCACTAGATAACTTAGTTAAGAAGCTTTAAGACCATGAAAATAAAATCCATAAAATCACTTGAAGTTCTAGATTCCAGAGGAAAACCTACTGTAATGACAACTGTCTACCTTGAAGATGGTTCAAAGGGAAGTGCCATGGTTCCAAGTGGTGCATCAACTGGAAGTTTAGAGGCATTTGAATTGAACGATAATGAGCCAGAAAGATATTGCGGCTCAGGAAAAATAAAATCTGTTGAGAATTCGAATAAAAAAATCTTTGAAGGGTTAGCCGGCCTTGACGCATCTGATCAGAACCTTATTGATACTACAATGATAGAAATAGATGGCACTAAGAATAAAAATAACTTAGGAGCAAATAGCATCTTAGCGGCTTCACTAGCTTGTGCCAGAGCTTCAGCCTCATCAGCAAATATACCTCTGTATGAATATTTAAATATTACATTTAACAAAATGTTTTCAACAAAAGCTCAAATGTCAATGCCTCGCCCAATGTTAAATATTTTCAATGGCGGTAGTCATGCAAATAACACAATAGATATTCAGGAATTCATGATACTGCCCTCGAAAAATACAGATTTTAAAGAGGGACTTAGAATATCTGCAGAGATTTACATGAATTTAAAAAAAATTCTTTCGCAAAAAGGATTTAGCACAACCGTTGGAGACGAAGGAGGTTTTGCTCCAAACCTTAAGTCAAATGATGAGGTTATTAATTTCATCATTGAGGCAATTGAAAAATCGGGATATAAATTTTGTGAAGATGTTTTCTTGGGTCTGGACTGTGCTGCAACTGAATTTTTTAATGAAGGTAAATATTCTTTAGATGGAGAAGATAGACGCTTAACCACTGACGAAATGATAGATTATTTAAAAAATATAGTAGCTAAATATCAAATTATTTCTTTAGAAGACCCACTTGAAGAAAACGATTGGGCTGGGTGGACGAAATTAACGAAGCAATGTGGCGAAATACAAATTGTGGGAGATGATATTTTTGTTACACAAAGAAAACTTTTACAGAAGGGAATTGAAGAAAGAGCAGGTAATGCAATTCTTATTAAACTAAATCAAATCGGAACATTAACAGAAACATTATCTTGCATCCAGCTAGCAAAACAAAGAAAATTTGGAACTATTATCTCTCATAGATCTGGCGAAACAGAGGATACTTTCATCTCAGATCTTGCCGTAGCTACAGATGCAAAGCAGATAAAGACTGGTGCACCTGCAAGATCAGATAGAACAGCCAAATATAACAGATTGCTTGTGATAAATGATGAACTTTATCCATGAAGAGAAAGAATAAAATATATTTTCTATTTTTATTTTTTCTCTTTTTAGCTTCTGGGCTGCTAATTCTTCTTGATGTTATTTATCAAGACTATAGCTTTGCAAAAAATAAAGAGTTAAAAAATTTAATCGTCACAAAAGAAAAAGAATTAATTTTGCTTAAGGAGCAAAATGAAAATTTAAAAAATAATATAAATTTACTTAGAAAAAACCAGGAAAATGAAAATGATGAAATATTGGACAAAGAAAAATTTTTGGAGTTGGATGAATTAGAGACCAATGAAGACCCAAACTAAAAAAATATTTGCAATCATTCCTTCTGCAGGAGTTGGAGCCCGGATGTCCTCAGGAAAAGCCAAGCAATATCTTAAAGTAGATAATTTTACCATTTTGGAAAAAACGGTTTCATGCTTTCTTGAAGCCGGTATATTTAAAAAAATAATTATCCCTGTAGCTGAAGGAGACAATGACATTAAATTAATGAATTTCTATGGGAATGAAGATATTAGTATTGTTGAAGGTGGCAAAACTAGATCCCATTCGGTTTTAAATGCTTTGGGAGAAATTGAGTCCGATTCACTTGTAATGGTGCATGATGCTGTCAGACCATTTATTACACCGAAAGATATTATAGAATTGAGAAATCGTTTCTTTGAAAATGCGTCTGATATTTTAATTTACGGAATTCCAGTTTATGAGTCTCTAAAAATGATTGACAAACAATCACTTAAAGTCTCAAAAAGTGTGGATAGAAACAATTTTTATCTTGCCCAGACCCCACAAATATGCAATTCAGATACTTTAAGGTTAGCTTTAGAATCTTGCATAGTAGATGAGTATTTTCCTAGTGATGAATCTGAGGCAATAGAAAGGTCTGGAGGAGAGGTTTCTTTTATTCCAGGAAGCAGAAACAATATTAAAATCACAGTACAGGCTGATCTTAATTTTCTTAATACGTCGATCATAGGAAATGGTTTTGATAGCCATCGATTCAAGAGGGGCGATGGACTAATGCTAGGCGGAATTAAAGTGCCATACGAAAAATCCTTTGAAGCTCACTCAGATGGAGATATTGTGATACATGCTCTTATCGATTCAATGCTTGGTGCGGTTGGTCTTGGCGATATAGGTACTAATTTTCCAGAGACAGAAGAATGGCAAAATTGTTCAGGTAATAAAATATTTAAATTAGCATATAAAAAAGTTCTTTCTGCTGGGTATAAGTTAAAGCAATTTGACGTGGTAGTTATTACAGAGGAGCCTAAACTTAGTCCGTTTAGAGATAAGATAATCAATAATCTTTGCAAGATTACTGGTTTAAAAAAAGATATGATAGGGTTCAAAGCAAAAACTTCTGAAAAAATGGGCTTCATTGGCAACAAAGAAGGTGCAGCTGCCTTGGTAAGTTCGAGATTAGAAAAATGAAAATTTTAATAACAAATGATGATGGAATCGACTCCAAGATAACACAATCTTTATTCGAATCCCTTAAAGATGAACATGAAGCGTTCTTAATAGCTCCTTCAAAGGATAAAAGTGGTCAGGGTGCTGCAATAACTTTAAGGTCATCAGTTGATATTGTGAAGTTAGAAGATAATGTTTATTCAGTTGATGGCACTCCTGCCGATTGTGTGTTTATGGGCATAATGGCAATCATGAAGGATGTTCCAGATATAGTAATATCAGGGATTAATAAGGGTGCAAACATGGGAGATGACGTAATTCACTCAGGAACACTTGGTGCAGCTTTTACCGCAAGAAAACTTAAGTATCCACCTATTGCTCTTTCAATTGCTGGGAAATCATTCGAGCATTCGGATACAGCTGTAAACATTACAAAGTTAATTCTAAATTATGTGCTTGATAATTATTCTGATGAGCACCACGAAGGTATTGTGTTTAACGTAAATATTCCAAATTTGCCTTTAAATGAAATTAAAGGAATTTCCCTTACACGTCTTGGAAACAGGGGGATCCCTTTGGCACCTGAATTCATGGGATCAGATAAAAAGATAAGTTATAAAATCGGTAAAAGTGGTGATCCTGATGGCGATTTAACAGGAACTGATTTTGAAGCAATTAGATCTGCAATGGTTTCTGTAACTCCTTTATTTTGGGACATGACAAATCACTCAAAATTAAAAGGGAAGTTACCTGATGTCTAAAGTTTTACATAATTTTATAGCAGGATTTTTCATGGGTATTGCAGAAATTACCCCAGGCATATCAGGAGCAACAATTGCTGGATTATTTAATGTATATAAAGACTTTTTAGGTTCTTTGACAGCCTTCAGCCCAAAACTTAAAGACATATCTTTGAAAAAATTTTTTCAGGATCTAAATATAAATTTTCTAATTCCACTTTTCTCTGGGATGGGAATTGCTATCTACCTTGCCTCTTTTCTAATTGATT
>MDTD01116157.1_pt1 | contig 43891 bp, 40 predicted proteins | sample 811221 | NCBI WGS metagenome assembly MDTD01 (sample SAMN05326646, study PRJNA326480) | marine metagenome | isolation source: seawater | place: Pacific Ocean: South West | collected 2011 | reverse complement strand
TGCATAAAAAAAGCTTCACCCAATCTCCAATCATGAAGCATATTTTTTGTAAAAAACATTGCAACAACCATTCTTAATCTATTGTGCATCCAGCCTTCGCTGAGCAGTTGCTTTATGGCCGAATCAATAATTGGAAAGCCTGTTTTACCCTCTTTCCATGCAGCAAACTCACCCTCATTGAATCTCCACTCAATATTTTTTGTGTAACCTTGAAAAGGTTGGCCCTTGCTTACTTTGGGAAAAGAAAACATGATATTTTTATAAAATTCACGCCAAACTATCTCATCTATCCATTTAACTATTCCCTTCTCACCAGCATCTAATTCGAAATTATTAATCTTTAAGGCTTCCAAAATACATCTTTTTGGAGAAATAATGCCTGAGGCTAAATAGGCAGACAGTCTGCTTGTTCCATCTACAATTGGATCATTTCTATCTTGGGCATATCTAAAAATATTTTTATCTAAGTATGTCTTTAATCTTGATAACGCCTCTGACTCGCCAGCTGGCCACAAGGACATATCTACCAGGTTGTTTTTTTTAAATTGAAAATCAAATTCACCAAGATTAGATCTAATTTTTGTGGCGTTCTTTTTTGTATATTCAAATTCTATATCTAAAAGATCTAAATTAAAGTTCTCAATCCATCGTCTCTTGAAAGGTGTGAATACAGAATAAGGTTTTCCCTCACCAGTTAGTATACTTCCAGGAGCAAATACAACTTGCTCATCAAAATTTTCGAATTTAATATTTTTACCTGTGAGATGATTTTGCACAGACAAGTCTCTTTCACTTTCATCAATCCCAAATTGGTTGTTCCAAAATACTTTATCCAAAGAATGATTTATTACATAGCTGGATATTACTTCTGAGTTATCTTTAAACCCTACAGAATTAATTATATTTAGCGGTATATTTATATTTGAAAGCTCACTTTCTAGTGTTTTGAGGTTTTCAATAAAAAATTCAGTTTTACAATTAGCTTCATTGTGTTCCTTGTTTTGTTTTTGTGAATAAATATAAATAGCATGAACTTCATCTGATGATTTACAGGCTTCTCTTAACGCAGGATTGTCATCCATACGCAGATCATTTCTGAACCACATTAAGCTTTTCATAATTTAATCCTTAATTTTTGAATTTGAGAAAACAACATCAACTTGATAATTTTCTCTAACATTTAATATCTCAGCAGAGCCACCAGCAGATTCAACAATTGCAGCACCAGCTATTACATCCCAAAGATAAATACCCTTCTCTTTATAGATTTCCGCTTTACCGGAAGCTATATAACATGATGCCATAGCTGCTGATCCAATCATCCTTGTTTTTTTCCATACCTGCATATCAGAAACTAATTTTTGCAGCGAAGCATCAGAATAGTCAGTGTTAAATGGCAGTCCTGTTACAATTATCCCTTCTTCTTTATTACAAATATCTGATACACGAATAGTTTCACCATTTAGAGTTGCCGTCTTGTTTTTGCAATCTCCAACATACAGCTCATCATTATTAAAATCGTAAATAACGCCAAATAATGGTTTGAGATCTGTTACCAAGCCAATTGAAACACAACATATCGGTATATCTCGATTATAGTTTGCGGTTCCATCGAGCGGATCAATAACCCAGAAAATTTCTCCAAGATTATCTGATGATTTTCCACTTTCTTCAGCCAATATCTCATAATTAGAATTATTACTTATAATTTCTTTTATTAGATTTTCAGATGAGATATCTGCTTTAAGTTTTGTATCCCTTTCATCACTTAATGACAATTTATTAAGTTCTTTCTTATTTTTACAAAGGTATTGACCTGCTTCAGTTGCGGCTTGAATTGCGATACTTATCTCTTTTGAATGACTTTCAGACATTTAGCCTTTATAGGAAACTTTATAGATAACATTGTGCTTATCATCTGAAATCAATAGTGAGCCGTCACTCATAACAAATGGAGCAACAGGCCTCCCCCATGCATTTTCATTGGAAAGCCAGCCGGAAATAAAGTCCTCTTGGCTTATATAATTTCCATTCTCATCTAACTTTACAAAAACAATCTTATAACCAGACTTTCCATTATATTTATTCCATGAACCATGAAGTGCCACAAAAACACTATTTTGATATTTTTTTGGGAAAACATCTCCATCATAAAAAGCAATCCCTAATGGAGCTACATGTGGACCTAGTTCAGCAATTGGATCAACAAATTCTTTATTAAGACTTGGAATCATATGACCAAATTCTGGGTCAATTACATCTTTTGCATGCTTGAAAGGATAACCATAAAAACTACCTTCTTTGTCAACCATATTTAATTCACAAGATGGAGAATTATCACCAAGCCAGTCTCTTCCATTATCAGAAAAATACAGTTTATTAGTAACTGGATGCCAGTCGAATCCTACGCTATTTCTAACTCCATCAGCTACAGTGATAAGCTTACCATCTTCATATTTGTGAATTGCAGCAAATCTTGAATCTTTAGTTTGTGGCTCAAGACATATATTACATGGCACACCAACAGGGATATATAAGTTACCGTCAGGACCAAAATCAATATATTTTAATCCATGCCATGTTTCGGATGGAAGATTATTCATATATATTCTCTTTTGTGGTAATTTATCAGAATCAGCATCTAACCAAGAATCTATTTCATCTATTAACCATACAGTATCCATCTCAGCAAAATATAGATCACCTTCATAAAAAGCGACTCCAGCAGGGTTTTGCAATTCATTAGCAACAATAACCTTTTTATATGATGCGTCATTATTTTTAACAAGAGCGATTACTTCATTGCCTTTTTTTGATCCCACTATTATATGACCACTTTTTGTTTCGGTAATTTGTCTTGGTGATTCAAGATCTTTAGCAAAAATAGTTATTTCAAAGTTTTTAGGGACAGTTAATTTGCTTAAGTTTGCTTCAGCATTTAAAAAAAATGAAAAAAAACTAATTAAATATATAATTGTAAATTTAGAAGAATTATTTAAATATGTGTAAAATTTAATCATATTAGTTATAAAATATATTTATGGAATTAACAATAATAATAGATTACATAATTATAAGCATAATTGCATCAATGGCTATTAATTCTGTATTGAGAAATTATGCCAAAAAATACAATTTTCTTGTGGCTTTACCTGATAGAAGTAGAAAATTTCATAAAAGGCCTACTCCAATGACAGGTGGAGCTGGAATCTTAATATCGTTGTTGATAACAGGCAAATTATATATTGATTTAAATAATCTCAATGGATATCTTCCCGATTTCACGCAGCAGCTAATGTTTGTCTCCATACCTTTATTGTTATTATTTTTAATTGATGATTGGAAAGGATTAAGACCATTACTAAGGATAGTTATCCAATCTTTAGTCACTATCTATATGATATTTTCAACAAATGTTTATTTGCAATCTTTTGGAAATTTATTTGGTTTTGGGGAGGTTAGTCTTGGAATTTTTAGCATTCCATTTACTGTATTTTGTGTTGTTGGTGTTATGAATGCATTTAACATGATTGATGGAATTAATGGACTTTGTTCTGGTTGTGCAATGATTGCTATACTTTTAGTAGGTTTTCACTCGGGACTAATTTATGATTCAATGCTGGTATTAATTATTGGCGCAATGACAGGTTTTTTAATATTTAATTTAAGAATATTTGGTAAAAAACGTGGGGTATTTTTGGGCGATAGTGGCTCTAATTTAATTGGTTTTTGGGTGGCATGGTCAGCGATATATGCCTCACAAAATACTGTTTATGATGTTGAACCAATCACTATGATTTGGTTCGTAGCTATTCCTTTATTAGATTGTATTGGTTTAATATTTCTAAGAATAGGAAAAGGTATTAGTTTTACCTCACCAGGAAGAGACCATATACACCATAAACTTATGAAAAAATTTTCACCAGAAGGCACTTTATCAATTATATTATTAATAACGCTTTTTACAGGCCTATTTGGTATCTTCATAGAGAATAATTTTTCTGCACAAACTTCTTTGATTTTGTTTTTAACTTATAGTGCAATTTATTTTTCTATTGCTGCTTATTTTGATGACAAAAAAGTAATTAAAAAATAAGAATGTTTAATATTTTCAAGAAAAAAAATCTTAATGTTAAAGAACAAGAATCTAATTTTGAGATAGAGCTTACAGCATGCGTTCTTGCATATGAACTTGCAAGGTCAGATGGAAATATATCAGGAAATGAACTATCTATTCTTATGAATGAGATAGAGGCAATATCAACAAAAGTTGGTAAAGAAAAAGACGAGATTTTCAAGATTATTGAAATGTACAGCCAAGACAGTGTTTCATTTTATGAGTTTATTCAAGATATAAATAATGATTATTCGAAAAATGAAAAACTTGATCTTATATATCTAATGTGGAAAGTAGCATTCGCTGATAACAAATTAGATGTTGATGAAGAGAGATTAATCAGGAGATTGGCTGATTTAATAAATATTAAGGATTTAGATGTACTAAAGCTGAAAGATAAAGCTCAAAACTAGTATTCTATATAACTTGCATTATTTTTTAAAAATTCTTCAGTTCTTTTTCTACTACATTTTTTTGGATAATTGCTAATTTTTTCTTCATAAACATCCTCTCCTACATAAGTGAACATTTGGAACAAAACAACGCATTTTTCTAAATCACTCAATCTTTCATCGATAATAATTTCATTGGTTAAAGATTCATATGAAACAACATTATTTACCATTCTCAATTTTGATTTCTTATCAATAATTAGATAATTTGTTTCTTTATCAGAGCCATTAAAAAGCTCCCATTTAATAGAGTTTGATGATTGGCCAGGATTCCCTGTTTTGGCAAAATTTGTCCAAAAAAGCATCATGTTCTTTGATGTATATTTTTTAGATAAACTTGGAGGATATATCAAATCAGATAAAGGGTAACCTCCCACTAGATTTGAATTACCTGACAATAAAGGTATTTCTGTAGCATGAGCAGCTCCAATAAGTTTTTGAAAATCTGCAACAACAAACCTTCTATGATCATCCCAATCATATCTATATGCATATAAATTTTTATTACCTGCTGAGCCAAGCAATCTCAATGGTTCATCAACACCTCTTATTTTCCATGCTGAACTTCTGTAATAATTAAACGCTTCGAAAGACTGCTCATCCGTTAATTTTACTTTTGGGATTCTTAAAATAGATCCTATCAACGAGTAATCCAAATCAACAAAATATCTTGCTGTTGCAAGCCATAACTTCACTTCATCTCTATTTGACCCGAGTATTGTTGGCACAATATTTAAATGTTCTTTTTGAGATAGTGCATTTCTTAGTCCAAGCTTTGGAATAACTATGCCATCAGCTGTTAGAAGAGGTATTTCCTCATATGGTTGTCTATCTGCATAAACCTTAAAAAAATCTTCTGCAGAAATAGATAACAGTATATCTCTCTGATTTTGTTTATTTTCTGATTCATCCAGGTTATTTGAATTAAATTCTTCAGTTAATTTATTTACAACTTTACTACTAGAATAATTTGAGGTTGCGGATTGTGTAGATGATTTATATGCATCATCTAAAGAAATCGAAGTTGTATATCCTGACATTGATATTGCCTTATGAAATAATCCTTTTGCTTTTTTTGACGCAAGAAGTGATAAAACATTATGCCCACCTGCTGATTCACCAAATATTGTCACATTCGATGAATCACCACCAAATTTTGAAATATTATTTTTGACCCACTTTAATGCCATAATTATATCTAATGTTCCAAAATTAGACGTTTTATCATCTCCATCTTGTAAGTCCTGAATTGAAGGATGAGTGAACCAACCAAAAGGTCCTAATCTATAATTGATCCTAACAACTATAACTTCATGCTTCGAAACCATTTTTGAAAAATCATATATATCTTTCAAACCAGACGTATTACCTCCGCCATGGATCCAAAGCATTACAGGTAAATTTCCAACACTATTTTTTGGAACATGAATATCTAAATATAAGCAATCTTCAGTACCTACATAAAATTTGTCGCCCTTTGCACCTCCAAGATTTGAAGGTCTTTGCATACAAAAATTATTTTTTTTTGGAAATATTTTTACAGGTTCTGTGATTGGTCTAGGTGCTTTCCACCTCAAATATCCAATTGGTGGCTTTGCATATGGTATATCCTCAAAAAGTATTACTTTATTTTTCTTTGAACCATAAACATCGCCACTTGTTGTTGTTACAACAATATGATCTGAAGCAAGTATGCCATTTGCAACAAACAAGTTTAGTAATAATGATAATAAAAATTTCATTTTAGTCAGTTAAAATTATATAAAATACGAGCAGAAATGTATTATATATGATTTTCGGGATGTAGCGCAGCCTGGTAGCGCACTACACTGGGGGTGTAGTGGTCGTCGGTTCAAATCCGGCCATCCCGACCAAATTAGTTTATGAACATCCTTATTTTATTAGAAGGTTTTAAAACAAGTTTTTTTCTTGGTTTAATATCGTATTCTTCTTTTGTTTTAGGATTGCGACCCACCCTAGCTGGAGTCTTCTTAAATGAGAAAGTACCAAATTTTGATATTTTGATTTGTTGTTGATGTGATTTTTTTTTAATAACTAGTAAAAAATGCTCAAGAAGTAGCTTACTTTCTTTTTTGGACAAAAAAGCCTTGGTTGAGATATTGCTAACAATATCTTTTTTACCAAGGCTCATAGTTTTTAACTAGATATTAAGTACTAGTTCCTGTTCCTGTGCCAGTTCCTGTTCCTGTGCCAGTTCCCGTTCCTGTGCCAGTTCCCGTTCCTGTGCCAGTTCCTGTGCCAGTTCCTGTTCCTGTGCTAGTTCCTGTTCCTGTGCCAGTTCCTGTACCAGTTCCTGTTCCTGTTGCTGGATCATCATCACCACCACCAATATCATTCACTGTCACAGTAATATCTTGAGTAGTTGCATTTGAACTTGCATCAGTAGCTGTTACTGTTGCAGTATAGACTGATTTTGTCTCATAATCAGGCGCAACTACAAAACTTAATACACCAGCAGATGTAATTGATAGTTCTGAACCAGATACTGTGAAAGTAACTGTCTGAACATCTGTTGCTGTTACCGTTCCGATAGCAGTTTGATTTTCATTAGCTGTGAAGTTTGCTGACGATGTAAAGACTGGAGCAACAGTATCAACAACTATTACAGTTCTTGTTCCAGTTCCAGTGTTGCCGACTTCGTCAGTAGCTGTATAAGTTAATGTATATGTTCCAGCTGTATTCATATCAAGGTTTCCTGATCTCACAACACTAAGAGCGTTTGAGAACTCACCATAGTTATCAACAGCAGTTACTATATCTTTTTCTGTAAAAGGAGTACCTCTTTCGAATGTTCTTGTTGCATCAGGTACTGTTACGACTGGATCAACAGTATCAACAACAGTAACATTCCTAGTAGCTGAAGCAGAATTACCTGATTCATCTGTAGATGTGTAAGTTAATGTGTATGTTCCAGCTGTATTTGTATCTACAGTACCAGTGGTTACAACTGTAACAGTTCCAGAGGCGTCCGAAGCTGTAGCTCCTGCATCTGTGTATGTTGTTCCTCTCTCAAGACTTACGTCTGATCCAGTAACTGTTATTACAGGAGCAGTTGTATCAACAACATTTACAGTTCTAGTGGCAGTAGCTGTATTTCCATCTAAATCTGTAGCAGTATATGTAATTATGTATGTTCCAACTGAATTTGTATCTACAGTACCAGAAGAAGAAACTGGAGTAGATCCATGAAAAGCATCATTTGCTGTCGCACCTTCATCAGTGTATGAAGTTCCTAGTTCAACAGTAACAGTGGCAGATCCATTAATTGTTATAACAGGTGGCACATTGTCGTCGTATCCATCATCTGTAACAGAATCAATTACTCCTAAACCCACTAGAACAAGTAGAGCTCTTTGTATTGCAGAGAGTTCAGCATTAATAGCAGAAATTCTTGTGCCAATAGATTTTAATTGGGATGGGTTTTGTGTGTTAGCTTGCTCATCTAATAGAAGTTCTTTCTCGGCTTGCAGAGAAAACCTAGCATCTTTTAACTCTTCAGCATTCATTGACTGAATTTTAGTTTCAATATCCCTTATTTGAAGCTGATCCAATTCGGTCTCATAAGATTGGGCAACAACATTGCCAGATGCAAACATTACTATTACTGAAAGTAAGTAGAAATTTTTCATAATTTAACTCCTCTAAGTTAAAAATGCTCGTATAAAACGAGCTAAAACTTTATGCAATTGTAAGAACTTTTATTAAATATTATTTATTTATTTGATACTTACAACATAAATAATTACATATATATACTCCTATCATACTGCTTTTTTTAGTAATTTGTCACATATCTTAAAAAAAAAATGTTTTTTTTTTAACCTTATTCCACATAATCTATGGAAAAAAAATAGATCTACTAGTTTATGGGCCTGAATTTTACTAATAAATCATGCAAGGTATGTCTTCTAATTAGCTTTGCACCAGGGTCCTTTGTGAGCGGCCTCCAGGTGTAATTAATAAAATTTCCATACACTGGAATATTGAAGAATATGCCTTTATCAAAAGATCCCTCACCAAATTCTTCAGACGAAACATCAGTAAATGTTGCAAAAATGCCAAATTTTGTTCCATTTATAAAGGATCTTGAAATTTCAAATGTAATACCTTCGTCACCAGCAAGATATTCTCCATATGATACTTCCATATCAAAGGGAATAAGATCATAGTTTCTATAATAGAAATTAAGTGAGCCTGTTATATTTTGGTAATCTTTAAGACCAAATCTCATTTCATAATCTCTTTTTCTTACTTCAAAAATCTCAAAACCTACAGCATAATTTCGATTATTTTTGAAGTATAAATACTCTAGGCCGTAACCTGAATACATTTCCTCTAATATCCCTGCTGAAAACATAAGATGATGATTATTTTTTGGTGTGTAGTGATAATCGAATTGAGCCCTTCCTATAATTATTCCGTTGTCAAAATTTCTTAAATAATCTTTGATATCGGATCGAACCTGCTCTGGAAAAGTATTTTCAGGCGGTATTGTCAGATCATCAAAATTATCCCAAATAGAATATTTGAGATTAGATGAAAAAAATAAATTATCTCTAAATAAATATTCACTATTATTTTCTACGAGTAAGGCTCCTTTAAAAAATTCTTCTCTAGAAGCAATAAACGGCCTGAATGTGAGTCTATTTTTTGTACTAAATGATCTCTCTTTTTTTCGTTGAAAAACAATATTTGCTTCTTTCTCAAAATTTTCATCGAAATCTGAGGATGCTTTGAGATCGGCTATCCTGTAGTCTGTTTTGACATCCTTTGATATACCTGCATCAAATTTCGCAGAAGTAATAATCTCCTCAACTATATCAAGGCTAGGATGCATAAATTGTGTTAACTCCAATCCAATTGAATTAGATGTTTCTAAAATCTTATTTACCCCTATCCCATTTGCCTCAATGTTTTTTATTAGCTTAGTGTATTTGTTGTCTTCTTCTTGAATTTCTTCAGACTTTTTATATTTATATTTTTTTAGAGATTTTGACGGATTATCCCTATATATAAACCTAAGTGTTATTTGATTGCCCCTTTCTTTGGCAATGCCAAGCATAAAATTCTTATTAAAATGATAATCAATTCCAAAGGTATATTCGCTACTTGATTCTTTGTATTCTATTAGGCCTTTGGTGTTGGTGGTATCTTTTTCAAACTTTAGATGTAATTTTTCATTTAATACGTATGACATGCCCAGAAAAGGTGACACATTTTGACCTGAAAAATATCTTGAAGGTTGGAACTGTCCTCCCTGACTAGCAGTATTTGAAGGCCTCTCATAAAAAGAATCATTTAAATATCCAAAGGGGTTTTTTATTTTTGATTTAGCGCCATTTAAAGTACCCCATGCAAGACCAAAATGAAAATCAATATTATTTATACCATAACTACCTACGATATATTCTGAGCTATAATATCCTGTTCCTGCAATATCATTTATACCAATTGCAATTGCAGGAAGCCTTCCTTCATCTTTTATTTTTACTTTAAAGTTGAAGCCTTTATCTTTGTAGTCCTGATATTCAAATCCTGGATAAGGTTTATCTTGAATGTTTGTATAAAAGAAAGACGCTTCAAGCCAATCATAAGGATTTGATGTCAATGTTATTTTTTGATCTGGGTAACCGTCATAAATTGTAACTCCATGCGAAGATTCATTTAAGGTTCTTGCACTAGGGACATTGAGTAATCCTGTTATGCCATGATTATTATATGAGTTGAAAGTAAAACTGTCTGAGAAAACCTTAAATGATAGTAAAAAAAGAACTAATGAGAGAAATTTAAAAAAAAATTTAGAAATAAACACTTAAAATCTATAAAAATGAGTCTGTTTTTTTAAAAATTAAAAAAATTTTCATTTTGATAAAATGTTCATTGATCTTTCAGAACTGAGAGTGATGCGAGAGACACACTTATATTTCCTAGGATTGTGGCATACGCTTGGGCTGCAAGTCTTCTAGATATATTATTGTCTAATTTTCTAGGAACATATATTACTGAACCAGGATGAACTTCTAGAGATTTTCCGTCACTTGTGAATATATTTCTTGAAAATGATGTTCTCTGAGTTTCGCCATTAGGATGGACAATATATATTGATTTTTCATCTGCATACCTTCCAAAACCACCTTTTTTGTCGAAGTAATATTTAATAGGAGCATCTTTCTTAAAAGCTATAGGGCCCTCGGATGAAACTTCACCATATACAAATACCTGATTGCTTATTTCTGGTATGGTTATAACATCACCATCTCTTACTAATATTGGATTGGTTTGATTTTTATTTACAAAATCTGCAATTACCCTTCCAGATGGATCAGTTTCATTTAGTTTTGAAACGATTTCTAAGATAGAAGAGAGATTCTCTTTTTCTGAATTCTGACTGAGGGCAAGAATATTATCAAGAAAATCATTGTAAAGGAGTTCTTTAGCATCTTCATTAATCTTTAAAGCTTGCATATTTTCATATATACCGCCAAATGGGTATGCAATCTCTGTGTAACCCCCTGCCTTCAATATTGCATCAAATATATTGTCCCCTTCGGTCATTAAGTAGACTCCCGGATTCAAAACAGCGCCTCTAATTTCAACTGATCTAAATGAGTGACTTCTAACGAAAATGCTATCACCATCATTAGCGTCAATATTTTCAAATTGAGACAAACCGGCGATAGGTATAGACTGAATCTCGCCATCTAAGATCCTTTCAAAAGTTACATTTTTTAAATCTGCAAAAGAAGTTATGCCATTAGAAAATTCAAACAACACAGATAATTTTTCATCTTTTATAAGCTCATATTCACCCGGTCTTTTGATCGCTCCAAATATTGAAACTAATTTATTTATAGGTCTAACAAATACAAGATCTCCTGATCTAAGTCTTTTTCTGAAATCAGTTTTACCATAAATAAATGTTTGATATAAATCTATGGACTCTATTACCTCATTATTTCTAATAAGATCTATGGATCTAAAAGATCCAAACTCAGAAGGACCACCAGAAACAGTAAGTGCATGGAATATGTTAGAGTTCCCGTTAAGAGTGTAAGAACCTGGATTGGTTACATTTCCTGCAACTATGATTTGAATATCTCTTACATTTGTTAATGTTATAAATGTATTAACTCCAATAAAAGCCTCATCAATTTTTGCCTCTATAATCTTAGTCGCTTGATCAAGTGATTTTCCACCAATAAAAATCTTTCCAATCTCATCTATATTGATTGAACCATCTCTCTTGATATCTAATAAGGTAGTTATTGACTTAGATCCTGTGAGTTGAATCTCAAGTTGATCTCCGTAATCGAGAATATAATTTGCATCAAAGCTTGGCTCATTAAGAGGCATAAATGTGCTTTGCATAAGTTTGAATATCTGTGAACCAAATCTGATTTCTTTTAACAATTCTTCTTTAGACTTCTCTTCCTCTTCATCTGGTTTCTCAATATATGTTGATGGTCGTCTATACTGAGTTTCCTCAGACTCTTTTTTATCTTTTGAGCGTTTTAATAAGTCTTGAGCTACATCATCTGGCAAGCTCTTTAAAAACTCTTCGTCAAACTCTTGAGTTATAGAAAAAGTCGTAAATATGAGTGCACAAATTAAAATGAAGTGATAGCTATATTTCATCACATGAATCCTTAAAAAAATCTAATTATAAACTATAAAAATTATCATGGAAAATTATGTTTATAATTTACCTGTTTATAAACCTGGCAAACTAACTGAATCAATTTTAAGTGAATCTTTGAGAATCTCACCCATAACAGCATCTATATCTTTATCTTTTAAAGTTGCTTCAACTGACTGAAAAACAAACCTGATGCCAAGTTTGTGTATATTTAATTTTTCATTATAAAAATAGTCAAATATAAAACTATTTTTTAAGATATTAGAATCAAAATTTATAAGAAAATCTATTAGTGTATTTATTTGTTTTTGCTTAGTAACCGAAAATGAAAGATCTCTGAAACTTGACGGATATTCAGAAACTGGTTGATATTTTACGAATTCCGTTACAATGTTGGTTTCAAAATCTTTACCTGTTTTAACTGTCTTTAAGTTTTCTAATGCATCTTCATAAATAAATACCTTGTGATCAATCTTAGATTTTAAATTTTTCCTTGATGGTATTGAAATTTTTTCATTTACATAAATGCCTATTTCTTCGAATAAATCAGATAAGTATTTTTTATCTAGTTTTTTTGAAAAATCAATATAATTATGTCCTTTACGTCCTGAAACAAGAACTGCGAGCCTCTTTTCCTTGATGAGATTTCTTTTTTCATCTAAAAAATATATATCAGATATTTCAAAAATTTTAATTGAATCTTTCTGTCTATTTTCATTATAAATGAGATTATCAAGCAATGAATCAGCCAAATTTGTTCTCAATCTAGATTTATTTTTATCTAATGGATTATCTACAACAATTGCATTTTCTAAAGCTTGACCTGCAAAAGGAAAATTAACAACTTCATTGAACCCGTTTTTGATCAAATGAGACTTAATAATTTCTTCATAAGATAGGCTTTTGTCAAATGTGTTTGAATTCAAAATGAATGGACTCGGCGCAATATTGTTATAACCTATAACTCTTGCTACTTCTTCGGCAAGGTCATTATTATTACTTATATCATCCCTATATGAGGGAATCAGAATTTTTTTATCTATCTTGAAGCCTAATTTGGTCAAAATATCTTTAAATTCGTTGTCTTTTATATTAGTTCCAAGAATCTTATTAACTTTGACTAAATTATAATCTATGTATTTTTTTTTGATTTTATTATATTCATATTTACAAATCTTAAAATCTTTTATCTCTGCATGGTCATCAACAATTTGTAAAAATCTTCTCAATACCCTTTCATGATTTTGCCTATCAGTAAATCTTTCAAATTTATATGCGGCTTCTGAATTTAAGTTATATTTTAATGATCTACCAATTATAGTTTCAGGATTAAACCAAGCGCATTCGAGAATAATACTTTTTGTATGCTTGTTACAAGCTGTATTCATTCCACCCATCACACCAGCAAGATTAATAATTTTTTTGTCACTAGTAAAAACAAGGTCCTCTTTGGATATTACTAAATCCTCTCCAAGCAAGGTTTGAAAATCCTTATCTTCAGCGTTTTTTTCTAATGTTATATTCGATTTTATTTTTTTTAAATCATAACAATGGGTCGGTTGTCCCATTTCATATGATAAATAATTTGATATATCTGTAAAAAAATTTATCTTTTTAATATTTAAATCATTAAAGTATTCATCTAAATATTTTTCGTATTTTTTGGGATAATCGCTTATTTCTACTTTTAAAAAAAAGATTTGTGGGCATTGAAGCGGTTCCTTATTTATAAAGTCAAGATCAAATGTTGGCAATGTTTCTTCAAATATTTCAAAAGGTTCTTCAATATCATAAAAAACATTCAAATCTCTTGCTAAACCTGATAAAGATAAGCAGTCACCTCTGTTAGGTGTAAACTCAATATCAAAAATTTTGTTGTTAATTTCATGTTCATGACCTAATTGAAATAATCTTTCAGAAACATCTTCAATGCTTGGTTTTTTTGGTAAATATCTTAAAAGATGTTTATAGGAAATTTTCATTTGAATTGATTCAAGAAATCTAAATTTGATTTATAGAAATCTCTAATATCAGTAACCTGATGCTTTAGCATAGCAATTCTTTCAATACCAAGCCCAAATGCAAGTCCGCTATACTTTTTTGAATTAATATTACAATTTTCCAAAACTATAGGATTCACAATTCCACAACCAAGGATTTCTAACCATTCGCCATTTTTTGAAAGTATGTCTACCTCTGCTGATGGTTCTGTGAATGGAAAATATGAAGGTCGAAATCTCACCTTAATGTCATTACCAAATAAAGAAAAAATTATTTTAAAAATCAAATCCTTTAGCTGAGAAAAATTAATATTTTCATTAACACATATTCCTTCAATCTGATTAAACATAGGGAGATGAGTTGCGTCATCATCCTTTCGATAAACCTTTCCTCCTGATATGAATGCAACAGGAGGTGATGAATCTAGCATGCCTCTTATTTGGACTGGAGAAGTATGTGTTCTCATAACAAAATTTTGATTATTAACATAAAAGGTATCGTGCATTTGTCTTGCTGGATGAGACTTTTTTATATTCAACATATCAAAATTATATTCTTCTGTTTCTAGTTCAGGGCCTTCTATTATTGTGAATCCTAAATCAAACAAAAGACTTAAAATGTAATCTTTTAATGTTGATATTGGGTGAGACGATCCTATTTGATCATTTATAGGTATTATAATGTCTTTCTTGGATGACATTATTAATAAATTAGTTATTAGCTTTTTCTAAGATTACTTTAAAAGTCTTTTGATCAGTTAAAGCGATTTCAGATAGAATTTTTCTGTTTAAAGAAATATTATTCTCAGCTAAGCCTTTCATAAATTTTGAATATGATGTGTTTAGGTTTCTTGTTGCTGCATTAATTCTAGCAATCCAAAGAGATCTAAAATTTCTTTTTCTATTTTTTCTATCTCTAAATGCGTACTGTAAAGATTTTATATTAGATTGTTTTGCGGTTTTATATAATCTACTTCTTGCGCCATAATGACCTTTAGTAGCCTTTAAAACTTTTTTATGTTTCGATTTAGCAGATAATGATTTTGTAACTCTTGGCATGAAATTTACCTGTTAATTAATTTAGAAGCCATCTTTAAGACTGACCCACTTAACTTGTTAAGACCTCTATTGTGTCTTTTTCTTTTAGTAGATTGTTTAGTAAGAATATGATTTCTGTTCGCGCTTTTACTTTTAACAGAAGTACCTGTTTTTTTAAAACGTTTAGCAGCGCCAGAATGTGTTTTCAATTTATATCCCATAATCTTTTTTTAAAATATTAATCAAATATTTTTTCTACTCCCTTTTAAAGGAGACAATACCATAAGTAATTGTCTACCATCTAGAGATGGCTCTTGATCAACTTGTGCAATATCATTTAATTCATCTTTTAATTTGTGCAACAAATCTAGTCCAATATTACTATTCAATATTTCTCTACCTCTAAATCGGACGCTTATTTTAGTCTTATCTCCGGCAAGAATAAAGCTTTTAATCTTTTTTAATTTTATATTATAGTCACCAGTGTCAGTAGAAGGCCTGAATTTTATTTCTTTAACACTTGTGTTTCTAGATTTTGACTTTGAATTTGTTGCATTCTTTTTTTTATTAAACACGTGTTTACCATAATCAAGTATCTTGCATACAATTGGATTTGAGTTCGATGGTGATACTTGAACTAAATCCAAATTATCCTCTTTTGCTAAACTTAAAGCCTCACCTTTTGACATTAGGCCTTTTTTATCTCCATTTTTATCAATAAGCATTACCTCATCAGCATAAATCTTATTGTTTATTGGAGTGGTTCTTTTTTTTGAAGTAGTTATGATATTTACCTATTAGAAATAATTTAGAATTGAATCACAGGAGCTTTCAAAAGTGATGTTTTTGAAGATTTATATAATTTACATACATATTTTAGTGAATTTTAAACTAAATTATTTAATTCGTAAATTGTTATATCCTCTTATGGTTGAAGATAGTTTATTGACCATTCATTTTTTTCTTTTCTATATATTATTCTCTCATTCAATCTAGATTCATGGCCTTGCCAAAACTCAAAATAATGAGGTGTAAATTCATACCCACCCCAATAATCAGGTCTTAAAAAATTTTCTTTATTTTCAAGAACTTTTTCATAATTTTTTTTTACGCTTTCGTACGAATCGATTGATTGAGATTGGTTGGAACTTATTGCAAGAGCATTCTTTTCAGCATTTCTACTTGCAAAATGTTTATTAGAAACTTCTTCAGTAGTTTTCTTCACAATTGCATTTATTCTTATCTGAACATTTAGTTTATCCCAAAATATGGCAGCAGAAATTTGACTATGTTGCTCAAAGTCAATGGCCTTTTTTGAATTATAATTACTGAAAAATATCCATTTTTCATCATTTATATATTTTAAATTTACAAATCTTGAATCGACTTGTTGAGTATTTTTGTTAAAAGAACTGATGCAAATTGCTTCAATATATTGTTGATTTTTTGAAACTGCATCATCATAAATTTTTTTAAAATTTTGGTATGGCTTGGATTTATTTAAATTTAATATATTTATCATTGCAAGATTTTCAAACTATTGTAAATCAGACGGCTTTTTTGGTATGTTTTTAAAAAAAATTTTTACTATGTCCATTTTTGGTAACGAGATTATTAATATAGTAGCGATGATACATTTTAGGTAATTTTTTAGTGAATTATTTTTTGCATACCATGTCTCAAGTTCACTTTTATATGGAATGATTACATTTATGTAAAATTCTTGAGGGTCATTTTTGTTTTCAAGAAAACTTTCCTCATCCCGAAAAACAATTGATCCAATACCGCTCAGTCCCGGCCTTATTTGATTAAGTAAATCTCTAGCTTTTTTTGGGTAATGCTCATATGTATTAGGCACCATTGGCCTTGGACCAATTATGCTCATATCACCATAAATAACATTCAACAGCTGAGGTAGTTCATTGATCTTAGATTTTCTTAAAAACTTTCCAAAAGGTAATACTCTCGGATCATTTTTTAAGGTTAGTTCTTTTGATCCAATGTTAGGACTGTCTTTAACCATTGTTGCAAATTTTAATAATTTAAAATTTTTACCAAAACGGCCAACTCTTTCTTGAGCATAAAATATTTCTCCCTCTCCAGTTAATTTTAGAATTATACATATGGGTATAAGAAAGGGACTTAAAATAATTACTGATAAGCTGCTGCTTATAAAATCAATTAATCTTATCATCAATCCTCAATTTAATTTCTTCAGGTGACTCAAAACCTCCACTAGGCGGGACGTTTCCTGCATCAAAAAAGTTCTTATACCACTCTACTGTTTTTTGAACAGAAATTTCCCAGCTAAATTTTGGCGCATAGTTCAATTCAGATTGAGCTTTTGTAATATCAGGACATCTTCTTTCAACCGAACCTGGATATGTAGGAGCATTTTCATATATACCTTTGTACTTAAAAATATCTCCTATAAAGATGGTGAGTTTAGACATATTTATTTCTTCATCATTTCCAATATGATATATCTGCCCTATACCATTTGGATTTTCCATTGCTTTTATAGTCCCGCTAACAGCATCATCAATGTAGCAAAATGCTCGAGTTTGATCATGTCCATAAATTTTTATTATGTCATGTGAGCGTTTACAAAATCTTTCAACAATGTGAGGTATTGCATGCCCAAAACCCATATCTGGTCCGATTATGTTTTGGTACCTTACTATTGTGCAATCATAATCTAAAGATTTTGCTGAATGAAGGAATGCTGACTCACCATGCATTTTTGTAATTGCATAAGTCCATCTCGGATGATTAATATCTGATATGCATAACGGAACTCTCTCATTGGTAGGAATATCTATATCAAATAAATCTGATGTCCCAGCATAATTCTCACTAGATGATGCAAATAGCAACCTTTTAATTGGCTTTGACTTTATCCAGTCTAAAGTGTTCATTGTTATTAAGGTATTAGTATGAATAACTAAATTTGGGTTGATTAGAGTCTTATTAACTCCAACTATAGCTGCTAATAGATAAACTTCATCAAAATTTGTATCACCCAAAAGATCGAATGAATCTTTTTTGGAAAAATCTGCAATGATTTCTTCAAACCTTTTTGACAAGTTTTTATCTATTTTTATATCTTCAAAGATTGAGCAGCTTTTAATATCTGCAGATGTAACATAACAATCTCCTCTATTTAACAAAGAAGTTACAATATTTCTGCCAATAAATCCGCTACCACCAATGACTAAAACTTTTTTCATATATTTATAATTAGTAATCGCCTCGTCCTAAAACTGAGACTTTATGTTTTTTGCTTAATTTTTCTAATTGGTGTTCCTTTAACGCACCAACAGTATCAAATATCTCAATCTGTTTCATACTCATAATTTTTTTGATTGTATCATCGCTCGAATATTGTTTATGGTTAGTCGAAATAATAATCATATCTGTTCTACTTGACAAAGCTTTATCTAATTTAATCTCTACAATAGAGTTAATTTCCTCCCAGAAAGGTATAAAAGGATCATGTAATTCAATATTTGCTCCATCTTTTTTTACCAAATCAACTAAATTTTTAACTGGCGAATACCTAGTATCGCCAACATCGCCCCTATAAGAAACTCCAAAGAATAATACATTTTTGTTTTTAAAATCTCCAAAAACTATTTTTGCTCTTTTGAAAGCAAATACTGGCATCATGTCATTTTTTGATACACTTCCTATGCTCATTTCGAGATCATCATTGGCATCAAAAAAATTTTTTCTAGCCCAACTTGCTAGTAAAGGATCTTTTGTTAAACAATATCCACCAACGCCAACTCCAGGAAACATCAAATTTGAGTGAGTATCTCTCTCCCTGATAGCATGAACAATAGAATAAAGATCGACTCCCGCTTCTTCCGCAAATCTTGACCATTCAATGGCAAATGCAATATTTGTAGCTCGATAAGAATTTTCAAGAACTTTAGCTATTTCAGTTGCATTTGTATGTTCTAGTCTGGTCAATGTACATTTTTTTACATCTATTATTGTATTAAGAAATTTTTCTACCTTATCAGCACTTAATTTATTTATTCCAGAATAAACTCTCGGATAACATCTAATAGAATCAATATACTCAGGGCCTGGCATTACTCTTTCATATGAGTGTCCTAAAAAAATTTGATCGTTAAAAGATTCTCTTATTTTTAACTCAGCTTCAATAATGGGCTTTACTATATTTTGACACGTTCCAGGAGGAACTGTTGTTTCAACAATTATTAATGCATTCGGATTCATATTTTTTCCAATTACTGAAATGGCTTGTTTAAATGATGAAAGGTCTACATCAAAGCTATCAATAGAATAGTCATCTAGTGAATTTTTTTGTACATCAAGGTTGATATCTACAATTATAATATCTGCATAGCTGTATGCTGATGGATCATAAGTTGCATAAAAATTTTTTTTAATTTTTGTATTTTCAAAAAATTCTTCTATTTTTGGATCATCAGCTATAAGTGGAAAGTCACCTTCATTGATTGACTTAATTTTCCAAAAAGATTCCTGAGAAGCCAAATCAATTCCAATTACTGCATAATCTTCATGAATAGCATTTGCACAGACTAAAGACATTACCGCCCCAACAAAACCCAAACCTTGAACAACAATTATTTTTTTTTCTTTATTATGAGAAAGGAATTCATTTAATCCAACTGAATCATCATTGTTTTTGGGAATTTGAAAACTTTTATTAGTTAAAGGGCTTACCGAAAATTTTTTATTCATAATCTATATTCTTTTTAAAATTTAATCTTAATTTTCTCCAAAGACATCTCTTGTAAAAATTTTGGAATCTAATAATGCTTTTTCATTTGGCCTTCTGTTTGAGATTATGAGGTCTGAGTTGTTCTTTAAAACATCAATAGAGTTTGTTATCTCATAGCCTTCTAATTCGTCTACCAATGGTTCAAAAATCAAAATTTTAATTCCATTTTTCTTAATGCTATCGATGACATCAAATATTGCTGACTCACGAAAATTATCTGAGCCTTGTTTCATAATAAGCCTATATACGCCTACACAAGAAGGTTTCTCTTCTAAGATTTTTTTAACAATAAATTTTTTTCTAGTAGAATTTGAATTGATTACAGCATCAAATATTATTTGAGGTGTATCTTTAAAGCTTGAAACTAACTGTTTTGTATCTTTAGGAAGACAATATCCCCCATAACCAAAAGAGGGATTATTGTATACATCTCCAATTCTTGAATCTCCACAAACACCATCTATTATACTTTTTGAATTTAAATCATTTGAAATACAAAATGAGTCTAACTCATTAAAGAAGGCTACTCTCATTGCAAGAAAACTATTTGAAAATAGTTTTACTGCTTCTGCTTCAGAACTTGTCATAATAAATAAATCTGGACTATTTTTTGCTTCAGATAAAAAAAGTTCTGCAATTTTTGATCCAGTTTTGGTATCCGAACCAACAATAATTCTTGAAGGTTTAATGTTGTCAAGCAAAGCATTTCCTTCTCTTAAAAATTCGGGTGAGAAAATAATATCGAGGTCTTTAAATTTTTTTCTCATATTAGAAGTAAAGCCAATTGGCACAGTTGATTTTATTAAAATAGGCTGATAATAATTTAATTTTGCAAGCTCTTTTATTACGCTTTCGATGATTGATGTATCAAAATTGTGTTTTTCCTCATCATAATTTGTAGGCAAGCAAAGTATTGCCAAATCAGAATTTATTATATTTTTCTCTAGACTTGAGCTCATTTGTAAATTTAGCTCTTTTGTATCAAGAAATTCTTGGATTAACTTATCCTCAATTGGAGATTTACCATCTTTAAAGTTATCTATTTTTTGATTGTCTTTATCAATAAGCACAACTTTGTGATTTTGACTAAATAATACAGCCAAAGAGGTTCCAACATAACCTGCGCCAATAATAACTACCTTTTTAAACATTTTAGATATATTTTTAGTTGCACATACTATTATATTTTTCCACTGAGTTCATTATACAGTCTTATAAATTTGTCAGTAATTATTTCTTTGTCGAAAAAGATCTCAGCATGTTTTCTTCCATTCATTCCTAATCTTTTAATTTCATCTTCATTAGAAATTAAAAAGTCTAATTTGTTTGCAAGATCTTTATGATCTCTTACATTCACCAAAATACCTGTTTTATCATCAACAATTGCATCTCTACATCCCACGACATCCGTAGTAATGATTGCACATGAAGCTGCAGATGCTTCCATTAGGCACTTTGGGAAGCCCTCTCTATAAGACGGTAGACATACGATGCTTGATTTAGAAAATAAAGTTTCAATATGTGGGACATAGCCAATAATTTCAAGGTTGCTAATTTGCTTCCATTTTTTAATAGTATCTTGATCAACCGCAGCAGGACTTTCATAGTCGTAGCTGCCAGCTATAATAAATCTCCAGTCTGTATATTTTTTTGAGACAATCATAACTGCGGAAACGAATTCGTTTATGCCTTTGTCATATAATAATCTTGAAGGCAATAAAACTATTTTTTCTTTAGCATTGTCTAATTTTTTAAATAAATCTAAATCGACGCCCGAACCGCCAACTTTAATTATTTCATTATTTTTTAATTTAAAATTATTGCAAAAATAGTCGATGTCATTTTCATTTTGAAAGACGATATATTTATTTGGATGGCGCAATATTATCTTCATCAATGTATTAAATATATGTCTAAATACAACTCGTATTATATTTTTTGAATTTGACTCTGTATTAATAAATCCCTGTCCAGAAACTGAAATCAACAGTGAGGGTACCTTGCAAAAAAATGCTGCCAAGCCGCCATATAAGTTGCCCTTAGGAGAGGCTGTGTGAATAATTTCAGGTTTAATTTTTTTGACTTGCCATAATAGTTTTAAAAAACCAAATAATTCAAGGAAAACATTCATGCTTCCACTAGAAAATGGTGCTATAAAATGCTCTATGCTTGATTCTGATATTATTCTCTTCGCATCTTCTTCCATTTTTTTGCTAGAACCTTGGCCTGTAAGCAAAATAGGTATGTAACCGTTTTTAGCTGCTTTATCAGCAATCACTTTTCTGTGAGAGACAAAAAAAGCTGCATGATTTATGACATATAGTATTTTCATTTTCTATTTTTTAGTCATCTAGAGTTGTCATACCAGGATTGAAACATCAAAATATTCCAAAGCTGAGAATGATTATCTTTCTTTAATTCTAAATGATCACTTATTAATATATTTATATCTTGAGCATTATAAAAATTTTGTTCGATAATTTTTTTGTAATTTAGGGTATCAAGCATCCACTCTCTTAAAGGCTCCCTTAACCATTCACAGACTGGTAAATTGAAACCCTTTTTAGGTCTTTCATAAAGGTTTTGAGGTAAATGCATTGCTAAAGTATCTTTGAGAATTATTTTTCCACCTCTGCTATTAATTTTATATTTTTGAGGCAGTGTCCAAGCAAATTCAACTAATTCATGATCAAGAAAAGGTATTCTTGTCTCTAAGCTCGAACTCATTGCTGCTCTATCGACTTTGGTTAATATATCTCCAGGCAAATAACCTACAGTATCAAGAAACATCATCATTTCAATAAATGATTCTTTGATGTTTAAAGGGACGGATTCTTTTTTTGAAAGACAAATTTTTTGATTATTTTTTAGAAGATCATCAGAAATATCATTCGAAATTAAATTATTATAAATTTCAATTTCAGATGCTGAATCAATAACCCTAAAAATTTTGTTAATTTTTTCATCAAATTGTGGAATCTTATTTTGAAGATTTGTTACAGCTAGCTTCTTAAGATAGGGAGATTTTATATAAACACTTATTACCTTTTTAAAAAACATTTTTATAAAATTTGGTTTGTTTTTTATTAGATTCCAAATTTTATTCGCGTAAACATATCTATTGTACCCACCAAATATTTCATCTCCTGCGTCACCAGAAAGCGCAACTTTTACTGAATTAGAAGTTAGACGAGATAAAAGAACTGTTGGAATTTGTGATGAATCACCAAATGGTTCGTCATATATTGATGGTAAGTCAGGTATAACGTCTAAAGCATCTTGAGGGCTAACAACAAAATTTTGATGCTCCGTATCTAAGAAAGAAGCTATACGTCTGGCATGTTCAGATTCGTCATAAGAGCTATCTTGAAAACCCATTGTGAATGTTTTAAGTCTTTTTTGAGATGATTTACTTGCAATAGAGGCAACTAAAGAAGAATCAATTCCTCCAGATAAAAAACAACCTATCGGGGCATCAGAAATAAGTTGATTTTTGATTATTTCATCTAGTTTATTATCTAATTTATTAACTGAATCTTGGTATGAGTCATGGCGACCAGAAATATTCATATTGCTAATTAATTCTGAAGTTGACCAGTATTTTTTATTACAGAGACAAATTTTGTCTTCGCTATTTATGGAAACTTCAACTATATGCCCTGGTTCAAGTTTAAATATATGCTTATAAATTGTTCTTGGAGCTGGTACGTAAGATAAATAAGTATATGAAGTAAATGAATCGTTACAAATTTCTAGATCTATTTTACAGTTGCTGGCGATTTTTGAAATTGATTTTAACTCTGAAGCAAAAATGAATAAATTATTACATAAAGAATAGTAAAGCGGTTTCTCGCCAAATCTATCAATGGATAGAAATATTTTACTTTTTTTATGGTCGTAAACAGCAATAGCAAACATACCCTTCAGCATGCATAAAGCATCCTTAAATCCATATTTTTCTATTAATTCAAGAATTACTTCAGTATCTGAATTTCCAATCCACTTATGATTTTTAAATAAAGTTTTTAAGGATTTAAAATTATATATCTCGCCATTGAAAACAATTACGTATCTTCCCGAGCTTGAAATCATTGGCTGATTTCCATTTTGAGAGAGATCTTGGATGGACAGCCTTCTATGACCAAAGGCTACATCTTTTTCGTTGGAAATCCATTCACCTTTATTATCTGGACCTCTATGAATTAAAGCGTCAGACATTTCATTTATAATAGATCTTAAGTCTAATGATTTATTAGTTCTTTTATTGACTATTCCTACAATTCCACACATATGATTTAAATATTTATATGGTAAATGGATTGTAACCTATACCAGGCAAAGATTTTTTTCTATCACTTTTAATACTCTGATTGCCATCAATTAAGTTGATTGTTTCATCAATAATCTCAACATTTAATAGCCTAAACCAAGTTGAGAAGATATTTGAGTCATTAAGTCCTGAACCACAAAATTTAGAGGAGTTGGAGTAAATGATTTTACTTTTTGAAAAATTGTTTTCATATATTTTTTTAATATTCCATAAATAACTGTGTGTGCATTTATTTTTAAGAAAGCATAAAGATGCATTTAAAAGAGAACTAGATATTTTTTCTGGATATCCGTACTCGGGAAATCCACCGTCATTATTTTGTAGTTTTATTATTTTAGATCTTGATTTTATTAGAAGATTCTTTAAATACTGCTTATCACTTTCTAAAATATTAGATAAATTAAATTTGACATAATAAAAGGCTATATATGCCAAGTCATAATCAATACACGCATATCCCATTGGTGAAGAAAAGAACCCATTTTTTAAATCAACCTTTTTTATATAAGAAATATATTTTTCACAATTGGGAACTCGAATATTATGATACGTAAAAAATGGAAGATAATGGAATGTTGCTGCCAAAGAATTAATTATGCCCTTGTACCTTAATGATTTCGATTCCCATAAACCTTCAACGAAAGAATCATGTGTTAACAAAAATTTTTGAAGCTTGTTTACTGCTATAGAATTACTATTTTGACTAATCGAAACTAGAGTTGCCCATGCCATTAATTCATTGCTAACACTCCATGCATTTGAATAATCTAGGCTATTCCATTTTTTTTCTATGTTATTAATATTTTCATTGATATATCTTTGAATAGAATCGTTAGTTCCAAAAAGACAGTAATAAATAGATGTCATATGCAGTGAAACATATTCATTACTATGGCTACCTTGTATTGACGACGTTTCAGGTTTTAAAAAACCATTCCTATCAAGCTTGTTGTTTAACTTTAGTGCGATTTCATTAAGCATTTCTATCTTGTTAAGGCTTTTCGCAAGCGAGGCATGATAAAGTAGTGAATATATTGATTCCTTATTCGACAAATCACTATAGCCTGGATAAATGTTGTCCTGATAACTACTAATCTTATTTTGAATATCCTGTTTCATAACTTAAGAATAATTTTTTTATATAAAGATTGCGGCAGAAACATCAAGAATAAATCTTTAAAAAGGAATACTAAATTTAAAAATATTAAATAGTCTGAAAAGGCAAAATGCATTAGTCTAGCTTTCATACCAAAATACCTTGATTTTCTATTTTTAATAATTGTGCTTGATTTTTTCGTATAAAATTTATGTTCGTGATTAATGTTGTCGATTATTATTCCTTTCATATTTTTTTTAATAAATCTTAAATATAGTTCATAATCTTGAGCAAACATATATCTTTCATCATAACCTCCAGCTTCTATTAGGGAATTTTTTCTAAACATAACGCTACCATGCACTAAAGGGTTTTTTCTCTTTAAAATAATTCTTAACTTTTTCCAGCCAAGTGGTCCAATTGAATTTCTTTTTTTTATAATTTGGCCATTATCATCAATATATTTCAATTCAGATTTTGCTCCTATAAAACAGAGCTCATCATCTAAAGTGAATTCATTTAACTGATCTATGAATCTTTTATGTGAAGATATATCACCTTGATCTATTCTGGCAATGAATTCATTACTGCAGTGCCTGATTCCTTCGTTTAAAGCGCTAGCAAGACCACTTCTATTTTTGGTCTTTAAAACTTTTATTTTATTTTTTAGGCTTTCGGGTATTGATTCTTCTTCTATATTTTTATTTGAATCGTTTATAAGCACAACCGAGAAACTTAGCTCCTCTTCTAACCCGTCCAAACATTCAAGTGTCTTAAAAAGCTCCGAAGGATTATCGTTTCTTGAAGAAATTAAGATATCAATCATTTTGATAATTAAATCTATTTGGAGATTTGTAAATACTATATATTAAAATAAGAAGCCATATCATTGAGAGACCTCTGACAAAAATAAATGCTTCTTTATAATTTGAAATTAAAATAGTTGATGCTATTACAAAGTTTAAAATTATTGATGACCTCATATATAAAAAAGGAACAGTATAAATTGCTACTATTAGCAGAATTCCTAAAACTCCGGCAAGAGAAAAATAATGTGCCCAAGAAATATCAGTATACAAATGAAAAAAATCATTCCCCCTTCCATAATGACCAGTACCAAAAATGATTTCAAAAAAGGTTTGATTGTGAAAAGAAAAGTCTTGAATGGTTTGCAATGAACCAATCTGATCTGCTTGTCCAAGTAAAAGGAATATTTCGCTTGAATATTTAAAAGCTTGAACAATTTCTTCTGGAAATAGGATTTCATAATTCAACATGTAAATAAAAATAATCCCAATTATTATTGAATATGCTCTTTGAGCAAATCTCATTTTTACTAAAAAATATAAAGCTAAAAAACTCATTGAGAATACCAAACCTATTCTTGCCAAAAAAACTTGGGATACTAATAAAATTACAATCATTAGTGCATTATACAAACTTGAATTTTTTGTTTGCTCAGACAATAAAATTATTGCAATACCTATAAAATGCATAATTGATGGTATGGCGTAGCTGTTAGTTAGTCCCGCAAATCTTATAGGAGATTTATCAACCATCCCTGTAATATCATATGTAATGAATTTTATCTCTGGAATTGCTGAACCTAAGATAACAAATAAAGCATGAAATGTTATGCAACCAGAAATTACTCTCAATAAATCAATATTATTTTCTATAGAATATCTCACCAGAACTATGGCAGCAAAAGTATTTATGATTAATCTTGGTATTTGAAAAAAGTGCCAAACATCGTATGTAGAGCCATTTAGAAGGATAATAATCTGAAAATGTAACATTAATATTAGGCATAAAAAAATAAATATCCTCTCAAATTCTTTAAAATATAAATGCCTAAAACCTAATAAAATTACAAATATTGAGATAAAGTTAATCAAGTCAAGATATGCACCTCTTTTTGGTCCAAAGAAGGAAAAAAATATTATCAAATAAAAAAAATATTTATTCATCATTTAAATTCTTAAAAATTTCTAAAACCCTGTTTGCTCTTTCTTTATAAGTATATTTAAGGCTTGTTTCGAGAGCATTAAATATGATTTTTTGAATATGTTCATCATTTTCAGACACTTTTTTAATGCTATCGTAAAAGTCCTTATAGTTATTCGCTAAAAAAGCATCATGATCATGTGTAATAATTTCTTTAAGAACTTCGGAGTCGGATGCAACCACTGGTACTCCACTAGATAGATATTCAAAAAGCTTCAATGGAGAAGTTACTTCAGATATATCATTAAACTTTCCTGTTTTGTTGAGTGGCATCAATAGGCAATTGCATGTTTCCATTTCAGAAATAGCTTCGCTATGAGATATGTAACCTGATTTTTTACATAAAGAAGCAAGATCCTTATCTAACTTCTCTTTACTCCTTATAATAAAATCGAACTCATCTGAATGATTTAATATTAAATCTCTAATAATAGAAAATCCCTTATAATCTTTTAAACTTCCATAGTATCCAACTCTTATTTTCTCGTATCTTTTGAATTTTATAGCACTCATCTTTTCTTCAATTAATCTTTTGGATAATGGATGTGCATCGGGTAAAACATTAATTGTGTTTTGAACATTATATTTTTGATAAAGTTTATTACTTAAGGCATGTGATATTGAAATAATATGCACATTTTTACTTTCCAAGACCTTCTTAAATATATGTCTTCCAAACGAATTAGGTATTGAGTGAACCTCAAAAATTAGTTTACTTTTTTTAAAAAAGCTTAAGAAATAACTAGCATAAAAACTTCTTGAATAAACAAGCATCTCCTTTGAATAAAATAGATTATGAATCTTTATGTAAGTTGTACATATAAATGCATAAACGACTGAACCAAATTTAATTTTTGGTATTAAAATTTGATCTTCGGTTATTGATGGGTAAATGCGCTTAACAAACCAAAAGGAATGAACCTTAACATCAAGATCATTAAAACTTTTTAACATATTTAATGTTTGAATAGTGTTAGCATTCTTAGAATTCTTTATAGAATTCGTAATAAAATATAAACGCATTTACTTGCTTAGAAGAATATACCTAATCGCCTTTGGTTGATGATGAGCTAGATGGAGTACATTATTATCTGAGAGGTTTTCATACATATATCTTTGAAAACCATCAGAAAATATTTCCTTATGGCATTTAATATTTTTTTTCTTCAAGATTTCCATGCCAATGTTTGTACACACTGCTTTAGAAACAGAGAAACCATTATTAAAAAAATTGGCAAGAACATTATTAAGTGAATGCTCATCATTATATGTATTTGGATGAAGTTCAACCAGAATGTTACAACTCGTTTGTTTAGCAAAAAAATCAATAGCTCCACCAAGAACCTCTACTTCGAAACCTTCAATATCCATTCTTACCATGTTAACCTTTCCATCAAGAAATTCTTCAGTTAATGATTTAATAGACTTTAATCTGACTTCTGAAGCAAGTTCATCTTGTTTGATACCAGAAATAGTAGTTAAATTGCTTTTTGAGGCCATCGAAACAAAACCAGATCCGTCTTCTTTACCAACGGCTCCTTCGAAAAGACTTACAGAGTCTTTATATTTTAATTTATTAAGATTTAACTTCAAAACAGGTAAGTTTCTTGGATCTGGTTCTACTGCTAAAAGTTTTCCGCTTCCCTTAAGCAATCTATTCATTTCAAGTGTGTAGAAGCCGATATTGGCACCCAAATCAAAAACGTGCATTCCTGGATTGATGATGTCTCTTACAATTTCAAGCATATCCACTTCCCTAGATCCATACAGGGCAAGTGCTCTTGATATGCCGCCAGTTCTTAAGTCTAAAACCATATCGTGCTCTAATACCTTGAAAGTATTTGTTTTTTTAGAGGTTAGGTATTTTAATACAAACCATTTAAATGCTGAGAACAAATTAATATTTCTTAATACATAAACTAACTTTTTCATAATTCCCCAATTTTGTCGTAATTCTAACCTAAAACTCCTTACAAAAAAAACATACACACAGTCACGTATGTTTTTAAGATAAAAAACTGTTAATGCATCCTCATATATTTCTTTCTAACATATGAAAAAATAAAGATGTTGTAACTAAAAACAATTACGAAGGTGCCTACTCCTATAGTAATTATAAAAGATATAAAGCTTGTTGCTGTTAAAGATGCAATTAAAATTGATATTGAAATAAGGAAATAACAATAGGATGAAAAAATAATATTGTCAGCCAGCAATAAGACTACTCTTGTCCATTGTGAAATAGCATAAGGGACTGCGACCAAGCTCAGGTATAATAAAATTTCAGTCTTGTAAAGCCAAAACTCAACCTTTATCTCCTTAAAGGTATCTGGATATAAGTTAATAATGTCAATTCCCACAATAATTAAAATTGATCCGACACATGCAAAAAATATCGTAATAAAAAAAATATTTTTAATAACGTTTTTTAAATTCTTAACGTTCAATTTGCTCTCATTAATTGACGAAGCTATTTTACTTTTCCAATAAGTGCCTGAAAATGACATTAAGAGTGCCTTCATGCTTTGGAGAAGCTTATAAATAGGGACAAAATCTTTCCCAACTGCATAAGCAAGAACAATAATATCTAAATTATTTACTCCAGATTTTAGCAAAAGATTTAATGCAAGTTTTAATTCTTTGTATCTTACAAAAAAATTTTTAGGAATTTTTAAAAGACTATTAAGTGAACTCCCCAAATTTAAATTAATAAATCTCAGCTGATAAATGGCAATTATTGGTATTCTTAATAACAAAATATCATATGTCAAAATGAAGTTTGGGATCATCAAAATGCTAAGAAATACATAAATATATAAAATACAATCAAATATATTTATCATTGTAAGATTTGAAAGCTTGCCATTTAATAGTAAATCAGCTCTATTAATATAGAATGGGGCTCCAAAAAATAGACTAACTGTTATTAAAAGAAGGTATTTGTCTTGTATTTCCAATAGTCCAAAGAAACTTATTGCAAATATCATTAATGAAAATATTAATGAGAATAATACTGATGCCAATACATAATCTGAATGAAGAGAACTTTTTTCTTTTAAAAATTTTGTAGTAAATACCTCTGAAATAAAAGTACCAATAAAACCCTGATAAAAATTAACCAAAGAGAGTGCAATTAACATTTCTGCTATTTGAATTGAATCAATTAAGGATATGCTTCCAAAAAGGGCTAGTATTGCAAGAAAATTACATCCTATCTGAGATGCAATATATGCTTTTGAAATATTAATTTTCATTAAGAAATTCTATTAAATCATCATTGAATAGCTCATCTTGAATAGAATACTCTTTAAATTTATTTGCTATGCCTAAAAGAAATGCTTTATCTTTAGTAAACTGATTTTGATTATTTTCATCTTTAAAAGCTTTAAGTCTTTTCATCCATATTTTGAATTCGTCTGGATGATCAATTAAATCAATAAGACCTCTATTTGCAAATCCGGCGCTTAGTCTTGTGAAGTGTTCCGCAATACCATCATTAAATGGATCTACTATATTAATTTTTTTATTATCTAATCTAGAGCTAATATTAAAGTTAAACCCCCCATCAGTATTTACTCTTAACTTCTTAACTTTTAATCTTAAAGTTTTGTATCTGATATTGATAAGCATAGGATATTCTTTTTGGCCTCTTCCAACATAATAATTTGAATCAATCATTTCTGAGGTAAGGCCTCCTAGGAACCAAGTACCAAGTCTAAGATCAATAAATGGAATGCCGTCTATTTCGATACTACTATATGGATTTTCTAGCCCTGGTTTTGAAGCATTATCAATTGCCCCAAAGAAATCATAATTTTGAGAAATATTATCAAGATATTGAGCTGTATTTGATTTATAAATACTATCATCATGGTTAAAAAGAAAATGCTTTGTATCAGGATACATTCTTAGAAGAACGTCATAACTTGCATCCGGAGACTTGGGATTAAAAGTTTTAGAAGTGCGTTCTACAAAATTAATGTTTTGATACTTTTCAAGTATTTTTCTGGCTTTTTTTTTATTTTTATCGGGCATTAAAGCAATAACTCTTATGTCTTTTGATATATTTTGTTGAATAGAGGACAAGTGAAGGTCAATTAAGGATGCCCTCGAACCTAGGAGAGTAAAAATAGTATATTCGCTCAATTTATTTCACAGATGCGGTGCAAAGCAAGTGCGCTCCATTTTGATTTCTTTTTGCTATTCTCAGAACTAATTTTAGTATGATCTTTTTTAAAAAAGCATTATTTATTGTGTAAAAACTATTTGAATATAGTTTTGTAATAAAGCTTGAAAGTTTTGTTTCACAATAACAATTTTGCATTTCTACAATTTCAAAACCATTTCTTAAAAGTTGTTCAGATAATAAATCCATGTCATAGTGTCTATAATGCTTTTTATGAAGTTTTCTTAATGTAGAGGGGACTGTGATAATAAGTTTGCTATCAGAATGCATATTTTTCTTTAATGTTGTTAAGAAATCATCTACTTGCTCATCTGGAATATGTTCTAAGACCTCAACCATTGTCAAGAAGTCATAACTTCCCTCCAACTCAAAAATAGAACCTGATATAAATTTTCCATCTGGGTTAATTGCATTAGCAAGATCTATCGGTTGTTTATCTAAATCAATGCCCAAATATTGAAATGTATTTAATGATAAACCAAGTCTTGAATATAATCTTCCATCGCCGCATCCAACATCAAGCACACTAGATCCGTCACATACTCTCTTTGCAACTGAGTCAAGAATAAAAAGATATTCAAGACCCCAATCCATTCTTCTTGATATTACTAGATCAGAATAGTCTTCTTTTGATGATATTGGAATATAGTGATATGGAAAACTATATTGATCACTTTGTGTTTTAAATTTATTTTCACTCATATAATTATCCTACAAAATTTTTAAAAAATTCCATCTCACTTTTTATGTGTTTTAATTTATCATGCTTTTGAACGAAATTCTGAAAAGATTTATGATTAAATTCTCCATTATTTATTTTTTTTTCATTGCCTGATTCATCAACAAGAATACCAAAACCTAAATCATTAATAATATCTCTATGGACCTTGATATTTGACAAAACTGGGACAAGGCCACAAAAAATCGCTTCAAATAGTGCCTTTGGAGATCCCTCAGTTTTTGAAAGACTTAAAAAAAACTTATATTCAATCAAAATATCTCTTAAATTATAATTTTCTACTCTTTGGAGAACTTTAATATTCATACTTTCAATAATATCTAGCAAGTCTCCATTACCAATAAACAAAGAGCTATCCTCCTTAGCTTTTGAAATTATATACTCCCCAGATTCCTTGCATCCTTTTAGGTCAATTAATCTTCCAATATATACATAATCTTTTGCTGCTGATTTATTTGTCGGAAAAAAAAACTTGGAATCTACATAATTAGGCAAGACTATATATGGCCTATCTCTGATTATGGGCATATATGCATCAAGTATTTCATCGGAACAAAAAATATACCCATCAGCTAAATTCATAAAAAATTTCTCGAAATAATATATTACTTTTATTATTAATTTATTCTTTATTTTTCTTTCCAACAAAAAAGATTTAGACCATATATAGCCACATCTAATAATATGTTTAGAACCAGTTAATTTTGATATTATGAATCCTGACCACGAGCCATAGAACTGTTTTGATCTAATTAAGTTAAACTTATTTTTATTTAGTTGTCTAAATATTTTAAATGGTTGTAACACTGAGAAAATCCACTTATTTCCATCATTAGTGTATTCAAAAAGATGTAAATCTAATTTATGTCTAAGACTTTCATAATAATCTTTTTCTCTTGAGCCAGACCCACCCTTAGAGAGGTTTTCAATGCTAGAACCTAAAAGCATAACCTCAACGAGTTTTATCCTCATTTTTTGAAACACATTTTCGAAACTACAAAAAGAGGTATCCCTTTCTTTAGATTGGAAATCTTTTTTTTGTATTCTTCATGCTCAACACATAGGATAATTAGATCAAAACTATTTAAATCTTTATAAAGCAATTTTTTTGCATTAGTTAATTTTTCAATTTCGTCATTTTTGATATATGGGTCATGGGCAAATATATTCAATTCATAATCTTTTAATTCATTTATTAGTTCAAATGCTTTTGAATTTCTTGTATCAGGACAATTTTCTTTAAAAGTTAATCCAAGAACACCTATTCTTGCTTTTTTAGGAGATATTTTTCTTTGAATAATCTTTTTCATTACTTGAGAGGCAACAAAACTATGCATATTATTATTGATTCTTCTCCCAGCCAGAGTTATTTCTGGATGGATACCAACTTCAGATGCTTTATATGCAAGATAATAAGGATCAACACCGATACAATGACCGCCAACCAAACCTGGTCTAAAATTTAGAAAATTCCATTTGGTTGATGCTGCCTCTAATACTTTGTCAGTATCAATATTTAATTTATTAAAAATAAGTGCAAGCTCATTTATGAAGGCTATATTTATGTCCCTTTGAGTATTTTCAATAACTTTTGATGCTTCGGCTATTTTAATGCTGTCTGCTGTATAAACTTCTGCTTTAATAACTTTTTTATATATTTTTGATAAATATTTAGCTACGATTTCATTAGATCCAGAAACTACCTTAGGTATTAAATCAAAAGTATGTTTTCTGTCTCCAGGATTTATTCTCTCAGGAGAATATCCACAAAAAAAGTCTTTCTCATATCTCATTCCAGAAGCTTTTTCAATAGCGGGGATGCATATTTCTTCTGTACATCCTGGAAAAACAGTTGACTCATATACCACGATTGCACCTTTACTAATATTCCTTCCTGCAAACTCTGAGGCACTAATCAATGCATCAAGTTCAGGTACGTTGTGTTTATTTACAGGCGTTGGAACGGTAACAACGAAAACATTCACATTTGGAGGCAGATCAGCTTCATTAGATATTAATTTCAACCCGCCCTTAATTCTTTTAAGTAAAGTTTTATTGTTAACTTCTTTGGTACTATCTTCACCTTTATTTAAAAAATCTACTCTGTTAGGGTTTAAATCAAAACCTATAACATCAAATTTAGTTGATAAATGCACTGCAAGTGGAAGTCCAACATATCCTAAACCAATTACACATATTTTGGGATGAGGTTTTAAGATTATGTTATTTTTATTTTTCATAATAATCCTTATACCATCTGATAAAGTTTCTAATTCCAATATCTACGGATGTCTTTGGACTAAAACCCAGTCTTGATAAATTTTCAATATTTGCAGATGTTCTTGGGACATCGCCAGGTTGAATTGGTAGGAGATTCTTTTTAATGGACTTTCCAGTTTCTTTCTCAATCAAATCTATGAACTCCGTTAATGATACAGGTGAAGAATTACCAATATTAAAAACTCTAAAAGGCGCTGATGAAGAAAAAGGAGAAGGCTTTGAAGGGTCCCAGTTTTTATCTTCTACGGCAGGATTATCTATTACCTTAACTATACCATCAACAATATCATCAACATATGTAAAATCTCTCAGCATTTCTCCATAGTTGTATACATCGATCTCTGTTCCGTCATATGCTGCTTTAGTAAATTTAAAAAGAGCCATATCTGGTCTTCCCCAAGGACCATATACTGTAAAAAATCTTAATCCAGTGGTTTGTATTTTAAATAAATGAGAATACGTGTGCGCCATTAACTCATTCGATTTTTTTGAAGCGGCATAAAGAGAAATTGGATGATCGACATTATCTAGTTCACTAAAAGGAATTTTTTTATTCAGGCCATAAACCGAAGAACTTGATGCATAGGATAAGTTTGAAATATTGTTGTTTCTGCAAAACTCAAGAATATTAAAAAACCCAATGATATTTGAGTCTATGTAAGTTTTTGGATTTTCAATTGAATACCTAACCCCAGCCTGTGCTGCTAAATTGCAAACAGCATCAAACTTATCAAATTCGAATAAATTGCTCAAATTTTCAGAATCAGCCAAATCAATTTTACAAAAATGTAGATTATTAGATTTAGAGCTAGCAATAATTTTATTATATTCAATTTCAGAAGATGGGATTCCAAGATTGTCTAGTCTTGAAAATTTAAGGCTGGTATCGTAATAATCGTTTATGTTGTCAACAGAAAGAACCTCGTCTCCCCTCTCTGCAAGATATTTTGTAAGGTGATATCCAATAAATCCAGCTGAACCTGTAACTAAAATCTTCATATATTTATTACCTTATTCTTTTGAAGTTTTAATATAATTCAAAAGAAATACAATCAAACTTGATAAAATTAAAGAAACAAAAGCGCCTAATATACATATCAAAGTCCTATTTGGTGAGTATTTCTTATCTGGCTGATAGCCAGGATCAATGACCTCCATGAGAAAATCTGGTTTCGTTTCACTGTAAACATATGACTTCATATTGTTTTCTATCAATGAATTAATAAGTTCTTTTATATTTGCTTTTGATGTATTTTCATATTCTGCCTGTAAATAGTTCATTGCGTTTTTTGCATCTATTTTACTTTTTTCTCTGGCATAACTGTTTGCACTATCTATTAAAAGATTTACTATATATTCAGCATAAATTGGTGAATAGTGTCTATATTGAATTATCATAAAGCCATTTTTAAGATCATTTTCAATATATAAATTCTTAAGAAATGCTCTGTGAAGATTGAGATAGCTTAATGTTCCTGGCTCAATATTTTCTGTAAAAGATTCCTTATCTTCATTATATATGTTGCTATCAAGGATGATTTTTTCATTTGATTTATTGAAACCAATTCCTGCTATGAGAGGAACAATTACATTATCTTGTTCTGCTTCGATTACGTACTGAAAAAATTTTCTTGATTTTAGTAGCTTAGAAGCATATTTTAAATTATCTGTTGAGCCTGATTGCATTGAGATACCTGCCAAAGATGCCAATCCAGAATATTGCGAGGACAAAGCAGAAGAGTTTTGATTTGATTCGCTTGATTTTACCAGCGCCTCAGAGTGATAAATGTCTACCATGGAAAGTGAAAATATAACAACACCTACTGATAGTATTGATGTTGAGAGTATTATGATTTTTATATTTTTAAAAAGAATTTTAAATATATCTATTATCATGAGATTCTCAGATCTTTCCATGCAGTGATTATATCAATAAATACAAATAAATATATTTTTAACACTTATTTGCATATTAATTTAAAAATTATATTAAAAATTGGTACCCGGAGCCGGACTTGAACCGGCACGCCATTGCTGGCGAGGGATTTTAAGTCCCTTGTGTCTACCAATTCCACCACCCGGGCATTAATAAAACTCAAATTGTAAGACTGTGGAATTATAATTAACTTTCGTTTTAGTTTCTATCGTAGATATCTGAAATTCTTTTTATATCATGTTCAAAAAGATCATTTCCAAATTGAATTTCAACTATTATTGCTTTTGAGTTACTAATATTTTTAATTTTATGAACTGCGCCTTTTGGTATTGTAATGAAGTCAGAGTATTTAAGTGTTATCTTTTGATTATTTAATTCTGCAATAACTTCACCATGAACAACAACCCAATGCTCTTCCCTTAATTTGTGAGTCTGAAGAGATAATTCTTGTTTAGGATTAATTACTAATTTTTTTACCAAGTAACTTTCTTCAAATATTAAACTTTTATAATAGCCCCATGGTTTTTCAATTAAATCAAAATTTCCTTTTTTTATATTTAGGTTATCGTTTGCTAACTCAACTAGAGCTGAACTAGATTGTGTTTTTTCACCACCAATATTGAATATAAGTTTTACACCGTACTTTTCACAAACTGATTTCTCAGGAATATCGTCAATTACTTTTCTATCACCTCCATTAGCAAAATATTGAATATTGTATTTATTGCTTTTAAATAACTTCTCTATTGTTCTACACACAGTATGATCTGTATCAATTGACAATATTGCTTCAGAAACATTCCTTAGATTTTCTATAATGTTTAATCGTTCGCAAGATTTTGTGAAAATATATCCTTTTTTTTGAATGAGAAAGTTGTCATTATTTACAATGACAATAACTTTTCCGTACTTAGATGCTTCGTTAATTAGTCTTATATGACCAGAATGAATAGGATCAAAACCTCCACTAACTATTACATGTTTATTTTTCATATTTACATAAATGGAGGCTGAATCCGGAATCGAACCGGAGTAAACGGCTTTGCAGGCCGCTGCATGACCACTCTGCCATCCAGCCTATATTTAAAAGCATTGTATATTATAAAAATTTAACAGGCACACTTAATACACAGCAATAAAAAAATACAATAAGTTAAACATCGTGCTCAGGAAGAATATTAAAAGACTTTATGTAAGTATTGTTTGGCAAATCAATTAAGTTGCATATTAATTTTGCTAATACCTCTGGATTCAAAAAACCATCCACGATTTTTTTGTCTAAAATAGGGTTGTCTTTCCATAGCTCAGTATTGATACCACCAGGATTGATTGACATAACATCAAAGTTCATTCCAACAGATTTTTTCGCTAGAATTTCTGAATAAGCTTGAAGGGCATGCTTTGATGAAGAATATTGAGCTTGGGCTTTTTGAGATTCAAGGCCAGCTACAGAATTTATAAATAAAACCCTCTTTAATTTATTTAATGAACATTTTTGTATGATATTAATTGCGCCAAAATAATTTGTATTAAATATTTCTTGAGCGAGTTTAATTTTTTCATTACCTGGTTCCTCATAATGAAACCTTGCAGCATTTAATACTAATGTTATTGAATTATTAGGAGCGTTATTAATGTAATCGGTCAAAATTTCTAAATCGTCAATAACGGATAAGTCAATATTAATTAGTGAAAAATTTTCTGAATTTTTTAATAGCTCAGCTTTGCCAATACCTCGTGATATTCCAAGTACTCGATCTCCCCTATTAAGCAGACATTTAGATATTTGATATCCTAGTCCACTTGAGCATCCGGTGACAATATACATTTTTATAGTACTAAATGATTTTTTTTACCCAATCTTCTAAAAATCTTGGATGCATCTTTGAGTTCGTCAAAAGTGATATCTTGCAGAAATGAGAATTCTCCAATACTAGTTGGTATTGGTAAATTCTGATTGCCTGCTCTGTGTTCAGTCATTTCCATCATTGAACTCCACATTATGTCGTCTCTTTCATATAATTCATGAATAGGCTCAAAGTCTATAATCTTACCAATTTCAAGAATTCTATTCATATCATCTGAATTTATTATTCCTCTATTAAATGAGATTATAGATGTAATTATACAATCAGCGCCTACTGCAATCCCATGAGGTATAGAAGGTACTGATTTCATTTCGAGTGATTTCATTTCAACTAATGGAGAAAAGCTATGACCAAAATCAACGCATCTCATAAGATTTGTTTCAGTAGGATTATCATGAAGTTCTTCTAACATAAGCCTGACCGATAAACTTATAATTTTTGAGCCTGCTTCAGACTGGAAAAAGTCTGGATTGAAGATTAAGTCAATATTTTGTTCAATAAGCTTAAAAAGTTCTTTAGATTTTATAATTGCAATTTTAAATATTTCTCCCATTCCTTCTCTTATTAAATCAGAACTAATTGTGCTTAAAAAAGAGGAGTCGAAAACTACATCATAATTTAAGTAGTATGAGCCAAGCCTATTTCTAACACCTAAAAAATTAATACCAGTCTTTATTCCAACGCTGGCATCAACAAAACCTAATAATGTTGTTGGAACTTTTATTACCGGAACACCCCTTCTGTATAAATTTGCTGCAAGACTGACCATATCCATTAATACACCACCACCAACTGCCATCAAAATATCACCTCTTCTGGATAGACCAATATTTTCTATTCTTTCAAGACATGCTATCAATGAGTCTAGGCTTTTATCTTTTTCAGTTACGTTTGTAGGAAGTATAAAAAAATTAGGATGATTTTTTTCTAGATCTCTCCACATGTCGATATTAATTGAATATACTTTCGGATCTACAAAACAAACTACTTTTTTGTCTATAAAATCTTTCGAAATTAATTCGTGCACACTACCCCAGGTAAAATTTATATCCCTATCAATTGAAGATGACATTACAAACTCTTCTTGTGAATTAGTTTTTGTTTTTGTTTTAAGCATTATCCAAACTATCCATCATTAGATTTAATCCATGCAAAAGAAAATAAGCTGCCATTCGAGGTGTCTTATCAATTTTAAATGGAAACATTCTTATAAACTGTCCAGCATGAAATAAATTTAAGATTAAGGTATTTTTAGAGTCTAAGTAACTTAATTTTTCTTTCAATGAAGTTCCGAATGATTCCAGTCCTTTAGGTACTTCTAATTGATTGCTGGCCTCGATATTTTTGATAAAAGTCTCCCCCATATTATTTATTAACTCATAATGACTTACGGCGGATTGCATGAGCTGAGAATAATCTCCTAATATGCTTTCACAATATGTTTCGCTGTAAGGGTCTATTAGAATAATAGTCTCAGATGTTGAATCAAAAATCATATTTTCAAGTGTTAAGTTACCGTGTGTTAAAGACTCTTGAATATCCATCTTTTTTAAAGATTCTAATATATCCAATGAAGATCTCATACCAGCATCAATTTTGCTATTTATATACGAAAGTTCATTATTAGAAAATATATTTAATTCATATTTATCTAAAATTGCCATTTTAGCTATTTCAATCTTTTGCAATATTTCTTCAGTGAAAAAAACTGAAAAACTTCCCTTAATATGTCCATAGGAAATATCACTATAACAATCTATTAATTTAAAAACTTTTTCAAAAATATCATTACCATCATTTTTGCAAAGATATTCAAACAAATTACATGAGTTCTCGTAATATTTAATATCGTAATAAAAATCGGTATCTGTAGTTCCCATTTCTATTATATTGGGTGTGTTATTTGGCAAAATTTGGTTTAAACATTGCATTCTTCTGATTTGAGATTGCCATCTTACAAGTCCATATTCCCTATCTTCCTTTTGTGAAATAAATTTTCTGACTCTTTTTTTTCCATTAGAGTCTTCAACAACATTTGTAGATGAAAATGACCCTCCTTTAAGAACTTCTATTATCTTATACTCTGACATTAGTTAAACTTGTGAAGATTTGTTATGTATTCCTCTGGTGTTCCTAAGACAACAGTGTCTCTTGAATCATCATTCTTATTAATAAAAACTTTCTTATTTTTGTTTAAAAAGTTCTTGTATAAAGAAGTAAAGTTCCCTGATTCATTTGATAATAATTCTTCTGCTTCTTTAATAAAAAAACTTGTGGATCCAAATCCGTACAAACCACTGCATGCTAAATTGCTAATTCTATTCTTATCGACTATGTCTTTTGCAATATGATCAGTTTCTGAATCTTCCATGACATAAGAATATTCATGAGAGTTCCCTTCAAAAGCATCAACAAGACCTGATTGGGTATCTATTTTTGACAAAGTATCAAAGAATTGTCTTCTATTTTTAAGAACGGTATCAATATTGGTGAACGCAAGCGGATCGTTATTTTCTAAAAAAGTTTTTTGAAATGATTCTTTGATTTTTAAAGCCGTTTCAAGTTGAGATTCTGTGTCCTGTATGTATGCCAAATTTTGATATGGGATGCTGTAATTATCCATTATAGATAATAAAACTGGTTCAAAATCCCTATCTTTATCATTTGCAATTAAAAAAATTTCAATACTTGATTGATTCCTTTTAAATTCTTCAATTACATGCCATATTACAGAGTTTCTGCCCAATGGCATTAAATATTTAGGCACTTTATTACCAAATAATCTAAATCTTTGATACTTGCCAGCCATGGTCAATACCAACTTCATAATATTTTTCCTCTACAAATATATATTATTATCATATTGTAATGGAGCTACTAAACAATTGCTCTATAAAAATAAATTAATATAGATTTAAGGTGTTGTAAATGAATTAAGTGTATAAATTATCCCTGTATAAAGGGTTATCAGAACTGAGATTACTAGAAAAATATCACCAAAAATAATTAAAAGCATATTGTTAAATGCTAAGCCTGCAAGATAAATTGAAATTGTAAGTAATTGGATGCTTGTTTTTATCTTAGCAATGTAAATCACTTTAGTAGCATTTACGTTCTCATTTCTTGCATTATGATCCCTTAAAGCGCTAACCCAAATTTCTCTTGATATTATTAGTGATCCTCCAAATGCTATTATAAAACTTGAGAGGTTTACTGCTAAGCCAAAAAATAAAAAAATAATTAAAACTTTGTCTGCTAATGGGTCTAAAATCTCACCGATCTGAGATGAGGCATTATATTTTCTAGCTAAAAACCCATCAATATAGTCAGATAATCCTGCGATAATAAAAAGTATAAGTGCTAAAATGTAATAATTTCCAATAGTTAAACATATAAAGATAATAGCGGCAATAATAATTCTTGCAAATGTAATTAAATTTACGATTGATGTTAGCATTTAAGTTTATTTAATATTATTTTAGCCATTTTCTCACTTATACCATCAACAGTCATTAAATCTTGTTCATTTGCTAATTTTATATTTCTTATACTTTTAAATTTTTTAAGTAATCTTTTTTTTAAAATAATTCCAATACCCTTAATTGAATCCAATTCCGACTTGGATATTGTTTTTCTTTTTTTCTTTCTTAGAGCCTGTATAGCAAACCTATGAGACTCGTTTCGCATTTCTTGCAAAATTAGAAAAGCTTTAGAATTTTTGTCAAGCTCCAAAATTCCGTTTCTACTAATTATTGTTTCAGTTGCCCTAACTCTATTTGAACCTTTCGCAATAGATATTACATTTAGATCATTATGGTCTGATTTATCTATAACTGAATTAACAAATTTTAATTGTGTTTTACCACCATCAATCAATAGTAAATCTGGTTTTATTTTTGGATCATCAAAGTACTTAATCCTTCTTTCTAAAACATGCTTTAGAGAGCCAACATCATTGCCTGACAAATGATTTGGTATATTATAAAGCCTGTAATTCTTTTTTTGTGGTCCTGATTTAGTAAATACTACGGAAGATGCAACTCCATTTTCACCAGAAATATGACTAACATCATATGCTTCAATTTTATTAATTACTTCTTGTCCAACATATCCACAAAGTTCATTAAGCGCAAAGGTATATTTATCCTCTTTACTTATATGATTTTTAATCACCTGTTGGGCATTAAGTTTACATAGATTAAATATTGGTCTAATTGACTTTCTCGCTGAATGTATAATCCGTACTTTTTTTTGATGCTTAGTTTTAAACATATCCTCAAGAATTTTTTTATCTTTTAGTTCGTATGCGCATAAAATTTTTTTAGGAATATCTAACTGATGTTCATAAAAATTAAATATTGCACTTTGATAGATTTCGTCAAATGAGCTGAACAAGGCTTGTTTAATTAAATGTGTTTTTGTTCCTCTAATTTTTCCGTTCCTGACAACAATGATTGATATACCCAAATAGCTCATTTCTGAGCTGACTGAGAAAATATCAATATCATTGGCCAAGGTCACCACCGATTGCTCCTCTTTTAAAAGATTCAATCTATTAAGACGATCTCTAATTTCAGCGGCCATCTCAAAATCAAGCTTTGATACAGCCTTATCAATTTCTGCAGACAGCCTTTCAACAGTTTTAGTATCTGACGATGTTATAAATGATTGTGCACTTGTGATATCTTCAAAGTAATCTACCTTATTAATTTTTTGAACACATGGGGCAGAACATCTTTTAATTTGAAATTCAATACAAGGCCTTGTTCTGTTTGCAAAAGTGTTGTCACTGCAGTTTCTGACTTTAAAAATTTGTTGAATTTCTTTAATTGATTTCTTTACAGCTTCAGAACTTACAAACGGTCCGAAGTATTTTTTATCAACACTTTGTTTTGTTCTCTTTAAATACACCCCAGGATATTCGTGATCTAATGAAAAATATATATAAGGATATGTTTTATCATCCCTTAACAGAATATTAAATCTAGGTTTATTCTCTTTAATTAACGATTGTTCGAGCAATAAAGCCTCTACTTCATTTTTTGTTGTGAAAGTCTCAACTTTATCGGTAAGGAAATTAATTTGAGAAGTCTTTCTGTCTTTGTATGATTTCCCAAAATATGAAGAAACTCTTTTTTTTAAATCCTTCGCCTTGCCTATATAAATAATTTCATGGTTGTTAAAAAATTTGTATACTCCAGGTGTGTTCGGAACTTTCTTTAAATTAATAGACATAGTAAAAAATATTTGTGATTTTAATTTTTTTTAGCCAGATATTTCTTAGTATAAATCTTGCCAGCATTTACACCAAACTGATCAAAAGGATTTATTCCCAACATTGCAGCAGTTATGTATGTTCTATGCTCCCAAGTTGCTATGAGATAACCAAGTTCATTTAAAAGAGATGG
>MDTD01105108.1_pt1 | contig 43891 bp, 37 predicted proteins | sample 811221 | NCBI WGS metagenome assembly MDTD01 (sample SAMN05326646, study PRJNA326480) | marine metagenome | isolation source: seawater | place: Pacific Ocean: South West | collected 2011 | reverse complement strand
GGGCGGTTCTCACCTCCTGATGGAGGTGGAAGTGGGTGCTGTGGTCCGCGAGCGGCTGGAATCGCTGGTCGACGAGGCCCGCGTTCGCCTTCGCGGTGACCGTATCGGCTACACCGGTCTCGGCGTTTCCGGCAATGCGGTACACCTCACCATTCGCGATACCGGCCAGATCGACGCTGCCGTCGAGATTCTGCGCGATATCGACCGGTCCGTGATCGTATCGAGCGATCCGGACGGTACGGTGACGCTGACTTTGACCGAGCAGGCGATGACGGAGCGTCAGCGCTCGGCGGTCGACCAGTCGATCGAGATCATTCGTCGCCGTATCGACGAGACCGGAACGCGGGAACCGACCATTCAGCGACAGGGCGAGCAGCGCATTCTGGTGCAGCTTCCCGGCGTCGACGACCCCGAGCGAATCAAATCACTGCTCGGGACCACCGCGAAGATGAACTTCCGGCTCGTGGACGACAGCGTGCCGGTCGGTGAGGCCGTGCGCGGACGGGTGCCGCCGGGCTCGGAGCTGCTGTACGGTGAGGACGACCGCATCGCCAATGGCCAGCCGGTGCCCTATGTGGTGCGCAAGCGGGTCGGGGTGAGCGGCGAGAATCTGACCGACGCCCAGGCGACCTTCCAGCAGGGCCAACCCGTGGTCAGCCTGCGCTTCGATGCCGTCGGAGCGCGGCGTTTCGCCGACCTCACCAAGGAAAACGTCGGGCGTCGGTTCGCCATCGTTCTCGACAACAAGGTGATCAGCGCGCCGGTCATCCGTGAACCCATTCCGGGCGGCAGCGGCGTCATCTCCGGCAGCTTCACCGTGCAGTCGGCCCAGGATCTGGCGTTGCTGTTGCGGGCCGGCGCCTTGCCGGCGCCGCTGATCATCCTCGAAGAGCGGACGGTCGGTCCCAGCCTGGGCGCGGATTCCATCCGGGCGGGTGAGTTCGCCTCTCTGGTCGGGCTCGTCCTCGTCGTCATCTACATTATTGCCGCCTACGGGTTGTTCGGGCTGATGGCGACGGTGGCGCTGTTCGGCAACATGGTGATGATCTTCGCCTTGCTGACGGCTTTGCAGGCGACCCTGACATTGCCGGGCATCGCCGGCATCGTGCTCACCATCGGTATGGCGGTCGACGCCAACGTTCTGATCTTCGAGCGCATACGCGAGGAGGTGAAGGACGGACGATCTCCGATCTCGGCTGTCGATATCGGCTTCCGTCAGGCGCTACGGGCTATCGTCGACTCGAATCTGACGACTCTGATCGCCGCCGTCATTCTCTATCAGTTCGGTTCCGGCCCGGTGCGCGGCTTCGCCGTCACCCTGGCGATCGGCATCGCCACGTCGATGTTCACCGCGATCATGGTGACGCGCATGTTCGTCGTTCTGTGGCTGCAGCGCCGCCGACCGCAACAGCTTCCGGTCTAGGAGGACGAAGCCGCCCATGCGACCGCTTCGCGTCATTCCCGACGGCACGCACATCCCGTTCATGCGCTGGCGGAAGATCGCCTTCGTATTCTCGCTGCTGCTGGGCATCGCTTCGGTGGCGCTGTTCTTCACGCGAGGCCTCAATTACGGCATCGACTTCGAAGGCGGTATCCTGGTCGAGGTGCAGACGCCGGGTCCGGCCGACCTCAGCGAGATGCGGACCCGCCTCAACAATCTTGGCCTGGGCGGTGTGTCCCTGCAGGAATTCGGCGCGCCCAACGACGTGCTGATCCGTGTCGAGCGACAGCCGGGCGAGGAAGCCGAGCAGCAACGGGCAGTCGAGGCGGTGCGGGCGGCGCTGACCGAGGAATACGGGGATGGCGTCGACTATCGCCGCGTGGAGTTCGTCGGTCCCAAGGTCGGTTCCGAACTGGTGGTGGCCGGTATCGAAGCGGTCGTCTTCTCGGTCATCGCGATGCTGTTCTACATCTGGTTCCGCTTCGAATGGCAGTTCGGCATCGGTTCGGTCGTGGCCCTGATCCACGACGTGGTCCTGACCATCGGCATGTTCACCATCACCGGGATCGAGTTCGATCTGGCGACAGTGGCGGCGGTGCTGCTGATCATCGGTTACTCGATGAACGATACCGTCATCGTCTACGACCGCGTGCGTGAGAACCTCAGGAAATACAAGAAGGAAGATCTGGAAGTTCTGCTCGACCGCAGCATCAACAACACGCTGGCGCGGACCTTCAATACCTCCTTCACCACTTTGCTCGCGCTGTTCGCGCTCTATTTCCTGGGCGGCGAGGTGATCGCGGGCTTCAGCTTCACGATGATTTGGGGCATCGCGGTCGGGACCTATTCATCGATCTTCATCGCAGCACCTCTGCTGATGGGCCTGAATCTGCGGCGTGACCGCGGCGAAACGGCGGAGGATGCGGCGGGAGACAAGGCGCCGGCCTCGCGCTGAAGACCTGACCGTCCTCACGGTCTCGGTCTGGGGGCGAACGACGGTAAGGAGGCTTCGGTGGATATCAGCCCGCTCATTCCGGGCGACCGCCAGGTCATCGAGAGCTATGGCGGTGGCGGCTTCAAGATCAGTGGAGAGCGCTTCGACGGGTCGGTGGTGATCTTTCCCGAGCGCGTCGTCGCCTGGTCGGTCGCCGCAGCGGGGGACGTGACGCCCGAAATGATGGCGATCATGGCGGGTGCGGAAGCACCGGCCGTCGATCTTCTCCTGTTCGGCAGTGGGAAGGGCTTCGCCCGCCTGCCGGAACCCGCAGTCCGCGCCGTGCGTGGGGCCGGGATCATCGTCGAGACGATGGACACCGGCGCCGCCTGTCGGACCTATAACGTCTTGATGGCCGAGGGCCGGCGCGTTGCCGCGGCCCTGATCGCCGTACCGTAACGGACGACGCGGTGGCGGACGGCGCCCTGTCCTATTGCGGAGCCGAAGTTCGCAGCCACGACAACGACCGATTCCTCTGTGCCCTGTTCGCCCCGCCGGATGCGCGGGAGGACTTATGGGCCCTCTACGCGTTCAATCTCGAGGTCGCACGGGTGCGAGAGAGCGTTTCGGACCCGACGCTCGGCGCGATCCGCATCCAGTGGTGGCGTGACGCCGTCGCGGCGATTTACGACGGCCGGCCGCCGCACCACCAAGTGGCCCTGGCGCTGGGCGAAGCCGTCGAACGCGGCGGACTGACCCGCTATTACCTCGACCGGCTGCTCGACGCGCGGCAGGACGATCTCGATGACGAACCGATCGGGACGCTGGAAGAACTCGATGCCTACGCGGCGGCCACGTCGGCGTCACTCGCTTCCCTGACTCTGGAGGCGAGCGGTGTTCGCGACGAGGCGCTGGATCAGGCGGCAGGAGAAGCGGCGACGGCCTACGCGCTCGCGGGAATCCTTCGTGCCGTCCCGTTCCACGCCCGGTTTCGCCATATTCGTTTGCCCACCACCCTGATCGAGGAGGCGGGCGTGCGCCGTGAGGAACTGTTGGCAGGGCAGGGCAGTCCGGCTCTCGCCACGGCGGTCGAGGCGATCGCCGAGCGCGCCCGATCGCACCTGTCTGCCGCGCGTCGGATCGGCCGCATGCCCCGGGCCGCCTTGCCCGCCGTCCTTCCCGGCGCGCTGGCCGACCGTTATCTCGCCCGACTTCGCGCCGCCCGCTATGACGTCTTCGCGCCGAGCCGCGAACCGGCCCCGATCACACGACACTTGCGGTTGATGCGCACCGTGCTGACCCGGCGGCTGTAATCATCGGATTTCGTGTCGACGTCGTTCCCGCGAAAGCGGGAACCGGCTTTGGCAGGAACCTGTCGGAGGATGCGCGCCCGCGCGGGCATGACGGGGGATTGGTTATTCCGCCGCGACCGGCTCTGGCTTCAGCCACCCCGCGAGGTCGTCGAAGGCTCGGCGGGCCATGGCGGACTTGCGCTCGTTCTTGCGGACCTTGTCGGGCAATGGCGGGAACAGGCCGAAATTGACGTTCATCGGCTGGAAGGTAGCCGAATCGCCGCCGCCGGTGATGTGGGCGAGCAGGGCACCGAGCGCGGTGGTTTCGGGCGGTCGCCGTATTGAGTCGCCCAGGCGTTCCGCAGCGGCAAAACGGCCGGCGAGCAAACCGATCGCCGCGCTTTCGACATAACCTTCGACGCCGGTGATCTGCCCGGCGAGACGGAGGCGCGGGTCGGCCTTGAAGCGGAGCTGCGGGTCGAGGACCCGCGGACTGTTGATGAAGGTGTTGCGGTGGAGGCCGCCGAGGCGGGCGAACTCCGCTTTCTCTAGCCCCGGAATCGTCCGGAAGATGTCCTTCTGCGCGCCGTAACGCAGTTTGGTCTGGAAGCCGACCAGATTGTAGAGGGTGCCCAGTGCATTGTCCTGGCGAAGCTGGACCACGGCATAAGGGCGGTGGCCGGTTCTGGGATCGGTGAGTCCCACCGGCTTCATCGGACCGAATGCCAGGGTCTCACGGCCGCGCTCGGCCATCACCTCGATCGGCAGGCAGCCTTCGAAATAGGGGGTGTCGGCCTCCCATTCCTTGAACTCGGTCTTCTCCCCGGCAATCAGGGCGTCGATGAAGGCGTAGTACTGGTCGCGATCGAGGGGGCAATTCACATAGGCGGCCGTATCGCCGCCGGGGCCGGCCTTGTCGTAGCGCGACTGGAACCAGGCGATGTCGAAGTCGATCGTCTCCTTGTAGACGATCGGCGCGATGGCATCGAAGAAGGCGAGGCTGTCTTCGCCGGTGAGGCTTTTGAGCGCCGCGGCGAGATCCGGCGAGGTGAGCGGGCCGGTCGCGATGATCACTGACTGCCATTCCGCCGGCGGCAGGCCTGCGATCTCTCCCCGTTCCAGGGTGAGCAGCGGATGCTCTTCGAGAACGACCTGAACTGCGGCGGCGAAGCCGTCTCGGTCGACCGCCAGCGCGCCGCCCGCCGGGACCTTGTGGCGGTCGGCCGCGGCCATGATCAGCGAATCCGCGCGCCGCATCTCCTCGTGCAGCAAGCCGACCGCGTTGCCCATGGCGTCGTCAGAGCGGAACGAGTTCGAGCAGACGAGTTCGGCCAAGCTGTCCGTCACATGGGCGTCGGTACGCCGCACGGGACGCATCTCGTGCAGAACCACAGGCACGCCATGGCGTGCGAGCTGCCAGGCTGCCTCGCTGCCGGCCAGGCCGCCGCCGATGACGTGAACGGGTTCGATTTTGCTTTCGGCCATTGCCTCAACGTCGCTATTGATCACGGGAAGTTCAGCATCCGGTTCTCCGGTACCGGATGCTCGAGTCTCTCCGGTACCCCGCTCGGCTTCGGCCGAGAATGACGGATGCCGCCGCACAATAGATATCCGGGTCGGACCCGGCAATGTCGTCCGGTATCGGCGGTCAGCCGGGGCCGCTCAACAGGAGATGGATATTGGATCTCGGACAGCGCAATGCCTTGCTCAACGGCTTGCTTTTCATCGCTTTCGCGGTGCTGCTGACCGGCGGCGGCCTCCTGTACGCGATGCTGCCGGAGGGCGGCTTGCTCGATGCGCTCGGACTTCAGGTCATGTTCCCGGTACGCGGCGACGGCGCGACCAGCGGCTGGCTCAGCCTGTTCGTGGCGCTGGGCATCGTGTTCCTGCTGGAAGGCGGCATGTGGCAGCTCCGCACCGGGCGGACGTTCAGGCGGCTGAAAGCCAAATCACCGGTCGATCTCGATTCCCAGCCGGCGCCCGCGCTCCGTCGCATTCTCGATCCGATCGTCGGGGCTGCGATCGTGCTCGGGGCCGGCTTCGGCGTGCTGGTGCTGCTGATCGGCTTCGTCGAGCTGTTCTGGAGTGGGCAGCTGCATATTACACCGGTCGCCGTGGCCTTCGTGGCGGTGATCGCGGCTTATATCGTTTTCCGCTTAAGGCCTCTGCTCAGGCGCAGGCACGGCGACTGAGTCCGCGGGTCATCGTCCGGGACTGTTATCGTCAGGCGCGCTTGCGTTCGTCGTCGCGGACCGGGGATGCCTTCCGGCCGCTCTGCCGGTCGAGATGCATGGCGAGGAACCGGCCGGTATGGCTTTCCGGAACTCGGGCGACATCCTCGGGTGTGCCGGCGGCGACGATGCGACCGCCCCCCGATCCGCCCTCCGGACCCAAGTCGACGATCCAGTCCGCGGCCTTGATGACGTCGAGGTTGTGCTCGATCACCACCACGGTGTTGCCGGTGTCGACGAGAGCCTGGAGAACTTCCAGGAGTCGCCGGACGTCCTCGAAATGGAGGCCGGTCGTCGGTTCGTCGAGGATGTAGAGCGTCTTGCCGGTGGCCCGCCGTGACAGTTCCTTCGCCAGCTTGACGCGCTGCGCCTCGCCGCCGGAGAGCGTCGTCGCCGGCTGACCGACGCGGATATAGCCGAGGCCGACCCGCTGCAGTGTCTCCAGCTTGTCGCGGATCGCCGGCATCGCCTTGAAGAACTCCGCCCCGTCGTCGACGGTCATGTCGAGAACGTCGGCGATGGATTTGCCCTTGAAGGCGATCTCCAGGGTCTCGCGGTTGTAGCGCTTGCCCTTGCAGGAATCGCAGGTGACGTAGACGTCCGGCAGGAAGTGCATCTCGATCTTGATGACCCCGTCGCCCTGGCACGCCTCGCAGCGTCCGCCCTTGACGTTGAACGAGAACCGGCCCGGCTTGTAGCCGCGGGCCTGGGCTTCGGGCAGACCCGCGAACCAGTCGCGGATCGGCGTGAAGGCACCGGTATAGGTCGCGGGATTCGAGCGCGGGGTGCGGCCGATCGGCGACTGGTCGATGTCGACGATCTTGTCGAGGAATTCGAGGCCTTCGACCCGGTCGTGGTCGCCCGGGACCTCGCGCGCCTTGTTGAGCCGCCGCGCCACCGCCTTGTAGAGCGTGTCGACGGTAAGCGTCGACTTGCCGCTGCCCGAAAGCCCGGTGACGCAGAGCAGGGTTCCCAGCGGAAACTCCGCGGTGACGTCTTGCAGGTTGTTGGCCCGCGCGCCGACGACGCGGAGGAATTGGCCCTTGTGCCCCGGCCGGCGCTGGGCCGGTATGGGGATCTGGCGGCGGCCGGTGAGGTATTGGCCGGTGAGGCTCGCCGGATCGGCCATTACCTCCTCGGGCGTCCCTTGCGCCACGACATGGCCGCCATGCTCGCCCGCGCCCGGCCCCATGTCGACGAGGTGGTCGGCGGTGCGGATGGCGTCCTCGTCGTGCTCCACCACCAGCACGGTGTTGCCGAGGTCGCGCAGGTTGCGGAGGGTCTGGAGCAGGCGCTCGTTGTCCCGCTGATGGAGGCCGATCGACGGCTCGTCGAGGACGTAGAGAACACCGGTAAGGCCGGAGCCGATCTGGGACGCCAGCCGGATACGCTGGCTCTCGCCCCCCGACAGCGTGCCGGAGTTGCGGGACAGCGTCAGGTAGTCGAGGCCGACGTCGACGAGGAAGCCTAGCCGCAGGTTGATCTCGCGAAGGATGCGATAGGCGATCTCCTTCTGCTTCTCGGTCAGACCCGTGTCGAGTTCGCGGAACCACGCGGCCGCCTCGGCGATCGACTTGGCCGAGGCCTCGGCGATGTGGAGTCCGCCGATCTTCACCGCCAGCGCCTCGGGTTTGAGGCGCGCGCCGTGGCAGGTGTCGCACTCGGTGTTGGACTGGTAGCGGCTCAGTTCCTCCCTGAGCCAGGCGCTGTCGGTCTCGCGGAAGCGTCGTTCGAGATTGGCGATGACGCCCTCGAACGGCTTGCTGGTGGTGTAGGTGCGAAGCCCGTCGTCATAGGTGATCGGCACGACGTCCTTGGTGCCGAACAGGACCCCTTCGCGCACCGCATCCGGCAGCTTTTCGAACGGAGTGTTGATGTCGACCTCGAAATGCGCGGCGAGGCCCTGGAAGGTCTGCTGATAGTACTGGGTCGAGGCGTTCGACCAAGGCGCGACGGCACCTTCGCGGAGGCTCCGCGTCGGGTCCGGGACCACCAGTTCGGGGTCGAAATAGATCTTGGTGCCGAGGCCGCCGCAGGCCGGGCAGGCGCCGTAAGGGTTGTTGAACGAGAACAGCCTGGGCTCGATCTCGTCGATGGTGAAGCCCGACACCGGGCAGGCGAAGCGGGCCGAGAAGATCGTCCGCTCGTCGGTATCTGCGTCGTCGACGTAAAGCAGGCCGTCGCTCAGCTCCAGCGCCGTCTCGACGCTGTCGGCGAGGCGGTTGCCGAGGCCCTCCTTCAGCACCAGCCGGTCGACCGCGACCTCGATGTCGTGCTTGAACTTCTTGTCGAGCGCCGGCGCGTCCTCGATGCGATGCAGCGTCCCGTCGATCTTCACCCGCTGGAAGCCGCGCTTCATCAGGTCGGCGAGCTCCTTCCGGTACTCGCCCTTGCGGCCGCGGACGATAGGCGCCAGCAGGTAGACCCGCGTCCCCTCGGGCATCGCCAGAATCCGGTCGACCATCTGCGAGACCGTCTGGCTCTCGATCGGCAGGCCGGTGGCCGGCGAGTAGGGGACGCCGATACGCGCGAACAGCAGCCGCATGTAGTCGTAGATCTCGGTGACGGTGCCGACCGTCGAGCGCGGATTGCGCGAGGTGGTCTTCTGGTCGATGGCGATGGCGGGCGACAAGCCCTCGATCGATTCGACGTCGGGCTTCTGCATCAGCTCGAGGAACTGGCGCGCATAGGCCGACAGGCTCTCGACATAGCGGCGCTGACCCTCGGCGTAGATGGTGTCGAAGGCGAGCGACGACTTGCCGGAGCCGCTGATCCCGGTGATCACCGTCAGGGTGTCCCGCGGAATCTCGACGCTGACGTTCTTGAGGTTGTGTTCTTTGGCGCCGACGACGCGGATCGACTGGCTCATGCTGTCCGGAAAAGACGGGGGTGAACGCCGTTTCAATATAGGGACCGGCGACGCGGATTGGGACTCTGCAAGATGGTCGGAAAAGGGTTAGGCTCGCCCGCATTCGCGGCGTGGCAGAGGCGCCGGCGGTTAACGGCAGGAGAAGACGGCATGGCAGGCAGCGTCAACAAGGTCATTCTGATCGGCAATCTCGGGCGCGACCCCGAGGTGCGGCGCATGCAGGACGGCAATCCGGTCGTGAACCTCGCCGTGGCGACCTCGGATACGTGGCGCGATCGCCAGTCCGGCGAGCGGCGCGAGCGCACCGAGTGGCACCGGGTCGTGATCTTCAACGACAAGCTGGCCGAGGTCGCGGAGAAGTATCTCCGCAAGGGCTCCAAGGTCTATGTGGAGGGCTCGCTCCAGACCCGGAAGTGGACCGACCAGTCGGGAGTCGAGAAGTACACTACCGAGATCGTGCTGCAGAAATTCCGTGGCGAGCTGACGATGCTGGATGGCCGTGGTGAAGGCGGCGGCGGTGGCGGCGGGTCGAGCGACTATGGCGGCGGGAGTGGTGGTGGCGGCTACGACTCGGGTCCGCGCGGCGGCGGTTATAGCTCGGGCGGGCCGGGCGGTGCCGACGATCTCGACGACGAAATTCCGTTCTAGGTGTCATCCGGTCCTCCAGCCAAGCCGGAGGACGATTGCAATGGGCTGGAAAACCTAGAGTTTCGCCGCCCTCCGGCTTGTCCGGAGGGCCTGGCCGGCATCAGCCGGATCACAGGTTCCGTGCGCCGGACGGTGCACGCAAATCACATGAAAATCTGATATAGTGCGCGCCGACAATAGCCGCCCCTCCGGGGCGGCATTGCCTTTGTAGATCCCTCAGGATTTCCGGAACATCGTGACAGATACGCCGCCGACACCGCCTGCCTTCGACATCGCGCCCGTGTCGATCGAGGAGGAGATGAAGCGCTCCTACCTCGATTACGCCATGAGCGTGATCGTCAGCCGTGCCGTCCCCGACGTCCGCGACGGGCTGAAGCCGGTTCATCGCCGCATCCTCTATTCGATGCACGAGAACGGCTACGACCACACCAAGCCCTATCGCAAATCGGCCCGCGTCATCGGTGACGTGATGGGTAAGTACCATCCGCATGGCGAGTCGGCGATCTACGACGCCATGGTGCGCATGGCGCAGGACTTCTCGATGCGACTGCCGCTGATCGACGGGCAGGGCAATTTCGGGTCGATGGACGGCGATCCGGCGGCGGCGATGCGCTACACCGAGGTGCGCATGGCGCGCTCGGCGACCGCCATCCTGGAGGACATCGACAAGGACACCGTCGACTTCGTCCCCAACTACGACAATTCGGAGAAGGAGCCGGTGGTCCTGCCGGCGCGCTTCCCGAACCTGCTGGTGAACGGCGCCGGCGGCATCGCCGTCGGCATGGCGACCAACATCCCGCCCCACAATCTCGGCGAGGTCATCGACGCCTGCGTGGCGATGATCGACGACCCCGAGATCGGGATCGACGGGCTGATGGACTACGTCAAGGGGCCGGATTTCCCGACCGGTGCCACGATCCTCGGCCGCGCCGGCATCGTCGCCGCCTATCATACCGGGCGCGGCTCGGTGGTGATGCGCGGCCGGACGGAGATCGAGCCGATCGGCAAGGATCGCGAGGCGATCATCGTCACCGAGATCCCTTATCAGGTGAACAAGTCGCGGATGGTCGAGCAGATCGCCGAGGCGGTGCGCGACAAGCGTGTCGAGGGCATCTCCGACCTGCGTGACGAGAGCGACCGCGACGGTGTCCGCGTCGTCATCGAGCTGCGCCGCGATGCCGTCGCCGAGGTGGTATTAAACCAGCTTTACCGCTTCACCGCCCTGCAGACGAGCTTCGGCGTCAACATGCTGGCGCTGAACGGCGGCCGGCCGCAGCAGCTCACCCTGAAGGACGTGCTCCGCGCCTTCCTCGATTTCCGCGAGGAGGTGATCACCAAGCGCACGATCTTTGAACTCGGCAAGGCGCGGGCGCGGGCGCATGTCTTGGCCGGTCTCGCGGTCGCGGTCGCCAATATCGACGAGGTGATCGCGCTGATCCGGAATGCGCCGGACCCGGCGACCGCCCGCGAGCAGTTGATGGCGAAGCCCTGGCCGGCGCGGGATGTTGGCCCATTGATCGAGTTGATCAACGAGGCCGGTCACGCCTACCGCGACGGCACCTATACCCTGTCGGAGACCCAGGCGCGCGCCATCCTCGACCTTCGCCTCCATCGGCTGACCGGTCTCGAACGGGACAAGATCGCCGAGGAACTGCAGACCATCGTCGATCGCATCCAGGAATTCCTGGCGATCCTCGGGTCGCGGGAGAAGCTGCTCGAAGTCCTGCGGACTGAGCTGGCCGAAGTGCGGGAACGGTTCGCCAATCCCCGCCGCACCGACATCGAGGAAAGCGAGTTCGACTACGACATCGAGGACCTGATCCAGCGCGAGGACATGGTCGTCACCGTCACCCACGCCGGCTACATCAAGCGGGTCCCGCTCTCGACCTACCGGTCGCAGCGCCGCGGCGGCAAGGGCCGGGCGGGGATGGCGACGCGGGACGAGGACTTCGTCGACCGCATCTTCGTCGCCAGCACCCATACGCCGGTGCTGTTCTTCTCATCCAGCGGCAAGGTCTACAAGCTCAAGGTCTACCGGCTGCCGCTGCTCGCCCCCCAGGCCCGCGGCAAGCCGATGATCAACCTGCTGCCGCTGGCCGAGCGCGAGCGGATCTGGGCGATCATGCCGCTCCCGGAGGACGAAGAGACCTGGGGTGAGCTCAACGTCCTGTTCGCGACCTCGGCCGGCAATGTGCGGCGGAACGACCTGTCGCAGTTCTCCGACGTCCGCGCCAACGGCAAGATCGCCATCAAGCTGGAGGACGAGGAGACCCTCGTCGGCGTCGACGTCTGCACCGCGGACCACGACGTGCTGCTGGCGACGAATCGCGGGAAGTCCATCCGCTTCCCGGTGACCGACGTGCGCGTGTTCAGCGGCACCTATTCGGCAGGCGTGCGCGGCATCCGACTGGAGGACGGCGACGCCGTGATCTCGATGTCGATCATCAATCACGCTGCCGCCGACACCGACGAACGCGATGCCTATCTACGCCGCGCCAACGCCCTCCGACGGGCGGCCGGCGGCAATGGCGGCGAGTCCGACGGCGATGGAGCCGAGGCGGAAACTCCGGCCAGCGCCGAAGGGTTGGGCGACGAGCGATTCGAAGAGCTCGCCGCTGCCGAGGAGTTCATTCTCGGCGTCACCGACGACGGCTACGGCAAGCGTACCTCGGCCTACGAGTACCGGATCACGGGGCGCGGCGGCAAAGGCATCGACAACATGGACCTGAGCCGTCCGACCGGACGGTCGCCGTCGGTCATCGCGGCGTTCCCGGTGGAAGACCAGGATCAGTTGATGCTGGTGACGGACCGTGGTCAGATCATCCGGTTGCCGGTGGACGGAATTCGGATCGCCGGGCGGACGACACGTGGCGTGACCCTGTTCCGGGTGGCGGAGGACGAGCGTGTGGTGTCGGTGACGCGGCTTACCGCGGCGGAAGCCGAGGAAGCCGACGAGGACGACACGACCTCTGAGGATGGAGGGGAAAGCAGTGGCGGATAATCACACCGGCGTTTATCCGGGGACCTTCGACCCGATCACCACCGGGCATATCGACATCATCACCCGGGCGCTCAAGGTCGTGCAGCGATTGGTCGTCGGCGTGGCCGTCAATGCCGGTAAGGGGCCGATGTTCAACCTGGATGAGCGCGTTCAGATGGTCCAGGAGGAGGTCAACTCGCTGGGCCCGGCCTATCGCGGGCGAGTCGAGGTCCAGCCCTTCGACACCCTGCTGATGCATTTCACTCGCGGTGTCGGCGCCACGTTGATCATCCGCGGCCTCCGGGCGGTATCGGACTTCGAGTACGAGTTCCAGATGGCGGGCATGAACGCGCGCCTCGATCCGGGCGTCGAGACGGTGTTCCTGATGGCGTCCGAGCGTCAGCAGTTCATCTCCTCCCGTCTGGTGAAGGAGATCTGCCGTCTGGGCGGCGACATCTCCGGCTTCGTCTCGCCCAATGTACAACGCCATCTCCTGCGTCGGGTCGAGGCCGAGAAGGCCGCTGAGACTGCCGCGGGCTAACGATCGTCGCGATGGCGGCGATCTCCTCACAACACCAGGGAAATCGGAATGTTGAGAACGCTGTCTCGACTGCTTCTGGTCATCATGACCATAACGGGGGGGAACCTGATCATGGCTTCGGATTCGACCGCACGCGACCTCGAAAACACGCTGTACATGGACCTGAAGGATGGTCGTGTGGTGATCGAGATGCTGCCGGACGTCGCGCCGAAGCATGTGGCGCGGATCAAGGAACTGGTCCGTCAGGGCTTCTATGACGGCCTGACCTTCCACCGGGTGATCGACGGCTTCATGGCCCAGGGCGGCGACCCGCGCGGCGACGGCACCGGCGGGTCCGGCAAGAACATCCCGGCCGAATTCTCCAACGTGAAGCATGTGCGCGGCACCGTGTCGATGGCGCGCGCGGCCAATCCGAACAGCGCCGACAGCCAGTTCTTCATCTGTCTGGCCGACGCGTCCTGGCTCGACGGCCAGTACACGGCTTGGGGACAGGTCGTCGAAGGCATGGAGTACGTGGATCACATCAAGAAGGGGGCTGGCCGCAACGGTGAGGTCGACAACCCCGACAAGATCATCCGCATGCAGGTCGCGGCCGACATCGAGGGTTGACGTTAAACCTGCTGAATGCGAGTCGACCGCTTCGATTTCGAACTTCCGGAAGGACTGATCGCCCACCACCCGGCGTCGCCGCGCGATACGGCGCGGCTGCTGGAGGTGGGCGAGACGCTGGTCGACCGCGCGGTTTCCGACTTGCCCCGGCTTCTGCGGCCGGGCGACGTAATGGTCTTCAACGACACCAAGGTGATCCCGTCGCGTCTCCGTGGCCGGCGGGGCACGGCAGGTGTCGAGGTCACATTGCACCGGCGTCTCGACGCCGGCCGGTGGGAAGCCTTCGCGCGTCCGGCTCGGAAGCTGCGGCCGGGCGATACGGTCGAGTTCGCCGCCGACTTCTTGGCCGAAGTCGAAGAACGGGGTGAGGGCGGAAGCGTGACCTTGCGGTTCAGCGGCCAGCCCGGCGCGGTCCGTGAAGGGTTGGAGCGTTATGGAATCATGCCGCTGCCGCCTTACATCCATCGTGCCGGGGCCGGTGAGAGCCCTGAGGATCGTGAGGATTATCAAACGGTCTATGCGCGAACCGAAGGGGCAGTGGCCGCGCCGACGGCGGGCCTCCATTTCACCGAGCGCCTGCTCGCGGCGATCGATGCGGTGGGTGTGAGGCGGGTGTTCGTCACCCTGCATGTGGGGGCGGGAACCTTCCTGCCGGTCAAGGTAGAGGACACCGACGATCATCGCATGCACGCCGAGCACGGCGTTGTATCGGCTGACGTGGCTGAGGCGATCAACACCGCCCGGACCACCGGCGGCCGTGTCATCGCCGTCGGCACCACCAGTCTTCGCCTACTCGAATCCGCTTCCGATGCGGCGGGCTGCGTGCAACCCTTCGACGACGATACCTGTCTTTTCATTACCCCGGGCTACAGGTTTCGCACCGCCGATGCTCTGATGACGAATTTCCATCTACCGCGTTCGACGTTGTTCATGCTGGTCGCCGCCTTCGCGGGACTGGACCGGATGCGGGACGCCTACGACCATGCCGTCGCAGCAGGCTACAGGTTCTATTCCTACGGTGACGCCTGCTTCCTGCACCGGGCGCAGTGACGTGTTCGTTCTGAAGGCGACCGATGGGCCGGCCAGGGCCGGGGTTCTGGAACTTGCCCATGGTCGCGTTCATACACCCGCCTTCATGCCGGTGGGCACTGCGGCCACGGTAAAGGCGATGTCGCCGGATGCCGTTGCCGCCACCGGCGCCGAGATCATCCTCGGCAACACCTATCATCTGATGCTGCGGCCAACGGCCGAACGCATCGCCCAGTTGGGCGGCCTGCATAAGTTCATGAACTGGCCGTGGCCGATTCTCACGGATTCGGGCGGGTATCAGGTGATGTCGCTGGCCAAGCTCAGGCGCATCGACGCCGATGGCGTCACCTTCCAGTCGCATATCGACGGCAGCCGCCATCGCCTGACGCCCGCACGGGCGATGGAAATCCAGGGTATGCTGGGCAGCGACATCACCATGGTGCTGGACGAATGCACGGCCTTCCCGGCGACGGAGGAAGCCGCCGCCGCCTCCATGCGGCTCTCGATGCGCTGGGCGCTGAGTTCGAAGGAGGCGTTCAAGGCGAGCGCCGGCTACGCCCTGTTCGGAATCGTGCAGGGCGGCATCTATCCCGAACTCCGGGCCGAAAGCGTGCGGACGCTGGTCGATATCGGATTCGACGGTTACGCGATCGGCGGTCTGGCGGTCGGCGAAGGGCAGGATCTGATGCTCTCGACCCTGGATTTCACGGTGCCGCTGATGCCGACCGAACAGCCACGCTATCTGATGGGGGTGGGAAAGCCGTCCGACCTGGTCGAAGCGGTATCGCGCGGTGTCGACATGTTCGACTGCGTGTTGCCGACCCGTTCGGGACGAAATGGGCAGGCTTTCACCCGCAGGGGAACGGTCAATATCCGTAACGCCCGTCATGCGGACGATCCGCGGCCCCTCGATCGCCGCTGTGCCTGTCCGACTTGCGGCCATTACAGCCGCGCCTATCTCCACCACCTGACCAAGAGCCGGGAAATACTGGGGGCCATGCTGCTGACCTGGCACAACCTCCAGTATTATCAGGACCTGACCGCGATGATGCGGACGGCGATCCTCGGCGGCACGTTTTCGCAGTTTCGACGGGCCTTCATGGAGCAGGAAACCGAGGAGCCGCTCCTTTCCTGAAGCCTCCTCCGCCGAACGGAGGATCGCCTTGATCTCGTCACGGTCCGATCGCTGATCAGAACGCTTTCGCCGGTCGCCGAACCGGCATGATTCCGGCCTCCCGACACTGTGGCCCACTGATTGCAGTTTGAGCCGCAACGTTCTCAGTCGGGAGTGCGATCCGCATGACCAGCCGACTTGTCGTCCGTGCCGGCCACCTGTTCACCGACTTCGGCGGAGATGATCCGGCGCCGCGGGCTGATGCCGCCGTGCTGATCGAGCATGGGGTCGTTTCGGCGATAGGACCTGCCGAGGACCTGATCGCGGCCAACCCGGACGTGCGGGTGATCGGCGACCGTCACCATGTGATGATTCCCGGCCTGATCAATGCCCACAGCCACGGTCGCGGGATCGACGGCTTTCGTCTGGGTGTCGCCGACGACTGGCTCGAAGCCTGGATTCCGGACTATATGGCGCTGCCGCCGCTCGATCCGTATCTGGATACCCTTCTGGCCGATCTCATGGCGCTCCGCGCCGGGGTGACGACGGTCATCCATTCCGCCTATCCGCGCGCCACCTTGCCGGCGGAGGAAAGCCATCGTCGCGCGCTCCGCGCTCATCTCGATGCCGGCGTGCGGGTCGCTTATGCCCCCAATGTTCAGGACCGGTACGAACTGGTCTACCGCGACACCGAAGGCTTTCTCCGCGAACTCGATTCTGACGCCGCGGGGGAGGTGAAGGCAGTCCTGGCGACGGACGGCGAGGATCCGGTCTCGGGCTACGCGGCGATGATGGCGCGCCTCGCCGCCGACACGGTGGGCCATGACCGTGTCCGGCTGTTGGCGGGCCCGGAAGGGCCGGAATGGTGTAGCGAGGCGCTGCTCACGGTCTGTGGCGCGGTCATGCGCGACCTCGACATCGGCCTGCATACCCATCTTCTCGAATCGCCCATTCAGTACGCATTCGCTGCACAGAATTTCGAGAACGGCGCAGTAGCCTATCTGGACGGTTTCGGGCTTCTGGGGCCGCGCAGCTCGTTCGCGCACGGGACTTGGCTGGACGGCGAGGATCGTGCCCGATGTGCCGGCACAGGCACGAGCGTGGTGCACAATCCATCATCAAACCTGCGTCTCCGGAACGGGGTAGCGCCGGTCGCGGCAATGCTCGAGGAAGGGGTGCCGCTCGCCCTCGGCATGGACAGCACCACGCTCGATTCCGACGAGGATATGTGGCGGGAGATTCGGCTCGCCCACCTGCTGCACGGACAACCTCGGCCGGAGCCCTGGGCACCCCGTCCGAGCCCCGCCGACATCCTCCGTGCGGCGACAACCGGGGGTGGAGCGGCATCCACTTTCACGGTGCCGCTCGGCCGGCTGGTCGAAGGCGGCCCGGCGGACCTCGTCCTGGTCGACTGGGCTTCGGTATCCGATCCGCTGATGGTGCCGGCGGCGCCGACCGCAGCGACCCTGGTCCAGTTCACCAGCGCCAGGCATGTGGACACGGTCGTCGTCGACGGCACGGTTCGCCTGTCTGACGGAAAGCCCGTCGGCCACGATCCGGCGGCGATCGCGGCCGAGCTTCGTGGCCTGGCGTCGAATCCGCCCCCCGACGTCGCCCGGCGAGCCCGCGCGATGGCCCGCATCAACGATGCGGTCCGCCGCGACTTCGAAACCCGTTTCGCGGACCTGCCGACCGAGCCCTTCTATGTCCCGAACGCGCGCTGACGCCCGATGACGGATGCGCTGCTGGTTCCGGGAAGCCGCCCTCGGCGACGGCCCAAGCTGCCACGGGTCCGGGTCCGTGCCGACATCAGCCGGCGCCATTACAGTTTCATCGCCGCGACGACGCTGATCTCGCTTCTGTTCCTCTGGGTGGGCGTGGTCGCCGGAACGGACGTCTCCCCGGTCTTCCTTCCAGGCCCCCAGGACGTCTGGGGGGCGTTGGTCGAACTCTGGCAGGGCGGCGAGCTCTGGCTCGATCTCGGCTACAGCAATCTCCGGGTCCTGTCCGGATTCCTGCTGGCCCTCGTCGTCTCCATTCCACTCGGCATGCTGGTCGGCAACCTGCGGAGCTTCGAAGCGGCTGTCGAGCCGCTGCTCGGCTTCGTCCGCTACATGCCGGTTCCGGCCTTCATCCCGCTCCTGATCCTCTACACCGGCATCGGTGAGACGCCGAAGATCCTGGTGATCTTCATCGGCACCGCCGTGCAGATGGTGCTGATGGTCGCCGACGTGACCCGGCGCGTGCCGGCCGACTACATCCGCGCCGCCATCGCCCTCGGCGCGAATGCGCGCGAGACCTTTCTGCGGGTCATCTGGCCGGCCTCGCTGCCGGGCATCTTCGACGTGATCCGGCTCAATCTCGGCTGGGCATGGACCTATCTGATCGTTGCCGAGCTGGTGGCCGCCAACGAGGGGCTCGGCTTCCGCATCCTGAAGGCTCAGCGGTTCCTCAACACCGACACGATCTTTCTTTACCTGCTGCTGATCGGCTGCCTCGGCATCGCTTCGGACCTCATCGTCCGCGCCATCCAGCGAAGGATGTTCGCGTGGTCGGAGCAGAAGGTGACGCGATGACGCCGGCCGGCGGTGAAGCGCCTCCGCTGCTCCGGCTGCGCTCGGTCACCAAGGTCTTCCCGTCGGAGCGAGGGCCGGTTACGGCGCTTTCGGACATATCGTTCGACGTGGAAGAGGGCGAGTTCGTCTGTCTGGTCGGTACGTCCGGCTGCGGCAAGAGCACGATCCTCACCCTTGTCGCGGGCCTCTTGGAAGCGAGCGACGGCCGCGCCTGGCTGGCGGAAAGTGAAATTCTCGGACCCGGCCCCGACCGCGGGCTCGTGTTCCAGCGCGACAACCTTTTCCCCTGGCTGACGGTCACGGAAAACGTCCGATTCGGCCTGACGCTCAGCGCCAACCGTTCCCGTGATCCGGCTGAGGTCAAGGCTTTGCAGGAGCGCGCCGACGGCCTGATCAAAGCGGTCGGACTCGATGCGTTTCGCGATGCCCTGCCTGATCAGTTGTCCGGCGGCATGCGCCAGCGGGCCGCGATCGCGCGCGCGCTGGTTCTGCGGCCGCGCCTGTTGCTGATGGATGAACCGTTCGGCGCCCTCGACGCGCAGACGCGGGAGCGCATGCAGGCGATGCTGCTGGACCTTTCCCAATCGCAGGGGACGACGGTGCTGTTCGTCACCCACGACGTCGAGGAGGCGGTGCTGCTCGCCGACCGGATCGTCGTCATGCATGCCCATCCGGGCCGGGTCGTCGACCAGATCATCGTGGATATTCCGCGCCCCCGTCACGTCCGCATGAAGCTGGATCCTGCCTTCGCCCGCATCCGCGGCCGCGTGCTCGACATGCTCCATGCGTCCGAGACCGAAGAAGAATCCGTCGCATGAGCGGCGTTCGTCCGCACCTCGTTTGCAGCCCCGGCCCTCGACGGGGCCCGACATTGGGAGATCAGACCATGACGCAGATTGCCCTTCGATCGCTCGCGCCGCTTGCCGCCTTGGCGACCTATGCCTTTGCCACCACAGCGATGGCAGACACCGAGATCACCGTCGGCCATGACTGGTGGGTGGGCTATTCGGGTGTCTTCGTGGCCGAGGATCAGGGCTTTTTCAAGGACGAGGGACTGGACGTCACCCTGCAGATGTTCGCCAGCCCGTCCGAAGCCCTGCCGCCGCTGATCGCCGGCCATGTCGATATCGGCATGACGACGCTCCACAACCTGCTGCTTGTCGCGGGAACCCAGGGGCAGCCCTTCCGTGTCGGTTATTTCCTGGATGCGTCGAACGGCGCCGACGCGATCATTGCCCAGTCGGATTTCAGCAGCCTTGCCGATCTCGAAGGCCACAAGATCGCCGTGAATATCGGCGATCTGAACCACATGTTTCTGATCGTGGCGCTGGAAGACGTCGGCATGACCGAAGAGGACGTCGATCTGGTCAACATGGCGCCCGACGCTGCCGGGGCCGCCTATATGGCCGGCAACGTCGATGCCGCGGTGACCTGGGAGCCGTGGCTTACCCGCGCCCGTCAGGCCGGCGGCAACATCGTCTATTCGACGGCGGAGCCGGCGGCCCAGAACCTGATCCTCAACGGCATCGTCGCGACCGAGACCTTTATCGAAGAGAACCCGGGGGTCTTCGAAAGCTATATCCGCGCCGTCGCCCGTGGCGTCGCCTGGATGCAGGAGCATCCCGACGAGGCCAATGAGATCGTCGGCCGGAAGCTCGAAGTCTCCGCCGACGACACCAAGGCGATGGTCGCCGCCGATCACATCTACGATCTCGAAGACAACGTCGCCTTCTTCGGTGAGCCAGGGGGCGTTCCGCCGATCAGGGCGACGATGGAACGGGTGCTTGGTTTCCTCCAGCAGCGCGAGATGGTCACGAAGCCCGTCGACATCGACACGATGATCGATCGGCGCTTCGTCGATCAGATCGCCGCCGAATAAGGATGTCGTCGGCGGACGAAGCCGGCATGCGCGCCGCCATCGCGGAGGCGCGCGTCGGCCTTTCCGAAGGGGAATATCCCTACGGTGCGGTGCTGGTCGACGGCACCGGGAATGTGTTGGCGAAGGCGCACGACACGGTCTTCCGTGATGGCGACTTCTCCTCGCATGCCGAGACGATGCTGGTGAAAGGGGCTTGCCGGGATCTGGGCCGCCCCAGCCTTGCCGGGCTGACCCTTTACACCACGACCGAGCCCTGCCCGATGTGCTTCACCACGGCTTGGCTTGCGCAGGTCGACCGCGTCGTCTTCGGGACGTCGATGATCGAGGTCCGGGACCTGACCGGCGGCCTGGTTGAGGAGGTTCTGGTCACGCCACAGCAGTTGAATGCGCTCAACAGTAACAGGTCGATGCCGGTGACCGGCGGGGTGTTGCGCGACGAGTGCATAACGCTCTGGGATGACGTGTCCCGGCCCGACAAATGAGCGATCGGCGTCAGAGCCGGCGAAACCCCGTGGTCGTATTGATGTAGTTGCCGGCGAGGACCAGGGCAGCGCCAAGGAGCGTGAACGGGTTCAGCGGCTCGGCATAGGCGAAGTAGCCGATGACCGCGATCAGCGGCAGGCGGAGAAAGTCGAGCGGCACGACGATCGTCGCATCCGCACGCTTCAAGGCCTGGGTGATGCAGTAGTGCGCGGTCAGCGCCGCGACTCCGACGACGATCAGCCAGGGCCACATCGGCGCCGATGGCCAGCGCCATTCCGGCAGCGCCGCGACGAAGGTGAGCGGGAGCTGCAGCACCGTCATGTAGAACAGGATGGCTATCGGGCTCTCGGTCCGCGCCAGGCTCTTCGTCGAAACATAGGCCACGGCATAGCCCAGGGCGGCGCCGAGCACGGCGACCGCGCCAGGATCGACGATGCCGACTCCCGGTCTCAAGATAACCAACACGCCGGCGAAACCGAGCGCGATGGCGACGAGGCGCCGTGCCGTCAGCCGTTCTCCGAGGAACAGGGCGGCGAGGATAGCCGTCCAGATGGGCGTCGTGAATTCGATCGCGAAGACTTCAGCGAGCGGGATGAGCGCAATCCCCAGGAACCAGCCGTATTGGCCGCCGAGATGGGCCATGTTGCGCAGCAGATGGCCGCCGAAGCGCCGGGTGCGGATCTGGCCCCAGCCGGTACGCTGAAGCAGGGCGGCGACCACGACGAGGCCTATGATGCTGCGGAAGAAGAGGATTCCGAACGTCGTGAGTTCGCTCGACAGCTCGCGACCGCCCAGCGCCATCGCCATGAACGACGCCAGCGCCCCCATCATCCACATCACCGCGCCGGCAACGCCGCCGGTAGCGAAGGACGGTCGACGTGACGGAGTTCTTTGGTCGGGCGTGGTCATGCCGCTATCGCGTGGGGTGCAAAGGGTCTCGGCTCGGAAAATGGTGCGCGCCGGAAAACCAACATCACGCACCCCCGAACTTGCCGAGGCGGTAACCGACGGATTCAGAAGGCGTTCTTGGTGAGCGCGCCAGGATTCGAACCTGGGACCTAGTGATTAAAAGTCACTTGCTCTGCCAACTGAGCTACGCGCCCCCGCGAAGGAACGCGGCAACTTAAGCAGGGGGCATCCCAGGGTCAAGTAACGGGCCAACGGGGTTGCGCCCAAAGCAACGGGTGGAGGACGAGGTCGGACCTCACCCGCCGAAATCGTCGGCCGGTCAACCGTGAAAACAGCGAGATCGTTGTGACTATTTGAGGGCGGCACCCGACCCCCTGGTTTTGGCCCCCCGAGGCGGGGTAACGTCACCATCCAACGACAAAGGTCGCTTGAGCGGCGGGCCGTGCCCCGCGCAACCGACACGGCGGGGCCAGCGCCCGGAGCGCCGGTAAAGGCTACATCCGCCGCGTCGAGGAGGCGCGTTCCGTCGATCGCGGGTACGGCATCGTTGCCGCCTACCGGTGAGTCGGTTTCCGAATTGGCAGCTGGCCTCGCGCGACAGAACAAGAGGATGCATGCTGGGACGACTGACAAGCTTCTTGTCGGAAGACATTGCGATGGACCTGGGAACCGCGAACACCCTGGTCTATCTCAAGAGTCGCGGGATCGTCGTGAACGAGCCGACGGTAATCGCGATCGGGCAGAGCGCGGACCGCCCCAAGGTTCTGGCGGTCGGCGAAGAAGCCAAGATGATGATCGGTCGCACGCCTGGCGCCATTCGGGCCATCCGACCGTTGCGAGACGGCGTGATCGCCGATTTCGATGTCGCCGAAGCGATCATCAAGTACTTCATTCACAAGGCGTCCAAAGGACGCCGAATCGCCAGCCCGCAGGTCGTGATTTCAGTTCCCTTGGGCGCGACGGCGGTCGAACGGCGGGCGATCCGAGAGGCGGCGGAGTCGGCTGGCGCACGCCGTGTCTATCTGATCGAGGAGGCGATGGCCGCCGCGATCGGCGCCGGGCTGCCGGTATCGGCGGCATCGGGATCGACGGTAGTCGATATCGGCGGCGGTACCACGGAGGTCGCGGTGATCTCGCTGGGCGGCGTTGTACTGTCGAACAGCATCCGCACCGGCGGCAACGCGATGGACGAAGCCATCAGCGCTTACATCCGACGCAACCACAATCTGCTGATCGGTGAATCGACGGCCGAGCGGATCAAGCTCGAGGTCGGGTCGGCATCCGTACCGCCGCCGGGGACGGGACAGTCGATGGAAGTGAAGGGCAGGGACCTTCTGCGCGGCGTCCCGCGGATCCTCACGATTACCGAGCATGAGATCGCCGAAAGTCTGGTCGAGCCGGTAAGCGCCATCGTCGACACGGTCAAGCTGACGCTGGAGCAGACGCCGCCCGAGCTCGCCGCCGACATCGTCGAAAAGGGTATCGTCATGACCGGGGGCGGCGCCTTGCTGCGCAATCTTGACGCCGTTCTGCGCGATGCCACCGGTCTGCCTGTGTCGATCGCCGAAGATCCGTTGATCTGCGGTGCGATGGGGGCCGGTCAGGCCTTGGAACAGGTCGACATTCTCAGGAACGCGCTGGTGAACTGATTTCGGCCTCGCGCCCGTGTGGCACGTCTTCGTCGTTCGGCGTATCGGCGGGGGCATCGGGAATATCGGCGACGTTTCGTCTCGCCATCGACAGCCGCTCCTTCCGCTCTCTTACCAGGCGTTCCTTCTCCGTGTGGCTTGCGGCGCCGAGGAAGGCTCCGACCCCGTACAGAGCCGGCAAATGCTCGCAGAGAATCTTGAACGCAACCAGCAGGGGCACAGCGAGCAGAATGCCTGGCACACCCCAGAGCCACCCCCAGAAGGCCACGTTGGTGACGATGATCACCGGGTTGAGGGTGAAGCGGCGCCCGAGAACCAGCGGCGTCACGAACTCGCTTTCGATGATGTTCAGCGTGATGAACGTCGCGCCGACCATCGCCGCCGGCGCAAGGCCGTCGAACGAGACCAGCGCGACCGCCGTCAATGTTCCGAGGCTGACCAGCATGCCGATATAGGGCACGTAGTTGAGGATGCCGATCAGGATCGCCCACAGAAGCGGATCGGGCATGCCGAGCGCGTACATGGCGGCGCCGACGGCGCTACCGAGGCCGATATTGATCAAAGTTATGGTGAACAGGTAGCGAGAGATCTCACGCTCTGTCTGGCGGGCGATCGTCATCGCCGTGCGCCTATGGCGCCTCTCGGACAGCGCGCGGATGAATCGGGCGGAGATGAACCGCCCGCCCGACAGGAGGTAAAACAGGATCAGGCCGACCAGAAGCAGATTGATGACCATCAGCTTGATCGACGACAGCAGGTTTTCCAGCAGCCCGCCGCCGTCCTTCACCACCACGGGCGCGTTGTCCTGGTCGCCGCCGTTGACGCTGGTCATGTCCTCGACCCTGTCGGCGAGATCCTTGACGTTCTTCACCGGCCGCTTGATCGAGTAGAGTTTCGCCTCGACCTGCTGGAGGACATAGGGACTGCGGTTGATCCAACTGGTGATCGGGGCGGTGAGGCTGTAGACGCTGCCGATGATGGCCGCGAACAGACCGATGACGATGATGGCGGAGGTAACGGCCGGTGGAATGCCCCGACGATAGAATCCACGTACGATCGGTGCGAAAACCAGGCTGAGAATGAGGGCCAGCGTTAAGGGAAACAGAAGCTCTTTCGCGTAGCGGACCGTATAGATGCATGCAAGAATTAGAAGCATCTTCAAAGCGGTCGAATGGAAGTCGAAAGACAGCTTCGGAAGCCGTGAAGGCAATCGGCCCATGAGAATATCCTGAAAATGAAGGCAACTCGGAACGCAAACCCCGCTCGAAGTCATTAACGTTCGAGACGCCTTTTCGTCGCCTCTCACGGTTGCTGCACCGGCTGCCGGGGGGAGGCGGATCGGACCGTAATCGGGACTGTTGTCGGGGCAGCCGTGGCGTTTCGTCGGCGGGATCAGACAAGGGGACAAAGGGATGGAGGAGACGGCGGCGGCGCTCGACGAAGGCGTTATCGAGCAGCTGAAGGGATGCAGCACGGCGACGCTTACCATGCAGTTGCTCAAGCGTGGTTTTAGGAACCAGTTCATCGTCGGTGTCGGCGCGCTCAATCCTGAGGCATCGCGTTTTGCCGGGGTCGCCTACACCCTCCGCAACATTCCGGCGCGCGAGGATTTGTCGCGTCCGGAAGTGCAGGCCGATCCCCGCTATCCGCAGCGGCTGGCGATCGAGGAGACGCCGGCGGGCAGCGTGCTCGTCATGGACTGCCGGGGCGATCAACGGGCGGGCATGGCCGGCGGTATTCTTGCGATCAGGCTGATGCAGCGGGGTGTGGTCGCCCTGGTCGCGGATGGGCCGATGCGCGACACCCCGGAACTGGAAAGGTTGGCGTTTCCGATCTTCTGCTCGGGCGCGGCGGCGCCGGCCAGCCTGACCTGCCATTTCGCTGTGGACGTACAACGTCCGATCGCATGCGGTGGCGTAGCCGTGTTTCCGGGCGATGCCCTCGTCGGTGACGGCGACGGTGTGGTAGTCGTGCCGGGCCATCTCGCGTCGGAAGTCGCGAGGGATGGGCTGGAACAGGAACGGCTGGAGCGGTTCATTCAAATGAAGGTCGCGCAGGGCCGGTCCATCGTCGGGCTGTATCCAGCCAACGAGGAGACCCGCGCCGCCTATCGGCAATGGATCGAGGATGGGGAGCCAGATCTCTGACCGGAGCAGGTGGAGTCCGGGGACGATGACCAGCCGTGCCGTGGTCCCTGATGACATAAGGTGCAATGCGGGACGTACTTCCGGATAGTCCGGCCTTAGAGGGCGCGATGGATCGTCGATCGGTCCTCGACCTTCAGGTGGAGGCTCTGTACCGCCAGGCGCCGGTACTGCTGATTTCCGGTGCCGTGGTCGGATTGGCCATGGTTCCGGTCTTTTTCGACCGGGTCCCATCCGGGCAGCTTTTCGTCTGGCTCATGGTTCTGTGGGCGGTGTGTGCGCTCCGTGGCTTGATCTGGAGCCGTTATCGGCGCCGTGACCCTGCCGGCGACGATACGGCTCTCTGGCATCGACTGTTCATCGCCGGCTCTGCGGCAACGGGCGCTGTGTGGGGGGCGACGGCTTTGGTGCTGTTCGTCCCCGGAAGCCCGGTCCACCAGATGTTCCTGGCGGTCGTCATCCTCGGTCTGGTGTCCGCGGCATCCTCGTCGCTCGCGAGCTCGATTGCCGCCTATTGCTGGCATGCCGTTCCGTTGGTGACACCCCTTTTCGTGGTCTTCCTGGCGGAAGGCGACCGCCTGCACCTGGTCCTCGCGTTCTTGCTGCTGCTCGCAACGGTGTCCGTGACGTTGCTGGCGAGAAACCATCAGCGTCTCCTTGCGCGCAATCTGCGGCTGATCGAGGAGAGAGGGGCGTTGCTCCACGACCTCGCCGTCGCTCGCGATCGGGCCGAACAGGGCAATATCGCCAAGTCGGAATTCCTGGCCCATGTCAGCCATGAGCTCAGGACGCCCCTGAACGGCATCGTCGGCTACGCAGACCTCTTGAGGACCGCGCCCTATGGCCCGATCGGCAACGAGAAGTACCGGGAGTTCGTCGAGAACATCGTCATCAGCGGCCGCCATCTCAACGAACTGATCAACGACATCATCGATGTGGCGCGGGTCGAGAGCGGCAAGTTCGATTTGGTTGAAGCGGCGTTCGACGTTCGGCGCGTGATCGCTGAGTCCGTTCGCCTGATCAAGCCGATGGCCGATTCGGCCGGCGTTCAGATCGAGGAACAGGTTCCCGATGCATTCGGGATGATGCGCGGCGACCGCCGTCGCGTAATGCAGATCCTGCTGAATCTGTTGTCCAATGCCGTGAAGTTCACGCCCGAGGGCGGCCGGATCACCATTTCTGCCCGGCATTCGGACGGGGGGATCGTTCTTGGAGTGCGCGATACGGGCATCGGTATGGGCGCCGAGGATATCCCCACGGCACTCACGCCCTTTGGCCAGATCAGCGCGCCGTTACGTCCGAACATGGAAGGAACCGGTCTGGGACTGCCGCTGGCCGATGCTCTGACGACGCTGCATGGCGGACGCCTCGTCATCGAGAGTTCGCCCGGCGCGGGGACCGAGGTCACCGCGGCCTTTCCGCCCGAGCGGACCGTCGATCCTTCTACCCTGGGTAGCGAAACGGATCTTTGGGCCCAAGAGAACGACGATTGGGAAGCGGAAACGGAATACGAGAATGTTTCAGATCACGGCAAGGCGATTTAGGTCGTTTGCGCTTCAGGGCGCGTCATCTGTGAATGGCGACACTAACGCGAATTCACTGTATGATGATTTCCTGCTGGTTCGACGGCTCTGTTGCTCAAAAAGAGAGTACGCGAGACAAACAATGCGAAGTGTCCGACGCACCCTTCGTCGTGGAGACGCTGGGTCATGAGGCTGCTCATCGTCGATGACCATGCCATGTTCCGCGAAGGGGTACACCTGCTGCTCGAACAGATGCCGCAACCGATCGAGATCGTCGAAGCGAAATCGGTGGCGGAGGCACTGGATGCGGTCGATCATCACAAGGAGATCGATCTCGTTCTCCTCGATCTCTATATGCCTGGAACAGAGGAATTTTCAGGATTGGATGCCCTGCGGGAAGCCGCGCCGGACATGCCGGTGGTGATCGTATCGGCCTCGGAGAACGCCGACGACATGTACAAGGCGATCGAAGCTGGCGCGATGGGCTACATCCCCAAGTCGTCGAGCAGCAAGATCCTTCTCGGCGCGCTTCAGCTCGTTTTGACCGGCGGTATCTATGTGCCGCCATCGTTGCTCAGGCATACGACCGAAGGGAGCGGAGCCCTGGCGGCACGCAAGGGCGTCGCCAACGAGGAGCCGATCGGCCAGCTTACGCGACGGCAAAGGGAAATCCTCGAACAGCTCACCAAAGGAAAGTCGAACAAGGAGATCGCGCGGGATCTCAATCTGGCCGAAGGGACCGTCAAGATTCACGTGACGGCGGTGCTCAAGGCCCTCAAGGTGCGCAACCGCATGCAGGCGGTGCTGAAAGCATCCTCGATGCGGTTCAACTGACGCGGCTCAGTTCCTCCACCTCCGCCTTTGATTTCCGCCGGCCAGCGTTGCCCATGACATAGGCAAGCAGAGTCCGGAGGCGCGCCGGCTGCAGCGGTTTGTGAAGCAGGTGATAGCCGCTGGTCCGGGCTTCCTTAAGTCGGTCGGGCGCCGTGTCGCCGGTGATGAGAATGCCGGGGACGTCGAGAGCGAAGCGCGTGCGGAGGTCGTCCAGCGTCTGAATGCCGGTCTCGCCGGTGCCGAGCCGATAGTCGGCGATGATCACATCCGGTGGTGTCTTCTTCACAAGCGCTTCCGCTTCGGCCGGCGACCGTGCTGTGTCTACGGTACAGGACCACGATCCGAGCAGATCGCACATGCTGGTGAGAACGGAGTCGTCGTCGTCGATGACCAGCACTCGCGACCGCGGCATCACCGGCTCAACAGGCATCGTTTCGCCGAGGCATCCGCCCGGCGCTATGTCCTCGGGCGATACGGTCGGCACGGTAATGGAGAAGACCGACCCGCGCCCCGGTTTCGAGCGCACGTCGACCGGATGTCCGAGCAGGCTGGCGGTTCGCGACACGATCGCCAGTCCCAGGCCAAGGCCCTGCTGTCCGCTCTGGTTCGAGTCGGCGATCTGGTGGAACTCTTCGAAGATCTTGTCCAGCTGATCGGACGGGATGCCGACGCCGGTATCCCAGATTTCGATCCGCACGGCCCCATCGACCTGCCGCGCCCCGGCAAGAATACGCCCCGTGATCGTATAGCGAACGGCGTTCGCGAGGAGGTTTCGCAGCACGCGCTCCAACAAGCCGGCATCGCTTTCGACGGTGGCAGAGCTCGGGACGTAGCGAAGTTCGAGACCCTTCTGTTCCGCTTCCGGCCGAAACTCCTCGACGAGGTCGCCCATCAGCCGGTCGATCGGGAAGTGGGTGCGCTCGGGAGCCAGCACGCCGGCATCCAGCTTCGATATGTCGAGAAGCGAATGGAACATCGCCTGCATCGAGGAGAGCGAGCGTTCCATGTTGCGAAGGATGGAGCGTCCGCGCTGGCTGCGGACGGTCTTATGAAGCGCCGCGACGAACAGGCCGAGGGCATGCAGCGGTTGTCTGAGATCGTGGCTGGCCGCCGCGAGGAAGTTCGATTTGGCGAGGTGAAGCCGCTCCGCCTCTTCCTTGGCGGCGAGCAGGCTCGCTTCCCGCTGCTTCAGCGCCGTGATGTCGGACACGAGAACGACCATGCCGCCATCGGGCATTCTCCGGGCGGTCACCCGCACCCAACGTCCATCGCTCCATTCGATTTCAGCCGGCTGTTGCGGGTCGCGGCGGCGCTCGAAACATTCGCGGACGAATTCCTCTTCACGACCGAGCGCGCTGCGGATCGAGCCGCGGGCCACGCGGGTGCGAATGATGTGGGTATAAGGCATTCCCGGCGTGAACAGGTCGGCATCGTCGCCGACCATTTCCCGCCAGCGGTCGTTGCAGCGGACAAGACGCCAATCCCGATCGTAGAGAATGAACCCGTCTGAAATCGAGTCGATGGCGGCGGCCAGGGTCTGTCGCAGAGTCTCGGCTTGGCGGCGCGCTTCGACCTCTGCCGTCACCTCGGCGCCGCTCCCGCGGAAACCGAGGAAGTTGCCGCGCAGATCGAACCGCGGTTTTCCGCTGAGGGCGAAGTAGCGGGGTTCGCCGTCGGCATCCGTCAATGTGAACCGGTGGTTGCGGAAGCTTTTTCGCCGCCTCAACAGAGCAAACAGGCGCTGCCATGACGGATCGGCGGAGTCGATCCCCGGCAGCGACCATGGCACCTTCCCGATGACCCCGTCGCCCTGCGGCGAAACATTCGGCTGATGGCTGCCCTCGAAACGGGTGAAGCGGTGGCTGGGGTCGGTTTCCCAGAAGGAGTCGGCGCTGGCCTCGGCGAAGTCCCTGAATAGAGCGCGGCTCTGTTCCAGCGCGGTCGTCGCGCGATCTCGTTCGACGATGGCGCCGATGATCCATGCGGCGGTCCGAAGGATGTCGATCTCGGGCGCCGACCAGTCGCGCGTGGTAAGGCAGTCGTCAAAGCCGATCAGGCCCCACCAGTCATGACCGCAAAAGATGGGGACGAGGGCGATGGACAGGATGTCCTGAGCGTCGAGGGCTTCGCGCTCTCCAGGGGGGAACGTGTCGCGCACGCCGCTGACGATATCGCCACGCGACAGCAGGTCTTCCCATCGGGCGAGGCCGAGATTACGCCATCGGAACCCCTGGAGCGCGGGATTGTCGATCTGGGTCGATATCCCTGGTGCCACCCATTCGGCTTCCAGGCTGGCGACTCCGCCGTCGGCGCCACCTTCGCAGATTACGAGATGAACGCGGCTCGATCGCGTCGCTTCGCCGAGACGCGCCAGAACCGAGCGCATGTTGCCGCGCCAATCACCGGGGCGGAGCATCGCTTCGGCTACGAAAACAACGGCGCTCCGCACGGCTTCTGGACCTGCAGTTTGGTGAGTCAGCGATTCTTGCATCTTGCGGGTTTCGGCACCAATCGCGACAGGGCCGTCCAACCTAAGGTTCAGCCCTTCGACTCTGACCAGTCGCCTATCGCAGGGCTGGCGTATATGATCGTCTCATCTTACGGTCGATGGGGGCTGGCCGTCGACGGCGATGTCGTCGGAAAGGTACGGATGAGGGAGACGAGATAATGGCGAGGCTGGTGATCCGTCTGGGGGCGGTTGGGGGCGTGCTCATGCTCGGCGCCTGCGGTCTGGGTGATTATTCGGTGCCGAATCCTGAGGACGGCGCCGTCCCTGGGGCCGTGGGACTGATTCAGGGATATGCCGTGCTCGGCGCAGACGAGACCGGACGTTACGACTGGTCCGACGCCCGTTACTTCAACGAGAAAGCGTCACGCGCGGCGACAGCCCGCGGGGTGATGCCCCAAGACCCCTATGAACGCGATCTCCCCGTCGCTTCGCTGATGGAGATCTATGACTCGTATGAGCGCCTGCGTGAGGCGATCTACCGGGACGGCCGCGCCGTTGCGCCCGAACCGATGGCCCGCGCCCAGGTCATGTACGACTGCTGGCTGGAGGAAGCGGAAGAAGGGCAGGGCGACGAAACGACTTGCCGCGCCGGTTTCCTCAGCGCCATGGAAGAGGTCGAGGTGGCGCTCGATAGGGGCATGCCCATGGCCGCGGCGCCGATGCCGGGAAGCCTCGTCTATACCGTCTATTTCGACTTCGACAGCGCCGAGCTTCGGCAGGATGCGCGCGAAGTTCTGGCGAGCGTCGCAAGCGACATCGACGCGTTGCCGTCGATGCCGGCGAGGATCGTTGTCAGCGGCTATACCGACAGTGCCGGAACCAGCGCCTACAATCAGGCTTTGGCCGAACGTCGGGCGAGGGCCGTCCAAAGCGGGCTGATAGCCGCAGGTGTGCCTGCCGATCTCGTCCAGATTCGGAACTACGGTGAAACGGAACCGGAAGTTCAGACCGGTGACGACAAACCGGAGCCGCTCAACCGCCGTGTCATCATCGAAGTCGTTTCTTGAGGCGGTTCCGATCCGCGCGAAGCTGGTGTGAGGCTTTGGCCTCGGCTTGACGAATTTCCGTCAGATCCAGCTTCGCTACGATCCGGTCGAGGACCGGATCAGGGTTCAGATCGCTGTCGGCTCCGGCGGTACCGCCGACTTGTGGCTGACGCGCCGGCTGGTCGGCGAGCTGTTGCCGGCCATGGCCAAATCGCTAGCCAAAGGCAGCAAGACTGCCGGCCGGACCTTGCCGGAATGGCGTGACGAAGTGTTGAGCTTCGAGCATCAGCGGGCGGTCAACGAGGTGGTGTCCAGTGGCCGTGCGAAACTGGGGGCGGAAGCGACCGAACCCGAACCGACGACGCGCGCGGAAATAGCCCGAACCGTGGGGTTACGCTGCCACCCGGACGGGAGTGGCCGGCTCGCCTTCAACACGGAGTCGGATTCGGTTGCGATAGACCTGGATGCCGACCGTCTGCATATGGTTTGCGCTCTGCTCATGAAGCTCGTGACGCAGGCGGGGTGGGCACTCCCCATCGGCGTTCCCTGGCTGCAGGAGCAAGCCGGCCTTCACAGCGGTCGCGACCCGAAACACTCCGACGCTTGAACCGTGTCGGTGGCGCGGAGTCAGGCCGCGCCGCGATGTACTCCGGCTTCGACGACCTTCGGTCTGGCGTCCGACATCAGGAGGGCGGCGTGCTGACGCGCCGCGATCCGTAATTCCATGTCGCTCTGACGGCTCATGCCGGTCCCGGCGGGAATCATGGCGCTGATCAGATCCATGACCGTACCGGGGTCGGGGCGAGCTTGCGCCAGGAGGGCGACCACCAGCGCTTCCAGCGCGACAATCCTGGCGTTCCGGTCTTCGACCGCATCGGCAAGTGCCGCCAACTCGATATCTTTGTCCATGCCCATATCTCCCGGTTGGAGCCGACTTCTGATCGAGAGGGATGATGCGCCTGGGCGCATCGGGCGATCTGTGACCGGCGTCACAAACTGTGGTCAATCGGTTCGACGGAATTCGCGGACAAGATCGGTTGCGCAAGCGGCGACCGGTGATTTCCAGTCGCCCGGCACCGGCTGACGGTAGAGGCGCATGCTCGGATACCAGGGGCTGTCCGTGCGCCCGAGCATCCATCGCCAGTCGGGAGCGTGGGGAAGCAGAAGCCATACGGGCTTACCCATCGCCGCAGCAAGATGGGCGGGGGCGCTGTCGACCGTCACGACGAGATCGAGTTTGGCGATCAGATCCGCGGTATCGGCGAAGTCTCGGAACGAGCGGCCGGCATCGAGAATCAGCCCTTCGGCCGCGAGTTGGGTAATCTGTTCGCGCGGCTTTCCCACTTGAAGCGATACGAACCGGTAACCCGAGGTCGCGAGAAGAGGAAAGAGATCGGCTAGAGCCATGGACCGATTTCGGTCGTTCCGATGCGACGGGTTTCCCGCCCACGCGACGCCGACCGTGAAACCGGACGCCGGGAGAACGCCGGACGAGGCTGACGAGCGCAGATAATTGGTCGGCGACGGAATCTCAGAAAAATCAACGATTCCCATGGCGTAAGGGAGACTCATCAGAAGCCCATGGAAGTCCACGGGGGGCGTGTCGAGGGACGCCTTCGAAACCACGCCGGTCACGCCGTCCATACATTTAAGAAGGTGAACCAACGGCTCGGGAACGCGCAAGTACACCTCGGCCCCCATGGATGCCAGAAGCGGAGCGAATCGCGCGTACTGGATCGTATCGCCGAGACCTTGTTCGGCGTGGAGGAGGATGCTGCGGCCGGCCAGGCTTTCGCCGCGCCATAGAGGTTCGGGGATGCCGGTTTGTTGTCCGTGGCGGCGCAGGCGCGATTCGTAGTCGGCGAAGCCGCCTTTGAGATCGCCTTTCAGCAGCTTTGCCAAAGCCCTTTCCCATAGAGCATCGGCGTGATCTGGAGTGAGGGCGAGAGCACGATCGAAGGCGGACAATGCCTTGTCGATCTCACCCCGGTCACGGTGAATGACGCCCATGTTGATCAGTGGCCAGATCAGGGTTTCGGACAGTGCGTGAGCGCGCCGGCAATGCTCCAACCCTTCCTCCAAGGCACCTGATTCGCGCATCGCCGCAGCGAGGTTGTTGTGGAGTTGCGCATCGTCCGGGGTAAGGGCGACGGCACGCTTCAGGAACGTGACGGCGGTCTCATAGTGGCGGGTCTGCTGCGCGCAAAGGCCGAGAAGGTGGAGGGCGCGCACGTCCTCCGGCCGGTGGCGGAGGACGGAGAGGTAACTGCGGCGGGCCTCCGCCAGGGCATTGCGGCGCTGATGGGCCAGCCCCGCCTCGATCATACGGTCGAGATCACCCGGCGACGGCGGTGCCGCCATTCTTTCAGACCAGCTCTTTAGGGGTCAGAAAGCGATCGAGGCGACCGCTCGCCAGTCGCACGTCGGACCAGTTGGCGACGGGCAGGGTGAAGGTCGCCAGAGCCGCCGTAGGGAATTTTTCCGCGACCCGCAGTGAGGTTTCGCATCTTGGATCGTTGGCCAGGGCCAGGGCGAACGTCTCGAGACCAGGGTTGTGGCCGACGATCATGGCCGAGACGACATCGGGATCCAGCCTCTGGACCTCGGCCAGAATCGTTGCCGGGTCGGCAAGGTAGAGCGACCGGCATCTTTCGGTCGGGATTTCGCCGGTCCGGGACGTCACCAGAGCGATCGTCTCCTCCGTCCGCCGCGCGCCGGACGACAGGATTCGATCGAGCTTCAGGCCCTCCTGGGCGATGAACTGGCCCATCACCAGCGCAGCTCGTTCGCCGCGCTGGTTCAGCGGGCGGTCGAAATCGTCGAGATCCTCATCGTCCCAACTCGATTTCGCATGCCGCAGGAGATAGAGATGCTTCATAACGGTTTAGCCCGGCCCGATCGTCTTTCTTAAAGGAGCGATCATAGCGCGGGGTGGTGGCGACCGCATCGGGGCTGGTCGGCGCGAGTGGCAGCTTGTATCGACCATGCCGCTGCCTGTAGTTTGCTCCGCGAACCGCCTGCCGATGCTAATTCTCTTTCTCATCGTCTTCATCGACCTGGTCGGCTTTGGGATCATCATCCCGCTGACACCGTTTTATGCCGAGCATTTCGGGGCCTCTCCCGACGTGGTGACGCTGCTCACCCCGACCTATTCGCTGGCGCAGTTCATATTCGCGCCGGTGTGGGGTCGGCTGAGCGACCGATACGGGCGCAAACCCATACTGTTGCTGACGCTCGCCGGCGCGGTTGCCGCCTATACGGTCTACGGTTTCGCGGACAGCCTGGTCGCCCTGTTCCTGGCGCGGGCATTTGCCGGGGCGATGGCCGGGAATATCGCCGTGGCCCAGGCCTTCATGGCCGACATCACCACCCCGGAAACACGCGCCAAGGGGATGGGCCTGATCGGTGCGGCGTTCGGCCTCGGTTTCATTCTCGGTCCGGCAATCGGCGGCACTTTGGCGGGGCATGAGCCGGGTAATCTCAATTTCGCGCTGCCGGCCATGGCGGCCGCCGGCGCATCGCTCGTCGCCATCGTCCTCACCTTCATTCTACTGAAAGAGCCGGAGCGGGCGCGGGGGCCCCAGGCCCGTGTCGGGCGGATCGCCGAACTTGTTCAGTCGTTGCGGCGCCCCAATCTCGGTGTGCTGATCTTCTTGTTTTTCCTGATCACCTTCGCGTTCGCATCGATGGAATCGACCTTCGCCCTGTGGAGCGAACGGCATTTCCATTGGGGACCGCAGCAGAACGGCTATGTGTTCGCTTTCGCCGGGCTGGTCAGTGCCTTCATCCAGGGCGGTTGCATCGGGCCGTTGACCAAGCGGTTCGGTGAGGTGCGGCTGCTGATTGCGGGGGCGGCGATTCTCGCTGTCGGGCTGGTATTGATACCGCTGTCGGACGGGTTGCCGCTGCTTCTCGTGGCGATGGCTCTGCTGGCCGTGGGATCGGGCCTCGGCAATCCGACGTTGAGCAGCCTGATCTCGAAGGCGACCGACAGCGATCATCAGGGCGGCAGCCTCGGCGTCGCCCAGTCGGCATCGAGCTTGGCGCGCATGCTGGGTCCCGCATCGGCGGGCGTGGTCTTCGTCGAGCTCGGTCGATCCTGGCCGTTTTTCATCGCCGGTGTCGTGTCGATCATCGTTGCCATTGCCGCCCTGCGATTCGTTCGCGCGCCAGCCGCCTCGGCGGTCGGTTCAGCGAGCGATGGCGGCTGACGGAAGGGGCCTGGTCCGTTCGGCGCCGGTTCGCTGGGCGCTTTTTCTCGCCCTGACACTCGGCCTGGCGAATTTCGCGAAGGCGTCCTCCGACAGCGAGGTGCGTTCCGCCCTGGAGGCGCGTGGACTGAGCGAGGCGGCCCTCGGGATTCCCTGGAACATCATCCAGAACGATCCGTTCACGCCCCCGACCATGCCCAGGGCGGTGCGGCGGGGATTGCCTGATCCTCTCCTGGTACCGGAGCTGGCGGAAACGGCCTGCGCCGTGGCCGACAACGTATCGTCACCTGACACGGAGCTTGCCGCGGGAACCTGGGTGCCACCGGTGCCGCTGCCTGAAACCTTGCGATCCCGGCTGGCATGGTTCGTGACGGAAGTGGCCTTCCTGGCGGGCGATCTCGAAGCAGAGATCGACTTCGCGCTGGCCCGGTCGGCGGCGGCGGAGCTGTCGGGGGCTGACAGCCGGTGGCGCGCCGCGAGCCGTCTTGCGGAACAGATCAACGCTGGATCGGTCGACGCCATCGCGAAGCGGTTCATGAGAGCCGTGGGGAAGATGGGGGCATCGTTCGACGCAGGCGGCTTCGGGCCGGCGCGATTCGCCTCACCGATTGGTGACATCGTCATTGGCTCGACGGGCGAGGACGCGTATCCGTCGGACGCCGCGATGATTATCGATCCCGGCGGAAACGACGTGTATCGGCGGCGCCCGACAGTCGGCGGCGTTTCCATCGTGTTCGATGCCGGTGGTGACGATCGCTATGTCGGCGACGATGTCACGATCGCGGGTCTCTCGGCGATCGTCGACCTGGACGGGGACGATCGTTACGAAGCTCTCGCCAGCGGCCTCGCCGCCACCGTGGGGGGCGCCGCGCTTATCGACGACCGAAGCGGTGACGACCGCTATGAGGCGGGCGTTTTCGGAGAAGGCGCGGCGATAGCGGGTGTCGCAGGGCTCGTCGACCGGAACGGTGCTGACCGGTACCGCGTGCGGGCGAGAGGACAGGGCTTTGCCGGCCCCGGCGGGCGGGCTTGCTTGTGGGACGGACAGGGCGATGACCTCTACGAGGCGGCCGGCTTGCCCGACCCTTACAACCGACGTGGCGCGATGGTGAGCCAAGCCCAGGGTGCGGCGATCGGCGACCGCCGTGTGAGCGCCGGAGGCGTCGGTGTGCTGCGCGACGATGCCGGTGACGATCGCTACGAGGCGGCCATGTTCGCGCAGGGTGCCGGCTACTATTTCGGTTTTGGCGTTCTCATCGAGGGTGGCGGGAACGACAGCTACGATGCCGCACGCTATGCCCAGGGGCAGGGAACGCATGGCGGAATCGGGTATCTCGGCGATCGAGGCGGTGACGACGCCTACATGCTGGCCGTCGGCGTGGGACAGGGCATGGGGCTTGATACAGGTGTGGGCATTCTCCGCGACGAGTGGGGCAATGACGGCTACGAGGCTCCGAACATCGCCCAGGGCGCGACGACCGGAAACGGCTTCGGGTTGCTGGTGGACGGCGGGGGGGGTGACCGCTACCGGCTTTTCCCGCCGGGGGACGGCTGGGGACGCGGGCGGCCGGACCGGGGATTGCCTGGCTTGGCGCTGCTCCTCGATCGAGGGGGTGAGGGGAGAGCTTCGCTGGGAAGCAGTCCCTTCGCTGACACGATTCTCCCGGGCGGGCCGATGGCGGGAAGAGATGCCGAGCTTGGGCCGGCGCCTGAGCATGTCTGCCCGGCGACCGCAGCTTCGCCATCCGACCCGGAAGGCCCGGCGCTTGCGTTGCTAAGACAATCCGCGCCGGTATTCGGGACCGGGCCGCGAGCGATCGCGGCTTATGCCACACTGGTGTCCGGTTTCCCCGGAAATCTTGCCGGTCTGGTGGCGGCGGTCCCGCCTGAAGATGTCGGAGCGATCGCCTCCTTGAGGAACGTCGTCCGTTGTGCGCTCGTCCAAGCGGATCCCGCGGGGAAGGCGGCGGCGGCCGCGGCCGTTCTTGGCATGCTTAAGGCCGATCCGTTGTCGTGGAAGGCGTCTCTGTTGTTGACGATAGCCGGCTACGCAGAGGCCGACCTGCCTATCGCCTTAATCGAGACAATTGCTGGACAGCATCCGGATTGCGCCGCCCGAGCAGCGGCGCTCAGGTTCGCCACGGGTGACGGAGAGACTGGCCGCTCCAGCGTCCTGATCGCGCGTTCTGCGGCGTCGCTCTGCTGGCAGGAGCGCGCCGCTGCGGCGCGTTTCGCCCATTCGAAGCCGTCAGAGCCTTGGGCGGTGCCGCCAGAAAAGGATCCCTCAGGCGGCCCGGATGGCTTGCCGGCGCTGGATGAGCTGAATGACGACGACCGCCGCTAAAAGAGAAAGGCCGACGGCATCGGTCATGAGGCCTGGCTTGATCAGAATGACCGAGGCGGCGAGGAGCATTCCGCGCTGCCACCAGTTTGCGTTCGTCAGGAACCAGCCATGGAGACCGGATGCCAGACAGGTGACGCCGAGGACAGCGGTCACGACCGTCGTCACCACCCGGAACGGTTCGCCGATCAGAAGCAGCGATGGGCCGAACACGAAGAAGAAGGGCACCAGATAGCCGGTCGCCCCCAGCTTCACCGCGGCGACGCTCGACTCCCACAGGCCTGCACGCGAGATGCTGCTGGCCGCGAACACCGCCATCGCCACGGGTGGCGTAATGGCGGACATGATCGCGAAATAGAAGACGAACATGTGGGCTGCGGGCTGCGGGATTCCGAGTTTGACCAGGGCCGGCACCAGCAGCGCCACCTGCATGATGTAGGCGGGGGTGGTCGGCATCCCCATGCCGAGGATGATCCCGGCCAGCATCGTCAGGACCAGCGCCGGCAGCAGCAGGTCCTGGGCGGCGTCGAGCACCAGCGTTGTGAAGGCGAGGCCGAGACCGGTGAGGGAAATTACCCCGATGACGATACCGGCACAGGCGCAGGCGGCGGCGACGGCGAGAGCATTGCGCGCACCTGTCTCCAAGGCGTCGCCGACCATCCGTACGGAGACTTCGCGGCGGGTTTCGGTCCGCAGCAAGGCGATCGGGACTACGGCAAGAATGCCGGCCAGCGCCGCCATGGGCGGGCTATAGCCCATGATGAGGACGGCCACGACCACAGCGAGCGGAATGAACTGGTGTCCACGTTTCCTGAGCACCGGGCCCAGCTCGGGCAGCTCCGATTTCGATAGCCCGCGGAGTCCGGTCCGCTTGGCTTCGAAATGGATCGCCAGGAAGACGGCGAGATAGAAAAGGACCGCCGGGACGAGGGCGTAGAGGGCAACGGTCTGGAAGGCCACACCCAGGAACTCGGCCATCACGAAGGCGGCCGCGCCCATGATCGGCGGCATGATTTGGCCACCGGTCGACGACACCGCCTCGACCGCGCCAGCGAAGGCCGGCCGATAGCCGATCTTCTTCATCAGCGGAATGGTCAGCGTGCCGGTGGTCATCACGTTCGAGACGGCACTTCCGGAGATCGTTCCGAACAGACCGCTGGTGATGCAGGCGACCTTGGCCGGTCCGCCCGGCGTGTGGCCGGTGAGGGCTTGAGCGAAGGTCACGAACAGATGGCCGGTCCCCACCCGTTCCACGAAGGCGCCGAACAGAACGAACAGCACGACGAAGGTCGCCGACACACCAAGCGGGATGCCGAAGATGCCGTCCGTGGTGAGATAGAGGTGATCGACGAGCTCGGGGATGCTGACGCCGCCATGCGCCAGTCCGAACGGCAGGTAGGGTCCCGCGAGCGCATAGACCAGAAACAGGACAGCGGTGATCGGCAGCGCCGGTCCGAGGACCCGTCGCGAACCTTCCAGAATCATTGCCGTTAGCGCGATCCCGAAGACCAGGTCGGGGACCGTCGGCTCGTCCACATAGGGAAAGCGGGTGACGACGTAGTCGTAGTTGACGAAGAGGTAGCCGATCGAGGCGACCGAGAGAATGAGGAAGGCCGCGTCCAGCCACAGCACGCCGCGCGACGGCCGTGTCCGCGAAGCGGGCATCGACAGGAAGATCAGGACCAGCGCGAAGGCGAGATGAGTGCCGCGGAAGATCACCACCTCCGGCGGGCCGGCGAAGGCGATGTAGAGGTGGTAGAGCGACATCAGAATCGCGATCGCGCGCGCCGTCGGCCCCAGGCGGTTGGCCAGGGTCTTGATGGCGGGAGCGCCGGAGGAGCTATCGCCGGTCATCGTCTCTGCCGACACCGACCGCCCGCGACCTTAAGGAAGGACGCCGACTTCGCGGTAGTAGCGCTCGGCCCCCGGATGAAACGGTACGCCGACATCGGTCGCGAAGGTCTCGACTGAAACATCCTTCATCGCGCTCACGATCGCACCAAGGTCGGCTCGGTGTTCGTCGAGCGATTTCACCAGCGTATAGACGACCTCATCCGGAATCGTGTCGGCGGCGATCAGATGCGTCCACGTACCGAGCGTCTGCACCGGGTCCGGTTGGTCCGGATAGGTGTTCGCCGGGATCGTACGGCGCACATAGTTGGGATTGTGCTTCTCACGCAGCGCTTCGAACGTTCCGTCTGGGATGTCCATGACTCGGACGCTGCGGGCCGTAGCCACGTCCATCACCGCCGAGGCCGGAATCGTGGTGATGATCATGAAGGCGTCGATATGCCCGTCCTTCATCAGCGAGACCGAGTCGGTGTAGTTCACATGGTTCACTGAACCGAGGTCGTCATAGGTCAGCCCCTCGACGCCGAGAAGCTGCCGAGCGATCTGTTCGCCGGTATGGCCGCGCAGTCCGACGGCGACGTTTCGCCCTTTCATGTCGGCGATCGAATTGATTCCCGAATCGGCCGCGACAATGACCTGGAAGACCTGTGGGTAAAGGGTGGCCACGTGGCGGATGTGAGGGGCTTCCTCGCCGAAAGGCGGGCGGCCCGCGATCGCATCGGCGGTGGAATTGGCGTTGCCGAAGCTGAGCTGGGCCTTGCCCTTTTCCACCGCCAGGACGTTGGCGATGCCGCCGCCGGGAAGGACGCGGATGCTGACGTCCGGCATGGTTTCCCGCACGAGATTGGCGATGGCGCCGCCCAATGGGTACCAAGAGCCGCCTTGCGGTCCGGTCATCATCCGGTATTCGTCGGCATTGGCGGCGTGGCCCAGGCCGATCAGGCCGGCGGCCAGCAGCACGACTCGCAGGATGCGCGTCATTCCGTTTCTCCCTGGTCGAAGGGGGAGACCGGCTTCCGAGGCCGGTCGGGTGTCGTCAGCGGATCGGCGAGAAGGAGGTGGGCAGGAGAATCTTGCTCTCCATGTCCTGAAAATAGGTCACGCCCTTTTTGATATAGGCCTGCCAAGTCGGGTCGGCGGCCAGCTCGGCGCGACGGCGGGCGCGGTCATCCAGGCTCTCATAGCCGTACATGTGGACGACCTGATTGAGCGGCCCGATCTCGGTGTAGAAGTAGCCGAGTTGATTGCCGAGAATCCGGCGGTGCGTCTCCATGCCTTCGGCGGTGTAGACATCCAGCATTTCCTGGAGCTTGCCAGGGTGGAGGGTGTAGGTGCGCTGCTCGACGATCATGTTTGTTCCTCCCTGATTATCGTTGCCCGCGCGCCATCGGCTGGCGGGAAAGTCTTACGTCGATTCGGTTCGTATTCTCGGTGTTGGTTTCGGCGGATGCAACGGGCGGCGTTCTCGTTCTCGGGTCAAACGAACGTCCTTGCGCGGCGGGCGACCTCAAGGACGTTGCCGGCATCGGCGTTGCCGCCGGACTGGATCACGGCGACGCGGCGACCGCGCATGAGATCCCGCTCCTGCATCAGAGCGGCGAGCGCGGCGGCACCGGCGGGCTCGGCCAGATTGTGGGTATCGACCATCAGATACGCCTGGGCGTCGAGCGCTTCGTCGTCGCTCACTGTCACGATCCGCGCGGCGCCGCGATTGATGATCTCCACCGCCTCCGCCACGGGGACGCGGGTGGCGACACCGTCGATGAGGGTGTCGGCGGTCTCCGTGCTCACTGGATGGCCAACCGCGAAGGAGAGGGCATAGCAGGGCGCGGCCTCCGCCTGTACGCCAACGATCTCCGTCTTCAGTCCGAGCGCGTCACGGGCCGCAATCAGGCCGCAGATGCCTGAGCCCAGTCCGACCGGGACATAGACCGTATCCAGGGACTCGACCGCATCGAACAGCTCAAGCGCGTAGCTCGCCACCCCCTGAACCAGCAGGGGAGCGAAGGACGGCACGAAATGCAGTCCTTGTTGTTCGGCGAGGGCATGGGCGTGGTCGAGAGCCGTATTGAAGTCGGGACCGTGCACCACCAGTTCGGCTCCCTGGGCGGCCATGGCGGCGTTCTTCTCGGGATTGTTACCCTCCGGCACGACGATGACGGCGCGCACGCCGGCGGCCTTCGCCGAGACCGCGATCGACTGGCCGTGGTTGCCGCGCGTCGCGGCGATGACTCCGGCGCAATCGGGCTGTTTCCGCTTGAGGTGCTGCATATAGACGATGCCGCCGCGGATCTTGAAAGCGCCGGTCGGCGTGTGGTTTTCGTGCTTGACCCATACCGAGCAACCGGTGCGTTTCGCCAGGAGCGGCCACGCATATTGAGGCGTTCGCGGCATGACGCCGTAGACGGTCGTCGCGGCGGCGCGCAGGACGTCGAGCGAAGGGGCGGTATGGGCAGTATCCAGCATGGCCGGCACGATACGCGGGCCCTCTAGCCGCAGCAAGATCAACCGGATCGGCCGGTGGTTGCTCTTCGTCGATCATCGGCCGCGGGGTATAAGGGACGAAACGAACCGGCAAGGACGCAGTGGAGGGCGCATGTTCGAGGGCTTCGATCGTCAGACCGTCGCAGTGAACGGAACCACGATCCACTACGTCGCGGGCGGTGAGGGGCCGCCGCTTCTCCTGCTGCACGGATATCCGCAGACCCATGCCATGTGGCACAAGGTCGCGCCGGCTCTGGCGGAAAAGTTCACGGTCGTCGCGCCCGATCTCCGCGGCTACGGCGACAGTGGCCGGCCGGCCGATGGTGAGAATCACCATGGCTATTCCAAGCGGGCGATGGCCGCGGATCAGGTCGCCCTGATGTCGCATCTCGGCCACGAAACCTTCTTTCTTGCCGGCCACGACCGGGGCGGGCGTGTCGCCCACCGCCTCACCCTCGACCACCAGGCGCGAGTGCGGAAACTGGCGGTGCTCGACATCATCCCGACGCGGGATGTCTTCAGGCGCACCGATCAAAGCCTCGCCACGGCCTACTACCACTGGTTCTTTCTGATCCAGCCGGCGCCCTATCCAGAGACGATGATCGGCAACAACCTCGAGTTCTACCTGAAATGGAAGCTCGGGAGCTGGGGAACCGCCCGCGACGCGTTCTCCGATGAGGCGATGGCCGAATACCTTCGCTGCTTCAAGCTGCCCGATACCGTCCACACCACCTGCGAGGACTACCGCGCCGGCGCCACGATCGATCTCGAGCACGATGAAGCGGATCTCTCGACCCGGATCACCTGCCCGGTGCTCGCTCTGTGGGGTGAGCAGGGGGCGCTCCACAAACGTTACGACGTGCTCGCCGTCTGGCGGGACAGGGCCATGGACGTGAGCGGTCGGCCGGTCCCCTGTGGACATTTCATTCCTGAGGAAGCGCCCGAACAGACGATCCTCTCTTTGAGTGAGTTCTTTGCTGCGGCCTGAAGCTCTCTATATCTAGGGCGAACGTCGGCGCGGTGCCGACAGGGCGGCGGGCGAGCGTGCGTATTCCATGTCGAAGCTGAGGAACTATCTGCTGACCGGTATCGTCGTGACGGCTCCGGTCGGCATTACGCTTTACCTCGCCTATCTCATCATCGACTACATCGACAGCAAGGTCGTTCCGCTGCTCCCGGCGGAATACAACCCGTCGACCTATCTGCCTTTCGCGGTGCCGGGCATCGGCCTTCTGCTGATGCTGGTGGTATTCGTCATCGTCGGCTTCCTCGCCGCCGGCTTCGTGGGACGGGCCCTGATGGGCCTGGGCGAACGGGTGGTGGCCCGCATGCCTGTGGTCCGAAGCATCTATGGCGCGCTGAAGCAGATCTTCGAAGCAGTCCTGGCGCAATCCTCGCAGTCGTTTCGCGAAGTGGTGCTGGTTGAATATCCGCGCCGCGGCATCTGGGCCCTGGGGTTCATCACCGGCACGACGAAAGGCGAGGTTCAGAACTCGACCGAAGACGACGTGGTGAACGTCTTTCTGCCGACTACCCCCAACCCGACGTCCGGCTTCCTGCTGTTCGTGCCGCGCCGTGACCTCGTGAAGATGCACATGACGGTCGAGGATGGGATCAAGATGGTGATTTCAGCGGGCATCGTGACGCCGCCGGACCCACGGCCGGCGGAAGTGCAGGCGCGGCCGGTGATCGTCAGCCGGGAAGGCGACGCCGCCCCGGAGCCTCCGGTTCTCGTTCACCCCGACAACAGATAGCGCACGGCGGCGTCGCGCTCGAACAGGTAAAGCAGGATCCGAAGCGCGTGGCCGCGCTCACCGGTCAGGT
>MDTD01013750.1_pt1 | contig 43901 bp, 44 predicted proteins | sample 811221 | NCBI WGS metagenome assembly MDTD01 (sample SAMN05326646, study PRJNA326480) | marine metagenome | isolation source: seawater | place: Pacific Ocean: South West | collected 2011 | reverse complement strand
TCTTTTCTTATTTCTACAAGTTGGTAAAAAAGCTGTTTAGTGTTTATCGTGTTTTGGGAAGTAATCGTTTTTCCAAAGGTAAATAAGAATCATAATTCCAATACCCAAAGAAATAATAAATCCATATAAATATGTATCAATTCCATAACGGATATATTGAATTAAATTATATAAAAAAGATACATCAGCAATAATAATTATAAAAAAGGCAAAATAATTTGAGTTAGGAGATTGTAGTTTTTTCATGGTTAGTTATTTTTTTTTACAATTAAATCATAAAGAATATTGTAAAATAATTACCCCCAATATAAGAAACGTAATGGCGGGTAGTATTTCAGAAATATCATCTCTAATTTTTATCCTTACATAAATAGCTACTAGCATCATTATTATCAATAAGATGGAACTTATAATTAGCATAGGATTATGTTTTATTCCAAGTAGTAGCAAAGAACCACAGAGAAGTTGAAAACAAGCGATAATTTTTCGCCTCTCTTTTAAGCCCCATCTTTCAAATTCAGAAATCATTTTATTTGAATAAAAAGAATTGACGCCATAAACCAAAAAGGAAATTCCAGTAAAAATTATGATTAGATTTAGAGTATCCATTAAATGTAATTTCAATATAATTATATCAGTTTTTCATTTTTTGGTTTTATTTCCTATGTAACCAATTATGCAAAACAAAAATATGGTTAGTAACGCATAAATTATTAAATCAATGATTTCTCCTGAATAATTTTGTGATTTTAAAACCTTATCCCAAATTTCAGTTTTGGTAATTGAATCATTATCACAACTGTATAAAAAATTTATAAATATAACAGCAATTAAATTTCTCAAAATCATTTTTAGCAATGTTTAAGATTAGCTATGTTTTAGCAAGTTATCTTTTTTTTCTAACTTTAATTAAATTTATACATAAAATGACCAAAAAAACAAAAAGAGATTATTGGAATCAAATATTGATTTCGTTTGTATTTTTAATCATATCAATAGTTATATTATACCTTGATTTATCATTAATATTTTTGATAATGGTATTTCCATTGACAGCCCTATCATTATATTTTACGTTCAGGGCCGTAAAAATATTTAGGACACTTGAGGACAAAAATTTATATCCTCAGAAACTTAACTTTTTAAATAGGTGGGCAAAATATTCATTGGATAAAAAAAGGTTTAAGTACTTTTTTATAATCTTTTTTTCAATTGGTATTTTAATTGGTTATTTAGTAGCGACATACTGTATGGGTATATAAGAAATAATAACATTTATTTATAAAAAAACAGCATGAAAAATATATCTACAAGCATACTTTCACTTTTTTTTCTATTTACAATTTCTCTTAAGTCACAAGAAACAGTAATTGCAGTTTGGGATTTTGCAGAAAATTCACTTGATGGACAAATTCATTCTGATTTCTCTGATATTGAAAATTCAGATTTAGGTTATTTAGCATCAGGTGGTGAAGATGATGCTGCATTTACCAATATAGAACCTGAGGGAAATTCTAATGTATCATATACTTCTGTAACCTCAAGCCCTAACACAGGCCAATGGTCTAATTGGATTCTTAGTGGCCTTGGACTTGGAGCTGAATCCCTTGTAGACGGAAAACTACATTTTTCTATTTCGTTAAAATCCTTTGATGTTGTTCCTGGTACCGACAATGCTAGTGTTATAGACCAACTTGTTTTTATATTGAGAGATAGTGATGAAGACCAGGATGGTGATAATCACAGACTTGGTGGAATTAGAATTTCACCCAACAACAATGCTGCTAACGTTAGGGTAGATTATTTTAACTATAATGCTGGTGAGGTATTTGGTGTTTCAAAAATGGCTGGTCATTTTGGTGGAGGCAATTATACATTTGACGATGCTAATATTACTTTAGGCTATACGCTAGATTTCACAAACAATACAAATCAATTTTGGATTGGAAGCCCAGGTCAATATGGCCCAAATAGTTATGGTTTTAACACAGTTGGCGCTGATGTTTCTAATGCGTGGGCTAATCAAAATAATAATGCTGAACAAAATATTCCTGCAACCTTCGATGGAAAAATTGTAGATCACATGCAATTTCAAATTAGAAATGGTAATGGATCATCATGGGAAATTGACCAGGTAAAAATTTCAACTGGAACCTATGAAAACACTGTAGAGCAGGGTAATTCATTAACCATTTCACAGGAACTAGAAGGGTTTTCTTACTTTTTTGATAAGCATACAAAGCTGTTAAATATTGTATCACAAAACAGCTTAATCTTAAAAACAGAAGTCTATGAAATGTCTGGTAAAATGATTTTGGATAGCAATGATAAAAATTTAAATCAAAACATATCCTTTTCTAATTTTGAAAATGGGATTTATTTAGTTAGAGTTTTAACGGAGCTGGGTCAAACCACAATAAAACTTTTGAACTATTAATAAAGTTTTCTACAGATCTCCTAAATCTTCAAAAGCTTCACCCATTTCTTTGAGTTTTTGAGCGGCTTCACATTTTTCAAAAAGTGCAGCAGTGAATTCATCTTCGTCATATTTTAATTTAATTGCTGCTAACATTTCTGCAATTTCCTCACCCTTTTTTTCAATTTCCTCAAGTTTTTTCTTTGCAGCCTCTTTTTCTTCGTCAGTTCCAAAGGCAGCCTTCATACCTAGCTCAATTGCTTCGGGCATTTTTTCAATTGTTTCAGTCATTAATTCTGTGGTCAATTCACATGCCTTATCAATATCAGTTTCCATATCGTTACATGACACAAAAGATATAATTGCAAACAGGAATATTATTTTTTTCATAACTTTAATTTTTATCAAATATAACATATCGATTCATGAGATTTCTAGCTTTAATGTCATTTTTTTTATTTATTTCAATAAATAATCAAACAATTACTGATGTAGAAAAGTCTCTTCAAGTTCACAATAGCGCAAGGGCTGAAGTAGGAGTTGCCGATTTAATTTGGTCTAAAGAGCTTGAAAAAGATGCAAAAAACTATGCTGAAATATTAGCTTCCAAAGACGGTGGTTTAGTACATAGCAAGTCTAAAGACAACCAAGGTGAAAACCTATATTATTGGTATGGCTCTTCTTCACTATTTTCGGGAACACCACTCTCAGATGCCTCTTATTCATGGTATTCTGAAATAAAAGATTACAGCTATGGACCTCTAAAAAACGATTCAAATTTTTATAAGATTGGGCACTATACCCAAATGATTTGGAAGAATACAACACATGTAGGAATAGCTTCAGCAATCTCTAAAACTGGGAAGGTCTATGTGGTTGCAAGATATTACCCCGCAGGTAATTACATTGGACAGTATCCTTATTAATTTAATCACTGCAAGGACCATCTGCATAGGCAATGACACCGTTTCCATTAAATGCTACACATTCGCTTGGGTAGGTAATTCCATCACATCCACATACGGGCTCATAAACTTCTAAGCAGACAATATTTAAATCAATTAGTGTTTCATCAACACACATATTAGGAATTTCATCATCATCTTCAGAACAGCTGAATGCAATTAGTATTAAGAACAGAATTAGTAAATTTTTTTTAATCATTTACAATTGCTGGGAATATTTCTGAATTACTTTTAAGTATAATGTAGGTTGAAATAGCATAATATGCATCACCGCCATTACCATCACTTGTCCAATCTTCCAATTCATATTCATAGGAAATAGTAGACCCACCAAAACTTAGATCAAGGTTGTTTGTTCTAACTGGAACTTGCATTCCTGGGCACCATCCAGCTCTGTCAGGCTGCCAATTTCCAGGATTTTGATTACTAACGGGATTTGACGCACAACCTATAGGCCCCATATAATGCTCAAAAGCTTGGGTATTGTTAATTTTAATATTATGTGATCTGAAACACCATTCAGCACACGGTCTTCCATCACTATCATAAGGTGTAGCATGCCCCCACCCAGAAATGATAGTCCTAAATTCAATTTCTTCTGCCTCACTCGGAATTTGAATGGATTTATTAAGATCTAAATTATGGCTGACCCCATAGGGAATACCGCTAATTGAGTTTGAATGTAAATTAAAAATTTCTGACACTGCGTAATTTTGATAATCTGGCGCTCCTACTATATAATCAAAATCTATACTAACAATATCAGCCTTTTGAGTCCAATTCTCAATATATATCCTTAATTCAACTGAACCACTTAACAGGGATTTAAAATCTGTAACATCAAATTCAAGCCCTCGAGCTAGTTGTTGTGTACCAACCCAATATGGTGTAATATATCTTGCAATTTCGTACCAGCTTCCTGTAGATGGGTCTTTTACTTTAACATTGGCAAAACGATCCCAATCATCACATCCTGTTGAGGGGCAATCAATTTGCAAATACATTTTAATTTGTTCAATATTTGTTAAATCATCATGTAGCATAAAGACTTGGTTGGCAGATTGACTAAAACCACCACCAAAGCCAAGAGCTTGATCTTGAAAAGCTTGATAGTTATGAACTAAAGGAATACCAAGACCAAAAAGATTTATATTAATATTACTATTTATTTCAGATGATGAAATAACTAATGTTGAATAGTATGAGGTTGCATCGGATGGCTCAAATCTAACATAAATCTGATTTGTGTTTTCAGGTATAAATGAAACTGAGCCATCAAAATATTGGTTGTCTGTTGAGACAGAATAACCACTCGGTGCATCAATACTAATTTCAGATAAAATATTTTCAGTACTTAATATAAAAAGCTCAGAGACAGAAGAAGTAGTTACCATTGTGTTATCGAAAGAAATTGAACTAACACTTGCTGACATTGAAGGAGTTAGATTGTTAACTGGACTTCCACTTTCATTTTCATCAGAACCGCATGAAAATAAAAGTAAATTAGCTATAAATAAAATTTGCAAAATTGTTTTCATAATTGCAATATACAAAGGATTTACATAATTTTAAGGGGTGTAAAATTATATTGTGTTTAGATCTCTAATATTTTTTGTTTTTTTATTTTCTTTTTTTCTCTCCAATGCTAATGGAGAACAAAAAACAAATGACTTACTGCAGCTGAAACCCTACAAACAAAAAACTTATGAAAAAAATATAAATATCTATTTTGAGAAACATAAGAACCATTCTAGTAGTACCAATGATTTATTTTTGCTTATTGAAAAAATTAAAAAGCTAAATCATATTTCTCTTAAAACTAGTAAACTAATCAAGAATGCAAATGATTTAAAAATTAGTTTTTCTAGTAGCTATTTGTATGTTAAATATACTTTAGATTAGACCAATTAGTTCATTGAGCTGATAATTCTATACGCAAACCAACATAAAACCAATATCCATATATATATTCTATTTTTCTTATACCACTCCATAACTTATGTCAATTTACAAAACTCATTTTAATTTTATTTAAAGCTAATTAGATTTCTCAATATTAGGTTTTAATTTAAATTTTTTATTTTTTTGTTGTGACTAAATCTATTCAAATGGAAGAAAGTTTATCACTTAGCCCTGATTTAACTAATCTAATCATAAATTTACTGACTAATACATTTGTTGTTTTTTTCATTTCTAAATTCATTTATTTAAAATTTAACAACAAGACTAAGAAATCCTACAGTGATTTTTTCTTTACGTATAATTCAGCAGGCCTTATAACCTTTTTGTTATGTTTTTTACTTAGTAATGTGAAATTAGACTTGGGGTTTGCATTAGGTTTATTCGCAATTTTTGCAATTCTAAGATTTAGAACCGAAACAATTAAGGTTAAAGAAATGACTTATTTTTTTGTAATAATCGGGGTTTCTGCGATTAATGCACTTTCAAATAACAATACAACCCTCACAGAACTTTTAATTGCTAATGGGTCTATTATAGTATTGTTATTTGTCTTAGAATATATAATCTGTAAAAGTGCTAATAATGAAAAACAGTCTGATAATTAAAAAATTATACACTAAGCTTTTTTATAACTTATACCTTAGTCTTTTCTTAATTTCATTTAGCCTAAATTCATATTCCCAGAATAGTTCATCTGATGAAATTGAGTTATGGTCAAGTGTAAAGTACTCACACCAGCTTTCAAAAAAACTTTCTTTAAGTGTTGAGGGGCAGCTTAGAATAAATGGAAATGGAAAGTATTTTGATGAATCTTACTATAATCAGTCATTCTATGAAATTGAAACAAAGTATAAACTTTCAAAAAGGTTTGACATTGGTTTAGCATATAGAGGAATAAATAAATATGACGATCAAGGCAATTCACAAGGAAGCAATGCATTCAAAAGGTTTCATTCATTTATTAAGTATGGTGAAAACTTTAATAGGTTCAGAGTTGAATCAAGGCTTCAGTATCAAATCAGGAATAAAGGAAAAGTAGACTTATCGAATCCTGATAAGACATATTGGAGAAAGAAGATGTTATTTTCATATAACTTTAAAAAATGGAAAGCAGACCCAGAGATTGGTGCTGAGTTTTTTTTCAAAAAAAATTTAAACCTTAAGCAAAATTATGATGCTTACAGACTTTCACTGGGCACTAAATTAAATTCAAAGGGGATGGGCGATGTTTCTATCAAATATATTTTTGAAAAGACTGTTAATACTCAAAGCCCACTTTCAATCCATATTTTAAAAATAGGATACGCTCTAGATTAATATTTCTTTTTTTACAGAAAAATTTAGGCCAGCATTATTAGTAAGTCTATTTAGTAAAGCATCACCAAGACCAACGGATGGTGTTACAAAACCATAAAATTCGGGAGTTTTATCAACGGCTAAACATATCGCTGACTCAGCAAGCATTTTTGAAGTTGAGCCATATCCGGGATCCATATCACCTGATACTTTTACAATAAATTCAGAGTTATTGATTTTAGAATAAAAAATTAGATTATAATATCCATTTTCTCTCAATCTTTTTGATGGACCTTGACCTGGTTTGGGCATAAAGAAATCAATAAGTGATTTCAATATGTGATTATTCATTTTAGTTATTATATAAATTGGAACCAAGCTTAAATAGCCTTTAACTTTTCCTAAAAGTCCTTTGCCCGAAATTATTGCTTCATTATAACTAAAGTCTTTTCCGTATTTAAATTGCAGTAATGCATTACTTCTTCTTACTATTTTTGTGTTTATTCCAGCCATCACAAATGGTGCTATCCACCTTTTTGAAATTTCGTCAAATGTAACAAACGTTAAATCCGTTTTATCTAGTCCATTCTGTTTGTCCAAAGGGTTCAATCCATAAGGATTGTTTAAGATTTTGATTAAACCTTTATTGGCAGAAACTTCTGATAAAATATTTTTAAAACTATAATACGTGCCTCCACTAATACCACCCTTTGCACTCAGCACCCTCATGCTTATCCCTTGACTATATCTAGAAAATTCTTTATAAAATCTTTTCTGTAAATAATATACTCCCATGTCAGATGGGATTGAATCAAAACCACAGGAATTAATAATCTTTACATTATTATCTTTTGCTTCTTGGTGGAACTTATCAATCATTTTTCTTATCCATTGTACTTCCCCCGTTATATCACAATAGTGTGTTTTAGCCTTAATACAAGCTTTTATCAAATTATCTCCATAAATTGCGTAAGGACCCACAGTTGAGCAAATAACTTTTGCATTAGATGCTAAATGATAAAGACTTTTGTAATCATTTGAGTTTGCAAAAAAAACATGTTCATCCTTCATTGTCAATTTTTCCTTTAACAAAGCTAGTTTTTGTTTATTGCGAGCAGCAATTCCCCAATTCAAATTACTTTTTGAATATTTTTTTTTGATATACTCACATACAAGCTTGCCAGTAAATCCTGTTGCCCCAAAAATTATTAAATCAAATTTTTTATTATCACCTGATTTCATTGTTCAATGGAGTTAATTTTAAATAACGTTACTTCGTTTTCTTGAATTTCAATATTGAATTCAATTGGGTTACAACAAATCTCACAGTCTTCTATGAATTCTTGTTTATTTATTGACGAGTCAATTATCTTTATTTGTGCTTGCCAGCAATGAGGACAAGTAAAGTTACTTTCTAACAAAATATTTATTTTAACATAAATTAAAACATTAAATTACGTAAATAAATAGCTATAATTATGAAAAAAATATTTTTAATTCTTTGTGTACTAGGTGTAATATTGCCATACTATCATCTTTATTTTTTCTTGACTGATAATGATTGGTCAATGAATGGCTTTTGGTCAGAAATATATTCAAATCATGCAATTTCAATGATAACTATGGATATAACTGTAGCAGCTTCTTCGTATTTAATATTTCTTATATATCAAATTGCAAATAATAAAATCACTAAGTATAGTTTTATAAAATATTTTTTATCTCTATTTCTTGTAGGGTTTTCCCTTTCATTACCTTTGTATTTATACGATAATTATAAAAATTAAAAAAATAATATCACAAAAGAGCCAAAACTACATTATTAAAGACTACATTTGCTGAAATTTATTATTAATGAAAGGAACTGTAAAATTTTTCAATGAGTCCAAAGGTTATGGGTTCATTACTAATGATGAGACTGGAGAAGATCTATTTGTTCATTACTCTGCTTTAGGAAACATTACAATCAAAGAAGGAGACAAAGTAGAATACGAGGAAGGTGAGGGTAGAAAGGGTAAGGCTGCTTCTAACGTAACACTTCTCTAAATATATCTTGTAGAAATTATTGGTTTAAAATCTTTTTCCAATGGAAATCCCACCTTTAAAGGTTGCCTCAGGTCTGTTGTCACTTATACTGCCTCCATCTGGGATGTCATCATTTCCACTGCCAGTAAAGAGATACCTTCCTACACCCAACATATATTCAAAAGTCCAACCTTTTTTATTCAACCACTTTCTGCCAACGCCAATTCCAGGAGCAATATCCCATGCACTAATTTCTTCGTTTGTCACTAGCGGTTCGTTAGGAAATAAATCATAATTATAAATATTTCTATCAAATTTAATATTTGAAAATTTTATGAATACTTCGGCAAAATAGCCCTCACCGCCAAAATCAGTTTTGTTTAAAAAATAAAATCTGTAAAAAGGATTTAAAGAAAACTTCTCAGACCAAGAACTTGAAGCATTGTTGTCATTAAAGTTAAGAAATACGTCTACTCCAAAAGACGAATAGGAGTCATTTATTTTTTCATATCCTAAATTTAAAGCAGGTTGAGTCAATAGATCTATTACATCCAATTTGAGTTCTGAACTTCCTAGTTCATCAAAAAGTTTTTCTACTTGATTGTCATTTTTTAAAACTTCAACCTGTTGAACATCTTGACTGAACGTATGATGGAAAAAAAAGAAAATAAGTAATTTTAAAACATATCTAACATTTTGGGATTGAAACCTTGACACAAAATTTAATTTCATTATCGTAATTCTTATTAATTTATTTTATAAAGATAATCTATATTAATTGTTAATTTTACATACCTAAGACATTTATTTTGAATCCAGATCAAAAATCAAAAGACCCTAAAAGAAATCAAGTTAAAAAAATGTTTGATTCAATATCATTTGAATATGACTTTCTAAATGGGATTATGACCTTCAACAGTCATAAAAGATGGAAGAAAAATATTTTAAATATTGCTAAAAAATCTAAACCAAAAAATGCCCTTGACATTGCAACCGGAACGGCAGACATTGCAATTAATCTTGCAAGTATTTCAAATTGTGAAGTTATTGGTGTGGATATTTCTGAGCAAATGTTAAATGTTGGACGTGAAAAAATAATAAAAATGAGATTAGGTAAATCGGTTAGGTTAGAGTCAGGCGATGCTGAGAACTTAAAATATGATGATAATTTTTTTGACATTGTGACTATTGGATTTGGTGTAAGAAATTTTCAAGATCTTGAAAAAGGTCTTGGTGAAAGCCGAAGGGTCTTAAAAAAACATGGAAAATTAATAGTATTGGAAACATCGATTCCTAAAAATACAATAATCAGATTTTTCTATTCATTATTCACTAGAACATACATCCCCCTAATGGCATTGATTTTTTCTAGAGATAAATCTGCTTATGATTATTTACTTAATTCAGCGGAGTTATTCCCCTGTGGGATTGAGTTTAAGAATATTCTAAAATCTGTAGGGTTTCGCAACGTTCAAATTAAGCCAAAGTTTTTTGGATCATCAACAATATATATTGCAACAAAATGATTTCAGATTTAAATTTTTTTAACGAATTAAATTTTCTTTTGAAAAGTAAGCAATCATTCGTTGTATTTAAAAAGCCAAATCACAATAAAATAGTTTGTCATCAGGGTGATACGTTTGAAGGAAAAATTAATCAAATGAATGGAAAAAGAGGATTTATTTTTATGCCTTTTAATTCTGATAACGAGGGGTTTCTTATAGTCCCAAAAACAACAACAGAAACAGAATTTCATTTCGATTTTCCAGAAGAGCGGAAGACTAACTTCAATTTTAACTCATTTAATTCAAAAAAAGAAGATTACATTAAATTTATAAATAATACAATTTCAGAAATACAAAACTCTGAATTAGAAAAAGTGGTTTGTTCAACCTCTTTTAACAAAAAAATTAATCCTAAATCAATAATTCCATCTTTCAGAAGATTGATACAATTTAACCATGATGCATTTTGTTACCTTATATATAATCCTAAATTTGGTACCTGGATAGGAGCTACACCAGAAAAACTGATAAATCTAAGTAATCAGATCTTAACGACTTTTGCTTTGGCCGCAACGAAAGCCAAGATTAATGAAAATTGGAAAGATAAAGAATTTAATGAACAAAAAATTGTTGAGAATCAAATTATAAATAATTTAAATAAAGCTTGTGTTGATATTAAAAAGAGTCATTTACATACTATTAAAGCCGGAAGAATTTATCATTTAAAATCTATTATTAAAGCAAAGACAAATAAGTCTGCGTCAGATTTAATTAATTTATTACATCCAACCCCTGCAGTGGCCGGTATGCCTACTGACAAAGCTGTGGATTATATTTACAAAACAGAAAATTATGATAGATTATTTTATTCTGGATTTTTAGGATTGTTTGACACTAATTCATGTGATATTTATGTAAATATCAGGTGTGCTAAAATCACTGGTGATAATTTAACTGTATACGTTGGAGGTGGTATTACCAAAGACAGTAATTCTGTTAACGAGTGGCAGGAAATATTAAATAAGTCCCAAACAATTCTTGGTGCTCTTGATTTAGGTTAATATATATATTTAGTAAATTTGTATAAGATGAAATATCCTAAAATTCCAGTTGCTCAATCTCTAATTTTATCATGTCTCAGTTTTAAAATTTGGGATATTGTAATATCGCCTGGATCTAGAAATGTTCCTCTGGCAATTGGTTTTGCATCTAACAAAAAATTCAAATGTTATAGTATCGTTGATGAAAGGTCTGCTGCTTTTTTTGCTGTTGGGTTATCTCAAAAATCTAAAAAACCTACTGTACTTATATGTACTTCTGGATCAGCTCTTTTAAATTATTATCCTGCTATTGCTGAGGCTTTTTACAGTGAAATTCCCTTAATTATTTTGTCAGCAGATAGACCAAAATATAAGATTAAAATTGGTGACGGTCAAACTATTAATCAATCAAATGTTTTTGAAAAAAATATTCTTTATTCTAGCTCTTTAAGCCAAGATTGTATTCACGCTCCAGAAGAGATAATAAAAAGTAACTCTCAAAATATTATCGGCATCAAAGACAATATATCAATGCTTGAAAAGCTTCAAAAATCAATACAATTGAGTAATGAAAAAATTATAGAAAAAGCTTTTAATCTCTCAATTTACAAAATGCAACCTGTCCATTTAAATGTTCCCATGGAGGAACCTCTATATGATTTTGTAAATCGGCCCACCGTCAAAGTTAATATTGGAAAGAAATTAGTTAAATTAAAAAGTTTAGAAAATTTTGATAAGTATTATAAATATATTTTTAGATCAAAAAAAATATTAATCTTGATTGGAGTTTCAGATAAAGGTTTATTATCTAAAAAATCAATAGATAAAATTAATTCATTTTCCTCTGTTATTGTTTTGAAAGAGCACACTTCAAACGTATTCGACGAAGCTTTTATTTCTAATATTGACAGGTTGATTGGGCCCATTGAACTTCAATCAGATTCAAATTCTTTATTTGAAGAGCTTAGTCCAGATCTAATAATTTCAATAGGAGGTATGATTATTTCAAAAAAAATGAAGAAATTCCTTAGAAATTATAAACCAAAAAAACACATACATATTGGAACTAATATTGCAAAGGACTCCTTTTATACGGGTGTGACCCATTTGCACTCTTCTCCAAATAAATTTTTTGAAAATATCAATTTGAAAGAAATAGATTCTAATTACCACAAAATTTGGCAAAACATTAATCGATCTAAGCTTGAGCTTCATAATAGATACATGCGGACAGCCAATTTCTCTGAATTGAAAGTTTTTGAAATATTGACAAATTGGATTCCAAAAAAATATCATGTTCAGGTTGCTAATAGTACACCCATTAGATACTTGCAATTATTTGATTTAAAAAATAAAAATTACATGTTCGCAAATCGCGGTACGAGTGGAATTGACGGAAGCACATCAACCGCCATAGGTTATTCTGTTAACAGTGACTCACCTGTTGTCCTTATCTCAGGTGATCTCAGTTTTTTTTATGATATTAATGCTTTGTGGAATAAACAAATACCAGTAAGTTTTAGAATCATAATTATAAATAATAGAGGAGGGGGGATATTTAAAATTTTACCAGGCTATAAAGAAGATTCACTTTTTTCTGAATTCATAGAGACGAAGCATAATTTATCCGCAAGATCTATCGCAAAAACCTTTAATTTTAACTACATGAGTGTTTCAACTAAGTTTGGGCTTAATCTTGCTTTAAGGACATTCTTTAAAGATTCAAAAAAACCCAAAATCTTAGAAATTAAAACTAAGAGTGTAAAAAGTACAAAAATATTAAAGGATTATTTTAGATATTTGTCAAAGTCTTAAAATAAAAAATATTAAAATGAAATTAGTTTGGAAGGAAATAAAGAAATATAATGACATAAATTTTGAAATCTATAGGGGTGTTGCAAAGGTGACAATTAATAGACCAAAAGTTTACAATGCGTTTAGACCTGAAACAAACACGGAAATGCTCGACGCATTCGAAATTTGTAGAGAAAGGAATGATATAGATATTGTCGTAATTACCGGAATAGGCGAAAAAGCTTTTTGTAGTGGAGGCGATCAAAATGTCAAGGGATCTGGAGGATATATTGGTGATGACGGTGTACCTAGGCTTAATATCTTAGATCTTCACAAAAAAATTAGAGAGCTCCCAAAGCCAGTCATTGCAATGGTTAATGGTTATGCAATCGGAGGTGGACATGTTTTACATGTAGTTTGTGATTTGACAATTGCCAGTGAAAATGCAATTTTTGGTCAAACTGGACCGAAAGTTGGTAGCTTTGATGGAGGTTTTGGATCATCTTATTTGGCAAGACATGTTGGACAAAAGAAAGCTAGAGAAATTTGGTTTTTATGTAAACAATATTCAGCTCATGAGGCCTTTGATATGGGCATGGTAAACAAAGTTGTTCCTTTGGAAAAGCTTGAGGAAACAGTTTTAGAATGGTGTGCAATGATGCAAAAGAGGAGTCCATTGGCTTTAAGGATGATTAAAAGGAGCTTAAATGCAGAGCTTGACGGTCAGCATGGATTGATGCAGTTAGCTGGGGATGCAACTCTGCTTTATTATTTGACAGATGAAGCTCAAGAAGGTAAAGAGGCATTCTTGGAAAAAAGAAATCCAAACTTTAAACAGTATCCTAAATTTCCGTAAAACAATAAATATTATTTTTTTGAAATTTAATTTAAAAAAGAAAATAAAGTACTGGACTCAAGCAGCTCGATTAGAAACACTTCCACTTTCAATTTCAGGAATTATTTTAGGATCCTCTTATGCATTTTACAATCAAAGTTTTGATTATATAATCTTTACTCTATGCCTATTCACTGCCATTTCATTTCAAATATTATCAAATTTTGCAAATGATTATGGTGACGGTGTTCTTGGAACCGACAACAATAGAATTGGTCCAAGCAGAGTTTTAGCATCTGGAAAACTATCAATTAAGGAATTAAAAAAAGGGATACTAATCAATGTGCTTATCTCCATTACTTTTTCATTTTCATTGATTAAGTATTCATTTAAAAATGATTATTTTTTAATTCTCTTTTTTCTGTTTCTTTCAACTTTATCCATAGTAGCAGCTATAAAATATACTATGGGTAAAAATCCATACGGTTATTATGGTCTAGGGGATATTTTTGTTTTTATTTTCTTTGGTCTACTTAGTGTATTTGGCTCATTTTTTTTGCAAAAAAAAGTTATAAATTATGATTTATATATTCTTGGATCTACTATTGGATTTTTGTGTGTTGGTGTTTTAAATCTTAATAATATTAGAGATATAAAAAATGACTTGAGAATGAATAAAAAAACTATTCCGGTAAGAGTAGGCTTTAGAACTGCAAAAGTTTATCAATTTTTTTTAATACTATTTGCAATTATTTTTGCAGCATTATTTACCGCAAAGTTTAAGATTTCTAAAAATTATATTTTTGTCATACTTGCCATACTACCTTTGATATTTCATCTATTCAGAGTTAAAAAATCTAGAAATCCAATTGAATTTAAACCTCTGTTAAAACAACTAGCTATTTCAACTTTTATTTTTTCAATTTTTATGTCAATTTTTATGATTTATGAAAGCATATTTTTTTAAACATAATTTAGAGTTCAATGTTGCAAGTAAAACCTCAAGAGACATTTTGCATCAAAAACCAAGTTGGTTTTTAGTCATCAAAAATCAAAATAAAATTGGAGTCGGGGAATGTAGTATAGTTCCGGGTCTTAGTATCGATAAGATTAATGACATCGAACACAAGTTAGAATATATTTGTCAAAAGATATCATTAAATCAAGAAATAGACTTAGAAGAATTAAACGGGTTTCCTGCAATAAAATTTGCATTAGAAACAGCTCAAAAAGATTTGATTTCAGATCAAACGTTTAAATTGTTTGATTCACACTTTTCAAATTATAAAGATAATATTAAAATTAATGGTCTAGTTTGGATGGGGGATATTAAACACATGCAATCTCAAGTAATTCAAAAAATTAACAATGGCTTCTCATGTATTAAAATTAAAGTAGGCGCTTTAGAATTTGAATCAGAACTAGACCTATTAAAAAGAATTAGAGATGACTTTTCTAGTGTTGATTTAGAAATAAGATTAGATGCAAATGGTGCATTTGACCCAAAAGATGCATATGAAAAAGTAAATAAGCTAAGTGAATTTTCAATTCATTCAATAGAGCAACCAATTAAAATAAATCAGTGGCAAGAGATGGCAAAATTATGTGAATCATCTCCTATTCCTATAGCCTTGGATGAAGAATTAATCGGAATTAATTTTAACAGAGTTAACTTGATAGAAACGATTAACCCCGATTATTTGATATTAAAGCCTAGTTTAATAGGGGGTATTAAAGAATGTGAAAAATGGATAAAGCTTATTGAGGATAAGAATATAAATTGGTGGGTAACTAGTGCACTAGAAAGTAATGTTGGATTAAATGCAATAGCTCAATGGGTCTACACAAAAAATAATCCTTTAAGGCAAGGACTTGGAACAGGAATGTTGTTTAAAAATAATATTAATTCGCAATTAGAAATTAGGTCAGACTCTATTTGTTTAAATAAAAATAAGAGATGGGATATCAATTTTTTTAAAATGAATGAAAGATAGGCTAATACATAAAGATTTTAAATTTGCTGGTGATTTATGCTCTTCAAACGAGCTTCTTGAAAAAATTAAGAAGGATGTAAATTATCATAATTTTCTGCAGTCATGGTTCAATGAAAAGGATTTTATTTTAGCTAAAACATCAGGCTCAACAGGTCAACCAAAAGAAATTAAATTGAAAAAGATTGATTTAATTTCTTCATCAAAATTAACTGCTGATTATTTTAACCTTAAACCAGGTGATAGGGTTATAAATTGCCTTCCTGTTGAATATATTGCTGGTAAAATGATGTTGGTAAGAGCATTGGTCTTGGGATTAGATATTTATCTTTTTCCAGTTTGCAGTTCCCCTATTGAGCAAATTGAAAGCAAATATGATCTAATAGCCCTAACACCAATGCAATTAAAAAAATCTATAAATAAAATTAGTTTAATCAAGAACGTATTGGTTGGAGGAAGTCCCGTTGACGAGAACTTAAAGCATAAAGTTTTAAATATAAATTCAAATGTTTTTGAAACATATGGAATGACAGAAACTATCACACACATTGCAGTTAAAAATATTTCAAAAGGAGAAAAAGAATTCACTGCACTTCCTGGAATAAATGTTGGTGAAATAGATGATTGTTTATTTATTAAACCGGCACATTTATCTGTTAATATTATAAAGACTAATGATTTGGTTGAATTGACGGGAGAAAATAAATTTATTATTATAGGCAGAAAAGATTTTATAATAAATTCAGCTGGGGTTAAAATTAATCCTGAAACCGTAGAGAGAGAATTATCAAAACAATTAAATCAGGAATTTATTGTGAGCTCAATTAATGACGATAGCTTTGGAGAAAAAGTTGTCTTAGTTCTAGATAAACAGCCCCCTGAAAATATCAATGATTTATTAAAAGTATTAGGTAAATATGAACTGCCTAAACAAATTATATTGATTGAAAAATTCCCCAAAAAAAATGGTAAGTTTGACAGATTAGCTATAAGAAGAATAATAAACAAAAATTAGAGGCTTGATTTTTTTGTTATATTAAAAGATCAATTCTTTGGCATAACATTTGTTTTTTTTTACTAATAAATTTAAAAAACAAATTATGAAAAATTTAATCAGATTATTTAGTTTTTTGTTACTATCAGTTTATTTAACATCTTGTGATAGTGATGAAAATGAAGTTATTCCCTTAGGCCCAACTATATTTGAAATAGCCTCTGATACAGAAAATTTAAGTACACTAGTACAAGCATTAGAAATTACTGGACTAGATGCAGCTTTAAATTCGCCAGGGTCATTTACTGTTTTAGCACCTACTAACAATAATTTCGATCAATTTTTAGACTCAGCAGGTTTCAATAGTCTTGAAGAAGTACCAACTGACTTATTGACTAATATTTTATTGAACCATGTAATTGCTGGAGAATTAACATCAGATTTATTATCTAATGGATACGCCAACACTCTTGCAGTAAGTGATGCGTCCTCAACAAACTTATCAATTTACATAAATACTGATAATGGCGTGACATTCAATGGACATTCATCTGTTGTAACTGCTGATGTAAATGCCAGTAATGGTGTAGTCCACATAATTAATGGTTTTGTTGATTTACCAACTGTTGTGACATTTGCCTTGGCAGATCCAAACTTCGACACTCTAGTCCAAGCCTTGACAAGAGAAGATTTAACAACTGATTTTGTAACCTTATTGTCAACACCTAGTTCTTCTTCTCCGTCACCGTTTACTGTTTTTGCTCCACTAAACAGTGCATTTGAAAATTTGTTATCTGAATTACAGTTAAGTTCATTGAATGATTTAGATGAACCAACTTTATCTGCAGTTTTATTTTATCATGTTGTGGCTGAAACAAATCAACCATCTTCAACCTTTTCAGGGGGAATGGTTTTCAGTACAGTCTTGAATGATGCATCTGGTCAGGGCGAACTATTATTTAATTATACTGATAGTGGATCGGGGACGCTTACTGATAATAACGGAAGAGTAACAAACATTGTAGCTGTTGATGTACAAGCAAATAATGGAATTATCCATGCGATAGACGCTGTATTATTGCCATAACTATTTGATATTTCCATATAAAAAAGCATCCTTTTGAGGATGCTTTTTTGTTTTAGAATTTTATTATATTGTTATATATTAATTTAACCACTAAATTTATAACAATGAAAAGATTTACCTTAATATTTTTTTTAATAACAGGTCTTAGTTTTGGTCAAGAACAAGAAAAAAAAGAAGCACCTTGGAATGTAATGTATCCAGAATTTATGGCTGAAGAAGCTGCTGAATATTTTGACGAATTTAACATGCTATGGTCTGATGAAAGTCCGATTGATATTAAAGCAGGGCGATTAGTAGCAATTGCTGTCTCTGCCGCAATTAGATGTGAGTATTGCATAGCTGCACAAATTGAATTCGCTAAAAAAGCGGGTGCAAGTGATGAAGAAATTAAAGCCGCGATTCAAATTGCTGCTGAGATTCAGAGATTTTCAACATTACTATACGGAAATGAATTTGATGTTGATACTTTTAATAAAATAATTGGAAGAGATAAAAAAGAATAAATCAAATACTAACCTAAATACATATAACATGAAAAAACTATTTATTTTAACTTTCGCATTAATTATGACTGCATGTAATGCACCTGTTGACTCTGTTGGAGCAGGATTTTTTGCGCCCATGGAGGGTGAAAAATTTGTGACTGGAAGTGATGAAACTACTGATATATGGGTTGAATATATTGAAGCTCACAATAATCAAGACATGGATAAAATTATGTCGATGAATTCAGACTCAATATACATACAGGGTCCTGACGGCAGCAAAATATTTGGAAAAGAAGAGCATAAACAAAGACTAGGAGCATGGTTTGAAGCAGAAAATCCTAAATGGGAAATTTACTGGGCAATGCCGTATGATGGGGTTCCAAGTGGTGCAACGTGGATAATTGCCGGTCATGCAATGACTCTTACCGTTGAAGGAAAAGAGGTAAAAAGAAATGCAATGATTGATGGTGAAATCAAGGATGGAAAGGTCAGAAGATTCTATGTTTATAATATGAATTTACCAAGCGAGGAAGCTGAAGAAGTTTCAGTCGAAGAATAATTTTAATCAAATTAATAAAAAAACCAGCTTGTTTGCTAAGCTGGTTTTTTTATCTATTAACTCATAATAATGAAAAAAATATTTTTATTTTCCTTAATTTCTATCTTTGCATTTTCTTGTGAAGAGAGAAATGAAATTTCAATTACTAAGCTTGTTGGTTCACCTGATTATTCAAGCGCCAAGCTATCCCTTGAAGACTCTATTAAAAATAAAGACGGAGAATACAACCTTTCGTTTAAGGTTGAAAATTATGTTCTCGGAATGCAGACTTTAAAAGATTTTGACCATAAACTTGCTAACTCAGATAAAGGACAACATATACATTTTATTGTTAATAATGGACCATATTCTGCACATTATGAAGAAAATTTTAGCAAGCCACTTGACGAAGAAAGTAATGTTATTTTAGCATTTCTCTCTAGATCATATCACGAATCTGTTAAAAATAATGATGCTTTTATTTTAACTCAAGTTGGTGATAAAAAGATTGATTTAGATAATGAACTTCTTTTTTACAGTAGACCAAAGGGAACTTATGGGGAGGATGCAAAGGATAAAGTTTTACTAGATTTTTATTTAGTCAATACTTCAATTTCTGCAAAAGGAAATAAAGTTAGGGCAACAATTCAAGGGCAACAATTTATAATTGATGAGTGGGCTCCATACTACATTGAGGGTTTGGATGACGGTGAAATAAATATTAAACTTGAGCTAATTGACAGTTTTGGAAAATTAATTGATACCCCCTTTAATCCATCTAATAGAGTCTTTACTTTAGAATAGAATTTCAAAACGGGATGTGGCGTAGTCCGGTTAGCGCACACGGCTGGGGGCCGTGGGGTCGCAGGTTCAAATCCTGTCATCCCGACTGGTGAATACATATTGTATGGCATAACAATTGTTAAATTTAATTTGTGAGAACATTCTTCTTATTTTTTTTTACAGTAATACTCTCTTCGTATTCACAGACTGTTTTTTCTGTTGAATATAAGAGTCAAGCCGATGTAAATATTTATGTTGTTGATTATAAGAGCCAAGCTGACCTACTAGTTTATAAGGTTGATTATAAAAGTCAGGCAAAAGGGAATGAAGGTCTATGGTATTTTGTTGATTACAAGAGCCAGGCAGATTTTAAAATTTATTTTGTCGATTACGCTAGTCAAGCAGATTTAAAAATATTTTTTGTTGATTATAAATCTCAAGCTGGATGGCAAAGAAAAGGGAAAAAACATTTATTATATTAGCAAATCTGAACATTTTGCCCAATGCATAAATTATATTCATTTCTATTAACTTTCGTATTTATACCAATTTGTTCTTTTGGTCAAATCTATGAACCTGTAACTTGGACATATTCTAAGGAGCAAATTTCTGAAAGCAAGTATGAATTAATTTTTGAAGCGGACATTGAAGAAGGGTGGGCAATATATTCAAACGATATAAAAAATAATGGGGTTGATTGTGATATAGAAATTTGCCCCTTACCAGTGTCTTTTCTATTTGACGAATCCAATGGCTTTGTTCTAGTTGATAATCTAATTGAAGATAAAAAGAACAAAAAAACATCTTTTGATCCAATATTTCAAATGGAGGTTACAAAGTTCAGTAAAAAAGCAATATTTAGACAAGTTATTGAATTGATAAATGACAATGTTATCGTTTCTGGCTACCTAACATTTATGACCTGTGATGACACAAAATGTCTTCCACCAACGGACGTCGACTTTAAATTTTCCTTTGGAAATGTGGCCTCTAATAATGAGCCTATTGCAGATATGGATAGTAAAAGTATAGAGAAAAATAACTTTATTCTCTATGGCCTTGAGCCAGAACAAATAATACAGCAAGATGCTAGCTGCAATATTGAAAATGAAACGGTTATTATAAATAAAGACAGGTCAATAATTAATATTTTTCTTTTAGGTCTTATAGGCGGGTTACTTGCTCTTTTAACCCCATGTGTATTTCCAATGATTCCATTAACTGTAAGTTTCTTTACCAAAAAAAATGAAAATGGAAGAGGAACTTATAATGCTATTTTATATGGTTTTTTTATTTTTTTAGTTTATCTAATTTTAAGTGCACCATTTCATTTGATTGATAATGTAAACCCTGATATTTTAAATGATATTTCTACTAATATTTATTTAAATATTTTATTCTTTATTGTTTTTCTTGTTTTCGCATTTTCCTTTTTTGGCTATTTTGAAATTACCCTTCCAGCGTCATGGACAAACCAATCAGTCAGTCAAGAGTCAAAATCTGGTTTCGTCGGAATATTTTTTATGGCATTAACTTTAGCTATTGTTTCATTTTCATGTACTGGGCCAATTTTAGGAACACTACTGGCTGGATCACTTAGTGGGGATTCAGGAGCTTGGGAGTTGACTGCCGGTATGGCTGGCTTTGGTATGGCATTGGGCTTTCCTTTTGCGTTGTTTGCTATGTTCCCAAAGGTTCTTGAGCAAATTCCAAAATCTGGTAGTTGGTTAAATACTATAAAAGTTTGTTTGGGATTTATAGAGTTGGCATTGGCACTTAAGTTCTTGTCTAATGCTGATTTAGTAGCCCATTGGGGATTATTAAAAATTGAACTTTTTATCGCTTTGTGGCTAATAATTTTCTTGATGATGGGTATCTATTTACTTGGAAAAATTCGCTTTCCAAAAGACACCAAAATTGAAAGAATTTCATTCTCAAGATATGTTTTTGCTATTCTCTCTGTTTCTTTTTCTATTTACCTTGCTACAGGCTTAATCTATAATAAAGATAAACAGTCATACAATGCTTTATCTGTTTTAAGTGGTTTAGCACCTCCTCTTGGATACAGTTACTTTTTTCCAAAAGACTGTCCAAACGATTTAAATTGTTATAAAGATTTAAAGTCTGGAATACAGCATGCAAAAGAAGTTGACAAACCTGTTCTTTTAGATTTTACTGGATATGCTTGTGTTAATTGTAGAAAAATGGAGGAACACGTCTGGCCACTACCGGAAGTTGACAAAGTACTTAGAGACAATTTTGTTTTAATCTCCCTTTATGTGGATGATAAAAAACCTTTGCCCATAAATGAAAAACTCTTTGTAAATAGAACCTCGGGAAATGGTTTAAGGCAGCTTGAAAATTATGGCCATAAATGGGCTCATTTTCAATCACAATATTTTAAGGTAAATTCTCAACCTTTTTATATTATTATTGACCCAAATAATTTCCAAATATTAAACGAACCAGTAGGTTATATGCCTGATGTTAATGACTATCTATCATTTTAAAATTGCGGTTTATCTGAATATCGTTCGTCAAAAGAAAAATAATTTTTACTTTAGTCTTATGACCCTTGAAAAACAAAGAAAATATGATGTTGCTTATTTAAGAATTGCCCGTGAATGGGGAAAATTATCATACTGCAAAAGAAGACAAGTTGGTGCAATTATAGTTAAGGATAATATGATTATCTCTGACGGTTATAATGGTACTCCAACAGGATTTGATAATTTTTGTGAGGACGAGAATGGGTATACAAAATGGTATGTTTTACATGCCGAAGCAAATGCAATAACTAAAGTAGCTTCTTCAACTCAATCCAGTGAAGGTTCAACCCTTTACGTTACATTATCACCCTGCACCGATTGTAGCAAATTAATTCATCAGGCAAAAATCAAAAGAGTAGTTTATTGGGAACAATATAAAGACACCTCAGGAATAGAATTTTTGGAAAAGGCTGGAATTGAAGTTTGTCAAGTTGAAATATGATTATTTCTTTTTAATTTTTTTAATTTTTTCGTTGATAATTATAATTCCCATTATTATCAAGCAGCTTAACCCCGCCATAATCATCACAATAAATTTTATATTTTCTTTTGCAAAGATGTTTTCAATTTCAACTTGTGTTAAATTGAAAATGATTAAAGAAATAGCAATCATTGAGATTAAGTAAGCGAAAAGAACTATTTTATTCATTTTATTTTTTTGTTAAAAACTTGTTGAAATTGTTTACAAATATGCCTTTCATTTTAAACAACAATTTTCAATATTTGTCAATTCGAATTTATTAATAATTTTTATTAAATTTTAATAAGCCGTTAACAATTATTTTCTAAAAAAAAATATATTAATTTTTTATAGATTTTAATTGAAGCAAAAATTTTAGTTGAAAAAAAAAGAGTTTTTCCAATAGATTTTTTTATAATTTAAAATCTCTTTTTCAAATTATTTCTTAAATAATAATTTTCAGTTAATATTATTTTTTTGTTATATAAGCACAAGAAAATCAACATATTATATCAAATAATTGATATGTATTTTAGGGTATTTTTTCCCGCTTCATTGTGTTAATTATCAAAAAAAAATCAGGTGATAATTCGTTTTTTTTGGCAATTAATTATAAAAAAATTTATGTTAAAAATTTTGTTAAAAACTTATAGAGCAGCATTCACTGAAGATGATGAAATAAATCAGAACTTTACATTTTCGGTAAATTATTTTTTACTATTCACTTATAAAAATATTTAAAAATAGTCATGGAGATTGAACACATAATTAAACGAGATTACAGCACAAAGCCATTTCACTTGGATAAGATTAGTGGAGCTATCCAAAAGGCAATGAATGCTGTTGGAGTTGGATCAAAGCAAAACGCCGAGGACGTAGCTTTGTTAGTATATAAAACATTGGTGGGACGCAAAACCAATGATCAAGACTATGTCCCAACAATTGAGGAAGTCCAAGATGTAGTTGAAAATCAGCTTATGGAGAGTAAGTTCAAAGAAGTCGCAAAAGCATACATCTTATACAGAAATAAAAGAACTCAGCAAAGGGAATCAGATATTTTTGAAAAAAGAATAAACTTAAAACCATATGAGTATCCTCACCTTTATGAATACGTTCCCGCAATAAGACATTCCTATTGGATTCATACTGAATTCAATTTTACAAGTGATATTCAAGACTTTAAATCCAGACTTACAGACACTGAGCGAAGTGCAATTAAAAACACAATGTTAGCTATTTCACAGATTGAGGTTGCTGTTAAATCTTTTTGGGGTGATTTATATCACAGGATTCCCAAACCGGAAATAGGATCTGTGGGTTCAACATTTGCCGAAAGTGAAGTTAGACATGCTGATGCATATTCTCATTTATTGGAGGTTTTGGGGCTCAACTCAGAATTTAAAGAGCTAAAGAAAAAACCTGCGATCATGAAAAGAGTAAGGTATTTGGAGACAGCCCTTAAAAATTCTAAGAGTGATGATAACCGTGAATATGCTGAGTCTATTCTTTTATTTTCACTATTCATTGAGCATGTATCTTTGTTCTCACAATTTCTAATAATCATGGCTTTTAATAAGCATAAAAATATGCTTAAGGGCATTTCTAATGTTGTTGAAGCAACTTCAAAAGAAGAACAAATCCATGGTGATTTTGGAATTGATTTGATTAAAATTCTTAAAAAAGAAAACCCAGAGTGGTTTACAAATCAGTATCATGAAAGTATACAAGAAATGTGTAGGCAAGCTTTCGAGGCAGAAAAGGATGTTGTAGATTGGATTTTTGAGGATGGAGAATTAGATTTTTTACCAAAGGCAGTAGTTAATGAGTTTTTAAAAAATAGGTTTAATAATTCATTAGAGAGTATTGGTATTGAGAAAATATTTGATGTGGATCAAGATTTAGTTTCAGAAACAGAATGGTTTGACGATGAAATTATCGGAACAAAACACGGCGATTTCTTTGTTAAAAGATCAGTAAACTACAGTAAAAGAACACAAAGTATAACAAGCGACGACCTGTTTTAATTATGCATAAAAAACTAACCCCAACCACTAACAAGCAAAAAGATTCTTACAATGATTTAATTCAAACAAGAAAAAAATCAATGCAAAAACTCAATAAATTATCAGAAAAATCTTTTGATTGGCTAAATGAAAATAGCAGAAAGTTTCTTGCTGCTGGATATTTAGGAGAAGGTATAACTGCTGAACAACGAATTGCAGATATTGCAGAAAGAGCTGAGCAGTTACTTGAAATGCCTGGTTTTGCAGATAAATTTTATCACTACATGTCAGAAGGATTTTATTCCTTGGCTTCCCCAGTTTGGTCAAATTTTGGAAAAGAGAGAGGTCTTCCGATTAGTTGCTTCGGATCACACATTGATGACGATATAGGAAATATATTGTACTCACAATCAGAAGTTGGAATGATGTCAAAACTAGGTGGAGGAACATCCGGTTATTTTGGAAAAATAAGACATAGGGGAGCAGCAATAAAAAATAATGGCGAAGCATCTGGTGCTGTACACATAATGCGACTTTTTGAATCAATGGTTGATGTTGTAAGTCAAGGTTCAGTTAGACGCGGTAGATTTTCACCATACTTGCCAATTGATCACCCAGATATCCTAGAGTTTCTTGAAATAGGGAAAGAAGGTAATCCAATTCAGGAATTAACACATGGTGTGACTGTAACTGATAACTGGATGCAGGAAATGATTGATGGTGATGATCAAAAGCGAACAGTTTGGGCAAAGGTTCTACAAAGCCGCGGTGAGATGGGCTATCCGTATATTTTCTTTACAGACAATGCAAACAACGGGGCTGCCGATGTTTACAAAGATAAAAATTTACCAATTTATGCAAGTAACTTGTGTACTGAAATAATGTTACCTTCTGACCATAACTGGTCATTTGTTTGTGTTTTATCAAGTATTAATTTACTGCACTATGATAAGTGGAAGGATACCGACGCTGTAGAAACAATGATTTATTTTTTAGATGCTGTAATAACCGAGTTTCTTGAAAAACTCGATACCTATAAAGATTCCCCAAATAGAGACGATCAGCAAACATTCTTGTTTATGGAAAGAGCCTATAACTTTTCAAAAGAAAACAGAGCATTAGGCATGGGAGTCCTTGGATGGCATTCACTTTTACAGTCAAAAATGTTACCATTTGATAGCCAAGATGCATACGATTTGAACAGTGAGATTTTTAAAAGTATTAAAGAACGCTCATATAAAGCATCTCAAAATTTAGCTGATAAGTTTGGTGAGCCTGAACTTTTGAAAGGCTATGGAAGAAGGAACACAACCCTTAATGCAGTAGCACCAACCACCTCATCGGCATTTATTTTGGGTCAAGTGTCTCAAGGAATTGAGCCTATTTGGTCAAATATTTATGTGAAGGATATAGCTAAAATAAAAACAACAATAAAAAATCCATTTTTAGTTAAGTTGCTACAAGAAAAAGGAATGGATACACCTGAAGTGTGGAGAAAAATAAGGGACAGAGATGGTTCAGTTCAAGAACTAGATTTCCTTTCTGAAAATGAAAAAGAGGTGTTTAAAACATATTCTGAAATAGATCAGTTAGCAATTATTTATCAAGCTGCAAATAGGCAAAATCACATTGACCAAGGACAATCTTTAAATATTATTATTCATCCTGAAACCTCAACTAAAGAAATTAATAAAATCCACGTAACAGCTTGGAAGTTAGGTTTAAAGTCTTTGTATTATCAGCATAGTATGAATGCTGCCCAAAAATTTAAGCAAAAGAAAGATTGTGAGAGCTGTGAGGGCTAGCAGCTAAATATTTTCTTCAGGATTCAGAATTCATTGAATAAAAATTTTCTAAAAGTTCTTTCAGAGAAACTAAAACCATTGAACTTTTTTCTAAAATTTCTAAATTTAAAGTTTCATTTTTGCTCTTAACACCCGAATTGCTTAGCGTTAATATCTGATCACTTATTTCATTTTTAAGTTTAATAATTACAATAAGCAGAGCTTCAATTTTATCATAGTTTCGTTCTCCAAATATTTCTATAACCTCTTTAAATATATTTTGAAAAGAACCCTCAATACTTAAAATATTTTTAATTTGACTAAGTGCTAATTTTCTCTTGTCCTTTTCTACGTGCTTAAATGATTTTTTTGAAATGTATTGAAGATTTGTAGTGATCTCAGTTAATTTATTTAAAATTACTAGGTAAAGTTTTGTTGCTTGCTCAGTAGATCTTTTTTCTTTCTTTAGGTAAACGAAAATATTTTCTTGTAGTTCATCAACTTCGTCTTTAAGCTTTGTTATTTGATTACTATTCTTTTTTAATAATTTTAAGTCATTTCTTGCAATCCCATCAGCAATATTCGAATATATTTTATTTGATCTTTTGATAACATTTTTGATATTCTTTGAACCCTCCTTAATAACCCCTTTTAATGTATTTTTTTCATTCTCCAGTTTTTCATTCTCTAGTTTAATCTTTTTAGATTCAATATTATAGTTTTTATAATTTCTATATATAATGTAGCAGGTAACTAAAAATAGGATTGGTATAAAAATATTATTCAAATTCATTAAAAAAGCAACTAACCCAGCTGCCAAAAAAGCAACAATTGCAGTTATAAACCAACCCCCAATAACGTTTAATACACCAGAAACTCTATAGACTGCACTTTCTGAACCCCAAGCCCTGTCGGATAATGATGTACCCATGGCTACCATAAAGGTTACATATGTAGTTGACAATGGAAGTTTATATGATGTTGCAATTGAAATAAGTATGGATGCAACAATTAAATTAACCGAAGCTCTAACCATATCAAAAGCTGGTTTTTCAATAATTGTATTTGATAGTAGTAGTTGATTTGCAGGAATAAATCTATTTTCGATCTTTTCCTTAAAATTTTCTGATGACAAGTTTTGGACTAAATTATTAACCTTTTCAAAAAATTGGACAAGTATTTTTGCTAGAAAATTTGCTTTAAATCTTTCTTGGATTTCACTTTGATCAGAAAGGTCAATTGAAGTTTTTAGCACGTTTTTGGCTCTTGCTGAAAACCACAATGTTATAACCATAATGGTACCAGCAAAGAGTAAAATTAAATTGGGTGTTTCAACTTTTTTTGATAAAATATCCATGGTCATTTTATCTGCAGGAATTCCAGATTGTATCCACGCTTCATAGGATTGCCAGCCTGCAATTGGAACGCCAATAAAATTCACTAAATCATTACCAGCAAAGGCAAGTGCTAAAGCAAACGTACCTATTAAAATAATTACTTTATAAATATTAACGTTAAAAAGTTTTATGGCCACCATGGATATTAGGGACCACAAAATAGTTGAATACAAAACTATTTGTGTGACATTCTCTTCAATTATATATTTAATGGTATTTCCGTTAAAAAAATCGATTTCTAAATTCGAATATGATGTACCCTTAATTCCTTTGATTAGTATGAAGTATGTAATTGAAGTAATTGCAATTCCTCCAAATATCGACGAAAGGATAAATGACTTTTTTTTAAATTTAAATGTCAAAATTAATCTGGAAATCCATTGAACAATTGCCCCTATTGAAAAAGCTATAAAAACTGATAAGACAATCCCTAAAACTATTTGAGTTGCCTTAGTATAATTAATATAGTTTATTAATTCAACTATTGACTGACTATTCTCCCAAACCTTATAGGCTCCGATCGAAACAGCAGCCCCTAACAGTTCGAAAACTATTGAAACAGTAGTAGATGTTGGTAGACCAAGAGTGTTAAAAAAATCTAGTAAAATAATATCCGTTATCATTACGGCCAGGAAGATGATCATAATTTCATCAAAGTAATATTCACTTGGATTAAAAATTCCTTTTCTTGCAACCTCCATCATACCGCTGGAAAAAATTGCACCAATTGCAATTCCTATACTCGCAATAATCATGATTTTTTTAAAGGAAACCGCCTTTGAGCCAATTGCTGAACTTAAAAAGTTGACAGCATCATTACTTACCCCCACAACTAAATCTGCAACCGCAAGGAAAGCGAGTGCAAGAACTATATATAGATATAAATTTTCCAAAATATTTTATCTAATGCAAATTTAATTAATGTTTAAGTTATTGATAATTTTGTACTAATCAACTTTATCCCAGTCTATAATTTTGAAATTTTGAAAACCGTTATCATTAAATCCATCTTGCACAACTAAAAAGCCCTTTTTAAATCTATTAGTTGAAATTGTACTTACTTCCAAGCCATCAGTGTCTGATGTACCATCAATTCCGTTACCATCAACTACTTTAATAAATCTAATTAATGTCTGAGTTTTTCTGTCAAGTAACGCATATCCATTACTGCCTTGAACAGAAATCACAATCACTCCATTTTCCATGTCTGACTGATATAATGCCAACCCCTCAAAGTCTTTCTTAAATGTTTTATTTACTTTGAAAACTAGTTTTCTTTCTTCATTTAAATTTGGCTCTGCATTTACTTGCCACAATCCCCTATTTTCTTCGGCGATATAAATTTTACCATAGTATTCGTCTGCAACTAAACCTTCAATAAGTGTTTTAAATTTAAGTGTTCTTATTTTTTCTATTGAAATAGAGTCATTATTTTTTTTCACTATCCATTGTTCTACTTCACCAGTTTCTTTATCACTTACAAAAATATATTCCCCATTATTTGAATTATAGAAGGTAATCCCATAAACATCTTCAAGCGAAGATTTATTATTCTGCTTAAGAATAAGCTCAAGTGATAAATCATTAACGTTAAGTTTGTATAATTCAATTGTATTAGTACTTCTGTTTGACCCACAAATCAAAGGAAAATTCTCCCCTCCATAATTAAAATTATTTATAATATCAACATTGTTAACCCTACCAAATGGATAATCGTAAAGTATTTCCCCATCGAGATTATATATGACTAGTCCGTACTTTTTGTCTGTGGCAATTATTAGTGACTTTTCTGGATTATCAATATTTTCATATATGCATATATCATCTGCAGCATCTTCATTGCTGATAACAGGTGATGTTTCAACATCGGCAACAACTTCCCTTACCGCAAAAGGGCCAACAAATTTAGCTGGCCCTTGTGCTGCAATTTCATTACTTATAAGAAGTATAAAAATTGAAAGAAACGATAATTTTTTCATTTACTAGAAGTCAAATTTCAGACCAACATTCCAACTGTAGTTGTAATACTCTAACTGCATTGTTCTCTCTCTTATACCTTGATAATATCTAAGAGATTGGTTTGTTAAATTTTTAGCCTCAGCGAATATACTGAGTTTATCAGAAAATCTGTAAGTCGCATTTAAATCAACAAATAATTGCTCATCATAGTATCTATCCTCGTAAGGATCGCCACCCACTTCGTCTAACGCTTCACCTGCATAATTTAGTGAGGCTCTAATAAAGAAATCTTTATTTTCATATGCTATTGAGGCATTGTACATGTTTTCAATTGCTCCAACAAGCGGCACATCATTTCTTCCTTCAATTTCATCAGTATTTGAGTCTGTGTAAGTATAATTAGCCATAAGTGTAAAGTTATTAAGCAATCTCGTTTGTAAACCAAACTCTAGCCCCATAACCTCTGCCCTAGAACCATTTCTAAGTTGGCTATATTCCCAATTTGATTCACCATTATAGGTATAATCATTATCGGTAAATTCGTATAACCAATTATCAATGTTTTTGTAAAAGGTACCTAAAGAAATTAAAGCTGTGCCCCCCATATAGTAATCAAAAACTAAATCAAAGTTATTAGACAATGATGCTTCAAGGTCAGGATTTCCAACTTCAATTTCCTGGTCAGATGAAACAAGCACTTGATATGGTACTAAATCATAATAATCAGGTCTTGCGATACTGTTACTGAAGGCAAAGTTTGCAACTAACTTATCACTAAATTCATGTTGTAGATTTAAACTTGGTAAAATATTTGAGTAGGTTGAACCTCCCGAAACAACTTCTACATCATCAAGTGTTTCATCAGTATCTTCATCATATACATTACCAGTGTAGTCAACATCTGTATTTTCAAATCTTGCACCAATAATAATTGTTGTTTTATCACTCAGTTTATCAGTTGCCATTAGGTAGAAAGCTGTAATTTTTTCATCAGCAGTATAGTTACCCCCAGCAAATTCATCAAGAATAAGTTCTCCATCACTAGGCGATAATATTTGAGATCCTAGCCACTCAGCAGTTGCAAAGTTTCCAAGCTGATATTCATCACCAGGCAGATAACCGTCAATACTAGCATTAAAAATATTTGCATCAGCCATAGAGCTGTAAGCAAATACATCATCATCATATTCATACCAAATGTCATTTCTTAATTTATCTTTTATTTTATATTTCGCACCAAATTTAAATTTGTCATCATCATCATTGTAAGGAAATTCAAAATTTAGAGCAAAACTACTATTCTCTTCTTGAGTATACTTTTGTGCGTCTTGAAAAAATCTAAAAGAATATTCTGAGGGTGTATTCCAAATATCTCCATCAAAGTTAAAAATCGGAAATTTGGGGTTACTAATATCAATTGATTCCAGTGGTACACTACTATTTTGGAACCTTACATATCTTTCATTAGGTCGAGCTTCACTTGCTTTGGATGTGCTAATTTTCCAATCCATTGTGATTAATCCAAGTTGATGTTCCCCACCAAAAGATATTTTCTTTAAAATTTGTTCTTCAAGTCTTTTATTGTCATTAATATCATCACCAATTCCTCCTTTTGTTTGCTTTCTTACCCTTACACCTGCTGATGGGTCAGCAATCCAGTCATCTATATTTCCGATTCTTAGTCTAAATCTATTTTCTAAGTCATCTCTGTGACTGTACATAGTTTTAACAAATAAAGAATTGTAATCATCAAGCTCGTAGTTTAGGTTTAAACTAACACTTTGTCTTTTTCTTTGGACATCATATCTTCTAATGTCAGTCTCGTTAAGGACTCCATCTTCTGCCCAGTCTTCAGGATCATTCCATTCAAATTCAATATTATCACTACCATATTTCTTGTTTTGTACTGTAGTACTAAAAGAATAGCTAAGTTTATCATTTATCTTATCAGCTAATACAAATTCAATATTTGAATTAAAGCCATTGGATCTTACTGGCTCATCACCGGCTGATAACGTCAAAGAGGATCTAAATCCACTTGGATTTGAACGAGTAACTAAATTTACCGATCCACCAATTGCGTCACCCTCCATGTCAGGAGTCATTGATTTATTTACCTCAATTGTTTGAATCATTCCTGAAGGAATCAAGTCTAATTGTACATTTCTGTTACTTCCTTCTGCAGATGGAATTCTATCACCATTAAGTGTCACTGAGTTGAGACCTGCCGCAAATCCTCTTATTACTACATTTCTTGCCTCGCCCATATCTCCCTGCATGGATACTCCAGAAACTCTTTTGAGAACATCACCTACATTGGTGTCAGGAAATTTACCAACCTGGTCAGCAGAAATAATATTAGTAACATTCAGATCAGCTTTTTGCTGATTCAATCCTTTTACAATTCCACTAGAGTATCCTGAAACAACAACCTCAGCTAATTCAGTTGCTGAAGGTGCAAGTGTAAAGTCTTGAGTTGTAGTTGTATTTTCAGAAAGTGCAACAGAGATATTAGTGTCTTCAAAACCTATATATGAAACACTTATTTCAGTGTCTCCAGCTTCTACATCAATAAACTTATAAAAACCGTTGAAATCTGAAACTGCTCCTTTGTCGCCATTAAGAATTATGGTTGCACCTGGTAGAGGAAAACCATTAGAATCAATGATACGACCTTTAAGGGACGTCTGTGAAAATGAAAAGCTTGCAAATAATATTGCAATCAATAGTAGATAAATTTTTCTCATGATAAATTTTAATATTAATTAGTACAAATTAAAGAATGCAATGTTAATTGAATGTTAACTGAATGTTTTATTTCCATTATATATATTCAACAATTTTTTCAGTCTATGGTAAATATTTAGTTAAAAAATTAATCATTTATAAAATTCTATTTATATCTTGAAAAGATGAATTGGAAAAATCTATTGTCATTAAAAAGGCATGGCGATACACAAGTTAGGCACAGGGTAGACCAAGATGAAACTAGGCTTGGTTTTGATGTTGATTATGATAGAGTAATTTTTTCCTCTGAATTTAGAAGCCTTCAAGACAAAACACAAGTAGTTCCATTTTCTCAGGGGGATTTTGTTCATACAAGACTGACCCATAGTCTTGAAACAAGTGTTGTAGGTAGGTCTCTTGGAAGAAAAGTCGGTCTAGAAATTTTAAAAAAATACTCCTACTTAAAAGACAAAGATGGATACCATCACAATGACTTTGGAGCAATTGTAGCCTCAGCTTCATTAGCCCATGATATTGGTAATCCACCTTTTGGTCATTTGGGGGAAAAGTCTATTGGTCAGTATTTTTTAACAGGGCCAGGGAATATATTTAAAAATCAATTGAGCAAAATAGAATTTCAAGACTTATGCGATTTTGAGGGAAATGCAAATGGATTCAAAATTTTAACTCAGTCACGTCCTGGGAGGGAAGGTGGATTGAGACTAAGTTATGCGACATTAGGAGCCTTTGTAAAATATCCAAAGGGATCTCTGCCTGTAAAACCGACAAGCGGAGTTGCAGATAAAAAATATGGGTTTTTTCAAAATGAAAAAAATATATACGATGAAATTGCAACAGAGCTTGATTTGAAAAATGATAATGGAATTTACCTAAGACATCCACTTACATTTTTAGTTGAGGCTGCTGATGATATTTGTTATACAATTATAGACTTCGAAGATGGGATTAATCTCGGATTAATTGAAGAAGATTATGCTTTAGAATATTTGATAAATTTGGTAAGAAATACAATAAACACAAAAAAATATAATTCGTTAAATAATACACCTGACAGAGTAAGTTACCTTAGAGCACTTTCAATTAATACACTAATAAATGACGCAGTAAAAATTTTCTTAGATAATGAAGATGAAATTTTAAAAGGTAGCTTTCAAACATCACTTCTAAAAAGAAGTGAATATTCCGCTCAAATTTCAGATATCTTAAAGATTAGCATTGAAAAAATTTATCAATCTAAAGAGGTTATTGAAAAAGAGGTTGCAGGATACAATATTATTAATAAATTACTTGATACATTTATTTGCTCAGTGAATAGTAGTTTTGCGGGTACTAATACAAGTTATGACGATTTAATTTTGAAACTTTTACCATCCACTATTAATTTAAATCATAACAGTCTATATTCCAGACTACTTGAGGTTTGTCACTTTGTTGCATCCCTTTCTGATAGAAAGGCATTAAATGTTTACAATAAAATCACTGGAGTAGAATACCAATAAAAATTATGAAAATTCAATTTGATGATAATTATTTTATGAAAAAGGCAATTGATGAAGCCAAAATTGCACTTTCAAAGGGTGAGGTTCCAGTTGGTGCTGTAATTGTTGCTGATAATAAAATCATAGCAAGAGCTCATAACATGGTTGAATCTTTGAACGACGTTACGGCGCATGCGGAGATATTAGCAATCACTTCTGCCTCAAATCACATTGGGGGTAAATATCTAAAAAATTGTTCTATGTATGTAACATTAGAACCATGTCAAATGTGTGCTGGTGCATTATATTGGGCTAGAATATCAAACCTTTATTTTGGAGCGAGCGACCCAAAAAGAGGTTACCAAGTACTAGGCACAGTACTTCATCCTAAAACAAAGGTTTCGGCAGGAATTTTAAAACATGAATGCAAGGAACTTCTTGACAAATTTTTTATTTCTAGAAGAAACCTAAATTAAAGGTCATTATTTTCTTTAAATTTTTTTAGATTTTCACTATTTAGGTAATAATCTTCAATCTTTTTATCTTTCCATCTGTAATATGAGAAAAGTGGAAAGACTATAAAAAAGAGAATTAGAACCCCAAATCCTAAAATTTTTTTTGAATGAATGGACACATCAATTAGTCCATAAAATATCATTGAAATTGAAATTATAAAGCAAATTAGACTAACTCTTTTCAAAATATTATTTAATGTTTTTAAGATTCAACTCCTTGAGTTGCTCGTCAGAGACTGTAGAAGGTGAATCAATCATGATATCTCTTCCTGAATTATTCTTTGGAAATGCAATAAAATCTCGTATAATTTCATTGCCTTGAATTACCGCCACAAGCCTATCTAATCCAAATGCAATACCACCATGAGGAGGCGCGCCGTATTCAAAAGCATTCATTAAAAACCCAAATTGTTTTTCGGCCTCTTCCTTAGTAAACCCAAGGCAATCAAACATTTGTTTCTGAATTTTTTTATCATGAATTCTAATTGAACCACCACCAATTTCATTACCATTTAATACGAGGTCATATGCTTGTGCTTTAACTGATTCTGGATTAGTTGAAATTAAATCTATTTGTTCTTTTTTAGGAGAAGTAAAAGGGTGATGCATAGCATGAAAGGATTCTGATTCTTCGTCCCATTCTAGTAAAGGGAAATCAACAACCCATAACGGGTAAAAAGTATCAGCTTTTGCCAATTTTAAATTATCAGCAACATGTACTCTTAAAGCGCCAAGTTGAGTTCTAACCTTTTCTGATTCGCCACTGAGAATAAATATTAAGTCGCCTTTATTTCCATCAAATGCTTTTGCCCATTTTTCAAGATCATTTTGATTATAAAACTTATCAACTGATGACTTGAGGACACCGTCATCTTGAATTCTTAAATAAATTAGGCCTCCAGCTCCTATTTGAGGCTGTTTTACCCAATCAATGTACTTGTCAATATCCTTTCTTGTAAATTCATTACCCCCTTTGATTAAAAATCCAACGATTAATTCTGCGTTATTAAAAATATTAAAGTCTCTGTTTTTTGCAATTTCGTTTAGCTCAATAAAGTCCATAGCATATCTCAAATCGGGTTTATCTGTGCCATATTTTTTTATAGCATCGTCATATGAAATGACATCAAACTTATTGAGTTTAATATTTTTAATTTTTAGAAATAAATGTCGCACAAGTCCCTCAAAAGTATTTAACACGTCTTCCTGAGTTACAAAGGACATTTCACAATCAATTTGTGTAAATTCTGGTTGCCTGTCTGCTCTTAAGTCCTCATCACGAAAACATTTTACAATTTGAAAATACTTGTCCATACCAGCTACCATAAGAAGCTGTTTAAAAGTTTGAGGTGATTGTGGAAGTGCATAAAATTCACCATTATTCATTCTTGAGGGTACAATAAAATCTCTTGCACCTTCTGGAGTTGATTTTATGAGATATGGTGTTTCAACTTCGACAAAATCTATATTTGTTAAATAATTTCTCACTTCTTGAGTTACTTTGTGACGAAAAATTAGATTTTCTTTAATGGGTTTTCTTCTGATATCAAGGTACCTGTATTTCATTCTTAGCTCTTCTCCACCATCAGATTCGTCTTCAATTGTAAAAGGAGGAGTGAGGGATTTGTTTAGAATATTTAATTCTGAAACTAAAATCTCTATTTCACCTGTGCTAATATTTGGATTTTTTGATTTTCGTTCAATAACTGACCCCTTGATACTAATAACGAATTCTCTACCTATTGTTTTGGCTTTGTTTATTAAAGATTCACTAGTCCTATCTTGATCGAAAATCAATTGTGTAGATCCATAACGATCTCTTAAATCAACCCAAATTATGAATCCTTTATTTCTAATTTTGTGAACCCAACCTGAAAGTTGAACTTTAGCCGTTAGGTTTTTTATATTTAGCTCGCCACAATTATGTGTTCTGTACATTTTTGAATAATTAAAACAAATTTAATAAGATATTATTACAATGATATTTGATTTTAAATATTTTAATAATATTTAAAAATTTTAGCTCTGTTATAACATAACTATTAAATTTGCAAAATGCTTTCTGTAGAAAAATATCAAGATGAGTTTAATAATTTCCTAAAAAACTTTATACCCCCTAGTTACCCAAATAATCTTTACGATCCCGTAAAATATATTTTGAGTCTTAATGGAAAAAGAATAAGACCAATATTAACTTTATTAACTTGTGATTTATTTAAAAAAGAATACAAAAGCGCATTAAATGCTGCACTAGCTGTAGAAGTATTTCACAATTTTTCTTTGGTCCACGATGATATCATGGATGAAGCCCCATTAAGAAGAGGTAGAGATACTGTTCATAAAAAGTGGGATTTAAATACAGCAATTTTGTCTGGGGATGTAATGTTAATATTAGCATATCAATTGTTTGAAAATTATTCAGGTGACACTTTCGTTTCTTTAGCTCAGCTATTTAGTAAAACAGCCATAGAAGTATGTGAAGGACAGCAAATGGATATTGATTTTACAAAGCAAAATATTGTCTCCGTTTCCCAGTATTTGAAAATGATTGAGTACAAAACAGCTGTTTTAATTGGGGCAGCTATGAAAATGGGTGCTATTGTTGCAAAGACAAGTGCTTCAAATCAAAAAAATATTTATGATTTTGGTAGGAATTTAGGCTTAGCCTTTCAAATACAAGATGATTATTTAGACACTTTTGGGGATGAAGAAAAATTTGGAAAAATTATTGGAGGTGATATTATTGAAAATAAAAAAACCTATCTTTTTACAAGAGCTCTGGAACTTTTAGATGAAAATAATACTAAAAAACTACTTAACTTATATTCTTCAAAAAGCGATGATTCTACTAAAAAAATCTTTGAAGTAAAGCAGTTGTATTTAAAATGTGATATCCCTAATTTGGTTAAGTCAGAAATTGAGTCATATACCATTACTGCTTTTGAATGTTTAGAAAAAATTGATATCAGTAAAACAAAGAAAGATTTTTTACGTGATTTTGGCAATTCTCTTATGAAAAGGATTATTTAAAATACTAATATTCTTTACATTTGTTAATAAATTAAAATAAAGGTGGATAATTTTTCATTTTTAAATGCTGCGCACTCAGCTTATTTTTCTGAGATGTATGATCAGTACCTAAAAGATCCTGATTCTTTAGAACCAAGTTGGAAAGCATTTTTCCAGGGTTATGATTTTGCAAACAGTGATTTTTTAAAAGAAGAGGTTTTAGAGGGAGTTAGTCTGCAAGTTCCCGACCATGTCCAAAAAGAATTTAAGGTCATTAATTTGATTAATGGATATAGGTCCAGAGGCCATCTCTTCACAAAAACTAATCCAGTTAGAGCTAGAAGAACTTATACGCCAACACTTTCATTGGAAAATTTCGGCCTAAGTGATAATGACTTAGACACTGTATTTAATGCTGGAGACATTATAGGACTAGGCCCCCAGCCACTAAAGATTATTGTATCACATTTAGAAGAAATTTACTGTGACAGTATTGGAGTTGAATATATGTATATTAGAAATCCAGAAATAATTTCATGGATACAAAATAAACTTAATATTAATAATAATCAGCCAGCTTTTTCAAATGATCAGAAAATTAAATTGATAACAAAGCTAATTGAAGCAGTTTCATTTGAGAATTTTTTGCATTCAAAATTTGTTGGTCAGAAGAGGTTTTCATTGGAAGGTGGCGAATCACTTATACCGGCTTTAGATATTTTGATTGAGGCTGCTGCTGAAAAAGGGGTTCAGGAGTTTGTAATGGGTATGGCCCATAGAGGAAGATTAAGCACTTTAGTCAATATATTTGGAAAATCTGCAAAAACAGTTTTTAGTGAGTTTGAGGGCAAAGATTATGAAGAACAAATTTTCGATGGTGATGTTAAATATCATCTTGGATGGACAAGTAAGAGAACAACATCTAACAATAAAAAAATAAACTTAAATATCGCTCCCAATCCTTCACATTTAGAAGCTGTAGGTTCAATTGTTCAGGGAATCTCAAGGTCTAAACTTGACAAATATTTTAATAACGATTCTGGTAAAGTATTACCCATAATTGTTCATGGCGATGCTGCAATTGCAGGTCAAGGTTTAGTATATGAATTGGTTCAGATGGCTAAGCTTGATGGATATGAGACAGGAGGTACTATTCATATCGTTATCAATAATCAAATTGGTTTTACTACAAATTATCTAGATGGTAGGTCAAGTACCTATTGTACTGATGTGGGTAAGGTCACATTATCACCAGTCCTACATGTTAATGCCGATGATGTTGAAGCGGTTGTACACGCAGTATTATTCGCATTAGATTTCAGGCTGGAATTTAAAAGGGATGTTTTCATTGATTTATTGGGCTACAGGAAATATGGACACAATGAAGGAGATGAACCACGATTTACACAACCTAAACTTTACAAGCTTATTTCTAAACACCCTAATCCAAAAAATATTTATTCTGACAAGCTGATTAATCAATCTCTCATAAGCGAAGAAGAAATCATTAATATTGAGAACGATTATAGAAAAAGATTAGAAAATGAGTTGCAAGACTCAAAGAAAACTGTAAAAACCAGAATCACTGATTTCATGAAGGATGAATGGTCTGATTATGAAAGAGTAAATAACTTGCAAATGCGTTGGGGGGAAGTAATGATTGAGCCAGTTGACACTACATACCCTAGGAACAAACTAGATAAAATAGTAGAAGTTATTTCAACACTACCGTCAGAAAAAAAATTTATTAATAAAATAAAAAAACTTATAAATAACAGACAGCTTATGTATGAAAATGATAAGCTTGATTGGTCAATGGCAGAACATCTTGCATACGGCAGCCTATTGGAGGAGGGCTATGATGTTAGGATTTCTGGCCAAGACGTAGAAAGAGGAACTTTTTCTCATCGTCATGCAATAATTAAAGTTGAGGAGAGTGAAGAGGAGATATCGTTGTTAAATAGTATTTCTGAAAAACAGGGGAAATTCACGATATATAATTCGCTACTTTCTGAATATGGAGTTCTTGGTTTTGAATATGGTTATGCAATGACCGACCCAAAATCACTAACGATATGGGAGGCTCAGTTTGGGGATTTCAGCAATGGTGCACAAATTATTATTGATCAATACATATTCTCAGGCGAAGATAAATGGAAAACACAAAATGGATTAGTTTTATTCCTGCCACACGGATATGAGGGTCAAGGTGCCGAACATTCATCAGCTAGAATGGAAAGGTATTTACAATTGTGTGCTAAGGATAATGTTTTTATAGCAAATTGTACTACTCCTGCAAACATGTTTCACATTTTGAGAAGACAACTTAAAGCAAAATACAGAAAACCGTTAATAATTTTTACCCCAAAAAGTTTACTAAGACATCCGATGGTGATTTCAAAAGTTGATGATTTCGCTAATGGTGGATTTAAATTAGTTATTGATGATAGTTTAGCAAATGTTGATAAAGTAAATACATTGGTTTTTGTTTCTGGTAAATTTTATTACGATTTAATTGCCGAAAGGGAAAGGCTTGGATTTGAAAATTTTGCAATAGTCAGAATTGAACAATTATTCCCACTACCAAAAACCCATATTAGATCAATTATTAGTAAATATAAAAATGTAAATGACATTGTTTGGGCTCAAGAAGAGCCTATCAATATGGGTGCCTATACCCATCTATTAATTAACTTAAAAGAGGCAACTAATTTTAGGGTCGCAGCCAGACGATTTTATTCCGCAACTGCAGCGGGAAGCTCCGCAAGGTTTCTAAAGAGACATAGAGAAGTAATTGATTACGTATTCGATAAATCCAAAAACAACCAAATTAAATAACAGTTTTATTTTGATAAAAATTTATTTTAGAATACTAATATTATTTTTCTTATCATCTTGTATTTCAAACGACGATTCATTTATTCCAACTCAAACAGAAACCGGAAATCAAACTTATTATCCAGAAATTCAATACGGACTTAATGATTATGATATAGTTTTTCAAGGAATCAATAGGTATTTTAATATATATGTGCCTCAAAATTATCAACATGGATTTTCGACGTCATTGTTATTTGTATTTCACGGATTTGGAGGTACTAGTGATTATATAATGAATACTTCAAACTTTAATGACATTTCAGAAAGAGAAAATTTTATCGTGGTTTACCCACAAGGCTCAAGCTTTTGGGGCTACCCCCACTGGAATGTTGGTGGCTGGACAAACAGTAGTTCAGCTGATGATATCGGATTCATAAGTCTTTTAATAGAATTAATTTCTGAGCAATATAACATAAATCAAAATCGAATTTATGCTACAGGCATGTCAAATGGAGGTTTTTTTAGTTATCTATTAGCTTGTCAACTAAGCGAAAAATTTGCAGCAGTTGCATCGGTTACTGGTTCAATGACAAATGAAACATTCAATCAATGTAATCCTCAAAAAGAAGTTCCAATTTTACAAATTCATGGTACTCTAGATCCAATAGTGATTTATGATGGAAATTCTTCAATCGGGTCAATTGGTATCAATCAAGTTTTAGATTATTGGAAATCAAATAATGAATGTAATGATGCAATAGTTGTCGACACAATAGATTCAGATTTAAATGATAATTTATCTGTAACAGAATTATTATTTGATGGTGGTTTAAATGGCTCAGTTGTAAGTCATTTTAAGGTTAGCGGTGGCGGTCATACTTGGTTTATAAATAATGATATAAATTCCTCTGAGGTAGTATGGGAATTTTTTTCAAAATATGATTTAAATGGAAGTATTAATTAAATAATATTAATCTTATTATTATCTTAGGATTTTAAAATTTGTTTATATGGTTTTAGAAATGCAGATACCTTCACCTGGAGAATCAATTTCTGAGGTTGAGATTGCCCAGTGGTTGGTAAGTGATGGTGATTATGTCAAGAAAGATCAAATCATTGCTGAAATTGATAGCGACAAAGCTACTCTAGAGTTACCCGCTGAACAATCAGGAATCATCAACCTAAAAGCTAATGAGGGAGATGTTGTGGAAGTTGGTCAAGTTGTATGTAATATTGATACATCTGTTAAAGAAGAACCTAAAAAGTCTTCAGATGAAAAAATTAAAGTTTCTGAGATACTTAATAATAATGAGGAAAATACAAAGGACTCTCTTCAAAATAATTCTAAATCCGAAATTTTAAGCCCTGCTGCTAGAAAGCTTGTTGCAGAAAAAAATATTGATATTGACAGTTTGGTTGGTTCAGGAAAATCCGGTAGAATAACAAAACAAGATGTTTTGATTGGAAAGCCTGCTATGGGAAATGTTGATAATTCTAAAAGAACTGAAAGCAGAATTAAGTTGTCAATGCTAAGAAGAAAAGTTTCTGAAAGGTTGGTTTCAGTTAAAAATCAAACAGCTATGCTAACCACCTTTAATGAGGTTGACATGTCTGCTATTTTTGAAATTAGGAAAAAATATAAGGATAAGTTTAAAACAAAACATGGAGTTAATCTTGGATTTATGTCATTCTTTACATTAGCCTCTGTAAGAGCTTTAAAGGAATTTCCCGCAGTTAACTCAATGATTGATGGTTCTGAAATGATTTCTTACAATTACTGTGATGTGAGTATTGCAGTCTCTGGCCCTAAGGGGTTAATGGTCCCTGTCATACGAAATGCACAAGATTTAACATTCAAATCTGTTGAGTTGGAAGTAAAAAGATTAGCAGATAGGGCAAGGGATGGTCAAATTACAGTTGATGAGATGACTGGTGGAACATTTACAATTTCCAATGGGGGTGTTTTTGGTAGTATGTTATCAACCCCAATAATTAATCCTCCTCAAAGTGCTATTTTGGGAATGCACAACATTGTTCAAAGACCAACAGCAGTTAATGGTAAAGTTGAAATAAGACCTATTATGTATTTAGCCCTGTCATATGATCATAGAATTATTGACGGAAAAGAAAGTGTTGGTTTTTTGGTACATATTAAAGAGGCACTTGAAAACCCTTCAGAGATTCTTATGCAGAATAAAGTTATTGAATCATTAGAATTGAAATAATTTAAATGTTTTTTACCGATACTCATACTCATTTGTATTTAGAGCAGTTTGAAGATGATATTGAAACAGTGATTAATGATGCTATTAATGTTGGGGTAAATAAATTTTTCTTGCCAGCTATCTCCTCAAAACACAATCATTCAATGATCAATTTGAAAAAAAAATATAATAAAAATATTTTTTTAATGGCTGGATTGCACCCATGTTATGTAAGTAAGGATTTTGAAAATGAAATTTTACAAGTTGAGAAATTAATCAAAGAAAATGAAATTGTTGCTGTAGGTGAGATTGGTATTGATTTGTATTGGGATAAATCTAATTTGGCATTACAAAAAGAAGCTTTTCTATCTCAAATTAAAATTGCTAAGGATAATGATTTACCAATTGTAATCCATTGCAGAGAGTCTTTTAACGAAATATATCAAATAATTAAAAAAGAGAATTTAATTAATGGAATTTTTCATTGCTTTTCAGGGAATTTAGAGCAAGCAAAAAAAATCACTTCTTTAGGGCTTAAGCTGGGAATTGGAGGAGTTTTAACATTTAAAAATGGAGGAATAGATAAATTTTTACATCAAATTAATATTGAACATATTGTTCTTGAAACAGATTCTCCATATTTGGCACCTACTCCTTTGAGAGGTAAAAGGAATGAGAGTGCTAACCTAGTATATATAGCCAAGAAACTTTCGGAAATATATAATATTTCACTTAGTGAAATTGCAAGAATTACTTCTTCAAATTCAAAGAGTGTTTTTGGGGTTTAACTTATGCTAAAAAACAGCTTATTATATTTTTTTATTAGTTTTTTTTCTTTTTATTTGTTGTTCTTTGAAAGAGAGGTGGCCGAGTGGTCGAAGGCGCACGCCTGGAAAGTGTGTATACACCAAAAGTGTATCGAGGGTTCGAATCCCTTCCTCTCTGCTGAATATGTTATTTGTGTAATAAAATTTCATATATTTAACACGCAAAAATAAAAAAACAAAATAATGAAGAAATTAGTATGTTTAATTGGAATGTTTTCAATGTTACTTATACATTCCAATTACAGTTTTCCCCAAGAGGAAGTTGATTCACTTGTTCAAGAGGTTGATTCCATAGCACAGTCTGAGGTCTTGGAATCCTCTGATGATATTGTTGAGGAGCAGTTAGTAGCTGAGGTGGAAGAACTTAATTTTCACCAAGAACTTAAGAAAAGATTTATTGAAGGTGGACCTGGTTTTATGGGAATAGTT
>MDTD01162850.1_pt1 | contig 43911 bp, 40 predicted proteins | sample 811221 | NCBI WGS metagenome assembly MDTD01 (sample SAMN05326646, study PRJNA326480) | marine metagenome | isolation source: seawater | place: Pacific Ocean: South West | collected 2011 | reverse complement strand
GCGATTGAGCTTTGTGCTTTTGGTGCATGGCCTCGCGCCCTGGATATGGACACATAAGGTCCGCGATGAGATCTGCGACCCCTGATGCTGCCTTTTCTGTATCTCATTGTTGATCTGATTATCGTACTGGCCTTCGTTGCGGGACCCTGGCTGCTTCTGACCAAGATCAAGGTTCAATGGCCAGATTGGCTGAAGGATGGCATCGTTGGTGTCATTGCCTTCGTCCTGTGGACGGGTATCGCGCTGTATCTGGCAACCCAAACGATTCTTCGGTTGGACTTATTGCCGTAGGATCGGCGGTGAAGCGTGCTGCGCAGCACCTGCGAGGTGGTGGGCGGTCCATCAGCCTCACATCGGGTAAACGGAATAGCGCAGCACACAATGCACAAAGGAGCGGTTTAAATGAAAATTGAAGGTGGATGCTACTGCGGAGAGGTGCGCTACAGCTTTGAGGGCGAGCCCGGACCCGCGATGCAATGTCACTGCCGGGAGTGCCAATACATCACCGGTGGCAATCCCAACGTATTTGTCATGATCCCAGAGGCTGATCTGCACTTTACCGGCGGCGACCTGAGCTCATTTCAGCGTGCCGACATCGACAATGCTGTGACACGGCACTTCTGCCCGAACTGCGGCACAGCGGTAGGTACAACGACGGCAGGCGCGCCCGGTGTGTTCGTCATGAAAGTTGGCACCATGGATGACGCCGATTTCTACCAGCCGGACATGGCCATATTCACCAAGGATGCGAAGTCTTTTCACCACATACCAGACGGGCTCCCGAGCTTCGAAGAGTTGCCGTCAGGTTTTTAATTCGCGCTCTGAAGCAGCAAGTTAAAGAGGGTTTTAGGATGCAAGTCATTATCGACGAGGTACTGCGGTACTGGTACTCGCTACGGCTCAGGATTTTGATTGCCCTCGACACCACAGAGGCCAATGCTGGAGAGCACCCTGAAACGGACATGCTCGATATACCCGATAACCCGGATAGTTAAGACATCCCTACAATCTTACCACCCAGATCCCAATCACTTTAGCTACGGTATATGGGAGCAGTGCGCTTTAACGAGGTGATTTTATGGCTGATAAAAGAAACTTTATCTATGCATTCGTCGCGGGCCCTATCGTCATCGGTGCTGCATATGGCGTGAGCTCATTATTGTTGGGTGAAACATCGATGGCGGAGACGGGCGGGGCCGATATGTCCTTGGCATATGGTTTATTGCTATGGGTAGGAATGCCAATAGTGCTAGTGGCACTGCTTCCAATGCTGGGCGGCCTTCTTAAGTTTTTTTAAGCGACGTTAAGCAAAGCCACTCTCGAGGCAAACAGCCTGTTACAAATTACGACAGTATTGGAGGCTCGGGTCGGAATCGAACCGGCGTAGACGGATTTGCAATCCGCTGCATAACCACTCTGCCACCGAGCCAGGAGGCAACGTCTTAAGACGGGTATTGGCGGGAGCCCCGTCGAGGCCGCGGATTATACACATGCGGCCGCGAAATCGGAAAACCTCAGCATACTTTTCAAGGGGTGACTTCGATCACGCAATGGTTATGATTGGCGCACTCTAACGATAACAAGAGAAACCGTATGTATCGCCGTCACGCATTGACCGCGGCCGTCGCCGCCCTCCTATTTACCCAAGGCGCCGCACAGGCCAATGACACGCCCTACTCAACGGGCGTCGACACCGATTACCCCAAGCGCGTCTTCTTTGGCGATCTACATCTACACTCCAACACCTCTGCCGATGCGCACTCCATGGGCAACCTTTTGCTCACCAGCGCCGATGCCTACCGGTTCGCGCGAGGTGAAAAAGTCGTTGCATCGAACGGATTACCCGCTCAACTGAAGCGCCCTCTCGATTTTCTGTCAGTGACAGACCACGCGGAGTTCATGGGGATCTATCGAATGTTCACGATCGAAGACCCACGACTGATGAACTCGGATCTCGGCAAGGCCTGGTTGTCGCGTTACGACACCAAGCCCGACCCCAACGAAGCCGACCCGACGAGGCTCGTGGCACGCAATCCGATCGCCGCCTTCGTCAACAGCATTAACAACCCAGACGCTGAGCGCGATGCGTATCCAACCGAGTTGAAGAGCGCCATCTGGACCGACGTGGCGCGCACCGCCGATGAATTCAACTCGCCAGGCATCTTCACAACCTTCACGGGCTATGAATGGACGGCGATGCGTGACGGCAACAACCTGCACCGCTGCGTGATTCTCAAAGATAGCGCTGAAGTGGCCACCGGCTGGCTACCCTACTCTGCTCAATCCTCCAGCAATCCAGAGGATCTCTGGGCCGCGCTCACCGACTATGAACAAATTACCGGGGGCGAAGCGCTGTCCATTCCACACAATGGCAACCTCAGCAACGGGTTGATGTGGGACACCGTGGACTATGATGGTGACGCCATCGACAACGACTATGCCGAGGCGCGCATGCGTTGGGAGCCCATCGCAGAGGTCACTCAGATCAAAGGAGATAGCGAAACACACCCCTCACTCTCTCCTGAGGACCCCTTCGCGGACTTCGAGCGCTGGGATGAGTTCAATATTTCAAACACGATGAAAACTACCCCGGACATGTACCCGGGCTCATATGCCCGATCAGCACTCCAACGGGGACTGGCGCTCGAGAGAAGCGCGGGCGCCAACCCCTATGCCTTTGGCATGATCGGCAGTACCGACGACCACACATCGCTCGCCACCGCTGAAGAAGATAACTTCTTTGGCAAGTTCGCCAACTCTGAACCCGGCGTGCGCACAGGCGACTCTCGCATGGCCGGCCTCAACGCGGACTGGGAACTCGGCGCATCAGGGCTTGCCGCAGTCTGGGCACCGCAGAATACCCGCGAGGATCTATTCGCCAGCATGAAGCGGCGCGAGGTCTACGCCACCACTGGCTCGCGGATCGTGCTTCGGTTCTTCGGTGGCTGGAACTATGCGCCAGAGAGCATTAACAGCCCCTACTTCGAGACCATCGGATACCGTGATGGCGTTCCGATGGGCGGTGAACTATCTCAGGGTTCTGGCGCGCCCACCTTCATGGTCCAAGCTATGAAAGACCCCGACGCGGCGAACCTCGACCAAGTACAGATCATCAAAGGCTGGATCGACAGTGACGGCGCAACCCATGAGCAGATCTACTACGTTGCGCTGTCTGACGATCGCGGTGTCGATGCCGAGACAGGACAGCCCGAGCCCGTCGGCAGCACAGTGGACCTAGAGAACGTATCGTTCAGTAATACGATCGGCGCGGTGCAGCTGAGCGCTCACTGGACTGACCCAGACTTTGATGCCGATCAGGCGGCCTTCTACTACGCACGTGCAATCGAGATACCGCGGCCACGCTGGAGCGAATACGACCGCAAGGCGTTCGGCGCCGATTTCGCCGAGGCGCCTCGCACGGTTCAAGACCGCGCCTATTCTTCCCCTATCTGGTATCGCCCCGAATAACTCAGCATCGCGCGCGACCGATCTGCAAGAAACAGAAGGTCGCGCGAGTTCTCTGCTGCACGGCCCGCGACTGGAGCCCTCACGCTACGCATTCACACGAACCATTCCTGTGGCTATCGCGCTCGCGTCTTCCCAAGCATTAAGGTCAGACAACGTGGGCATATTTACGCCAAAGAACTACCGATTGCAGCCAATCGATGGCACACTAAGTGCAGATTAAAAACAAATAAGACTTTCATCACTTGGGGGGCGCGATCAGTGATCGTGCGAAGTGAACGAAGTGAAACCAACTGATATCCGAGACCCGGAATATTTCCACAAGGTCGTCGATTGCCAGTACGCCTGTCCGGCGCATACACCCGTCCCTGAATATATTCGACTGATTGCCCAGGAGCGTTATGACGACGCTTATATGGTCAATTGGGAGTCGAACGTATTCCCCGGCATTCTTGGCCGCACCTGTGATAGACCGTGTGAGCCAGCGTGTCGAAGGGGTAGAGTCGAAGAAGAACCGGTGGCGATCTGTCGACTTAAGCGCGTCGCAGCCGATAACAAAACGTCGATCCTCGATCGCCTGCCCAAGATACCGAAGCGAAAGAACGGCAAAAAAATCGCACTCATCGGGGGCGGTCCTGCCTCACTCACGGTAGCGAGAGATCTCGCGCCGCTGGGATACCAGATGGATCTCTACGATGATCAACCCGCAGGGGGCGGCTTTATGCGCAGCCAGATCCCCTCCTTCCGATTGCCCCCTACCGTGCTGGATGAGGAAGTCGACTACATCCTCGACATGGGCATCCACACCCAATTCAACACCTACGTCGACAGCCTCAAGGGCGTGTTGGACAAAGGCTATGACGCGGTCTTCGTCGGCACCGGCGCACCCAGAGGAAGTGACCTTGATTTACCCGGCCGCGCGGAGTGTGACAAACACATTCACGTGGGCATTGAGTGGCTGGGATCAGTGGCCTTCGAACATATTCATGAAATTGGCAAGCGCGTCCTCGTACTCGGCGGCGGCAACACCGCGATGGACTGCTGCCGAACGGCAAGACGTCTTGGCGGTGAAGACGTCAAGGTCGTGGTGCGCTCCGAGTTCGCCAAGATGAAGGCCTCCCCCTGGGAAATCGAAGACGCCCAGGCCGAGGACATTCCGATTATTAACAATCACGTGCCGAAGGCCTTCGTTCACGAGGAAGGCAAATTGCTGGGCATGACATTTGATCAGGTAGAGGTCGTTTACGACGACTCAGGCAAACGCAGCCTGGTACCCACCGGCGAGGAAGTGTTCTTCGAGGCCGACGAGGTACTGATTGCGATTGGTCAGGACAACGCGTTCCCCTGGATCGAGCGCGACCTCGGCATCGAATTTGGCAAATGGGATATGCCGAGTGTCGACCAACAGACGTTCCAGTCGAGCAACCCTAAGGTGTTCTTCGGCGGCGACGCAGCCTTTGGCCCAGAAAACATCATTACCGCTGTCGCGCACGGGCATCAGGCGGCCGTATCGATCGACCTGTTCCTCTCAGGCAAATCGGTACAGCAGCGGCCGTCACCCGGCGTCAACCTCATTAGTCAGAAGATGGGTGTTCACGAGTGGAGCTACGACAATCTCGTCACCATTGATCTGCGACAAAAGGTGCCCCACGTTGACAAGAATTTGGCGCTGAAGGACCGCAAGGTAGAAGTGGAACTGGGCTTTGACCTGGACACAGCTTACCGCGAAGCAGAGCGATGCCTGAACTGCGACGTGCAAACCGTCTTCGACGGCGCCAAATGTATCGAGTGCGACGGCTGCACTGATATCTGCCCCACCGATTGCATCAACTTCATTGATAACGCCCCTGAGCCTGCACTCCGGCAAACCATGCGCGCACCCGCGGGCAACGAGGCACAGGATCTCTATGTATCAGGGGAACTGGCGCAAACGGCGCGGGTGATGGTCAAAGATGAAAACGTCTGCCTGCACTGTGGCTTGTGCGCAGAGCGCTGCCCTACTGGAGCGTGGGATATGCAGCGATTCCTCTATTCGGTGACTAAGGCGGGCTGAGCATGCAACCCAAGCAATCGATCAACGACTTCGTCATCAAATTTGCCAACGTGAACGGCACGGGCTCTGCCAGTGCTAACGGCATGTTCGCCAAAGCCATCTTCCGTATGGGCATCCCCGTGAGCCCGCGCAATATCTTCCCGTCCAATATTCAGGGCTTACCGACATGGTACGAGGTGCGCATTAGTCGTGACGGCTACCTAGGGCGTCGCGGTGGCATCGACATGATGGTGAGCGTAAACCCGCAGAGCTTCGCCAAAGACGTGGGCGAGGTCGAACCGGGCGGCTATATGCTCTATGACTCGACCAAGCCACTCGATTTACGTCACGTGCGGCGCGACATCAACTATCTGGGCATTCCGCTGACTGAAATGTGCCTGCGTGAGTACACGGATTCACGCCAGCGTCAGCTGTTCAAGAACGTGATTTACGTGGGCGCACTGGCCGCACTGCTGAACATCGACTTCTCGATCCTGAAGGATCTCGTCGGCGAGCAATTCAAAGGCAAAGAGAAGCTGATTACGCCCAATATTCATGCTCTGGAGATGGGCCATCAATATGCGACCACCCATTTTCAGTGCCCACTGGGTATCCACCTTAAAGCGGGCGAACAAACGCCCAAGCACATTCAGGAATTTGATCAGATCCTGATGGACGGCAACACTGCCGCCGCATTGGGGGCTGTCTACGCAGGTGCCACGGTAGCTGCCTGGTACCCTATCACACCCTCGACATCGGTCGTCGACGCCTTCGAGAAGTACTGCCGGCGGCTCCGCATTGACCCCGGTACGGGAAAAAAGAACTACGCGATTGTTCAGGCAGAAGACGAACTGTCGGCCATGGGCATGGTGATCGGCGCGAACTGGAACGGCGCACGTGCGTTCACTGCAACCAGTGGCCCGGGCGTGTCACTGATGAGCGAATTCCTGGGCCTCGCCTATTTCGCAGAGGTTCCCGCCGTGCTCGTCGACGTGCAACGTGCGGGCCCCTCTACAGGCATGCCGACACGCACGCAACAGTCAGACATCCTCGCGGCCGCCTATGCGTCCCATGGCGATACCAAACACCTGCTGTTCTTCCCGGCCACACCAGCAGAGTGCTTCAGCATGACCGTTGAAGCATTTGATCTGGCCGAGAGACTGCAGACGCCGGTAATCATCATGAGCGATCTGGATCTCGGCATGAACGAGTGGATGTCACCGCCACTAGAGTTCGATGACAACTACCGGTACGACCGCGGCAAGGTCTTTTCTGGCGAGGATCTTGAAGCCATGACGGAGCGGTTCGGGCGTTACCTCGACGTAGACGGCGACGGCATTCCTTACCGCACCTACCCAGGCGCACACCCGACAAAGGGCGCATACTTTACCCGCGGCAGCTCCCGCGACGAGTACGCAGCCTACACCGAAGACGGTGACGTCTATGTACGCAACATGGATCGATTACTGAAAAAATTCGAGACGGCGAAGTCGCTGGTGCCAGAAGCCAAAATCAAGCCCGCGGCGGAGCCCACTAAAGACGCGCTGCTCTTTTTTGGCACCACGGCCTCTCCAGCGTACGAGGCGCTCGAAACACTGGAGAAAGAAGGCATCCATCTCGATACCCTGCGGCTGCGCTCCTTCCCCTTCACGCAGGAAGTGGAGGACTTCATCGAAGCCCACGACCGCATCTTTGTGATCGAGCAAAACCGCGACGGCCAGATGCGGCGCTTACTGCTGAATGAGACCAATGTCGAAGCCAACGCCAAACTAATTTCTGTGGTGGAGTACGACGGCCTACCCGTGACAGCACGCAAGATTGCGAGCGTTATTCGGGGTGCGATGGGCATTAACAACGTGACGCCGCTGGTACCAAAGGAAAAGGAGCTCGCCTCATGACTTATGCCAAGCCCGCTTTTCGACACCCTGACGCCAAAACCAATGACGTTGGATGTACCCGGCGCGATTACGAGGGGGGTCTCTCTACCCTGTGTGCTGGGTGCGGCCACGACTCCATTAGCGCCGCGATCATCGACGCTTGCTACGAACTTTCTATTGAACCTCATCGCGTGGCCAAGCTCTCAGGCATCGGCTGTTCTTCCAAGACACCCGCCTACTTTTTGAGCGGCTCACACAGCTTTAACAGTGTGCACGGCCGGATGCCCTCGGTGGCAACCGGCGCCAACCTCGCCAATCGTGATTTGATATACATCGGCGTTTCAGGTGACGGCGACACCGCATCGATTGGCATGGGTCAGTTTGCCCACGTAATGCGACGCAATCTCAACATGACCTACATCGTTGAGAACAACGGCTGTTACGGACTTACTAAAGGCCAGGACTCGGCCACCATGGATACCGACTCGGTGAGCAAAAAAGGTGACATCAACCCCTACACCCCCATTGATCTGGTGCGGGTGGGCATTGAAGTCGGCGCCACCTTCGTTGGCCGCAGCTTCTCGGGCGACAAGGCGCAATTGGTGCCGCTGATCAAAGCCGCTATCAGTCACCGAGGCTTCGCACTCCTGGACGTGATCTCGCCCTGCGTAACCTTCAACAATCATCAGGGCTCGACCAAGAGCTATGCGAGCTTCAGAGAACACAACGAGTCCATGCCTGTGGATTTCGTGCCCCGCCGCGAAGCCATCACTACCAGTTACGACGCAGGCGTTGTCCACGAGGTCTGCATGCACGATGGTTCCGTGCTGCGACTGCAAAAGGTCAATGAGGAATACGACATCGAAGACGCGCAGTCCGCGCTAGATGCGATCGCGCACCACGCAAAAGAAGAGCGCATTTTGACGGGCCTGCTCTACATTAATCGCGACAGCGAGGAACTTCACGACGTACTTCAGACGGCAGGCAAGCCACTAAATACGCTCAGCCAGCGCGAGCTGTGCCCTGGTTCCCGCTTCCTCGACAGCATTAACGCCGGGCTGCGCTAAATCACGCAACGCGCCAACGAGTAAGCGGACCCACTGCGGCGACCCGCCGCATGACTACCCTACTTCGCTAGAGAGGTTTCTGCCGGTCGCGCGCTGGTAGCCGAACCGCTCACCCTGAGCTTTTAATCGCCACTGCGGCTCTGCACAGCGCAGCGCATGCGTTTCGGTAATTACAATCGCATCGACGCCGCAAGATGTTGCCATGGGCAATTGGTCAGGCAACAGATTGGCCTCGACAAGCAGCACACCGCGGAATCCACGTCGCCGTAGCTGTCGGGCGACGCCAAATACGCGACCATCGCTACAGCTCGCCGCCCTTAAAACAACCCGATCACGACTCACAAGGGCATCGAGCGCTGCAAAGCCCTCTATGTCCGCTACGTCGACCACGTCATCGCTCGCTAACGGCGCCGCCACAGGTGTAAACGCACCTGACTGATCCACGCTGACAGATGTCATCACGAGCCACTCACCACAATCAGGTCTGCTGGACGATGCAGCCCACACTCACGCTTTTGCGTGCCCCGCCACCTGCCCGCGCGCACATCCTCGCCAACACCCACTGCAGTCGTACAGGGCGCGCAGCCAATGGAGGTAAAACCCGCAGCAGCGAGCGGATGCGCAGGGAGTTGGTGCTGGGTCTGATAGCGCATCAAGTCCGACGCACTCCAGTCAGCCAGCGGATTAAATTTCCACTTCGACTGATCGGCATCCCATTCGAGGCGATCAATTCGGGATCGCTCATGACTGTGAAACCGCTTTTGACCCGCTACCCACCCCGAATAAGGCGTGAGCGCACGTTGCAGCACCGACAGCTTTCTGAGAGCGCAACATGCGTCGGGGTCGATTGCGTGGAGCTTACCGGAGGGATCTGAGCGCTTTTCCGATAAAGGATCGAGTTGAATCGTTTTTACCGAGGAAAGCCCAAACTGACTCACCAATTGATCGCGATATCGAAGGGTTTCGGAAAAATGGAACCCGGTATCAATGAACAATACCGGAGCATCGGGCGCGACGGACGCGATGAGGTGCAATAGCGCGGCGCTCTCGGCACCAAAGCTACTGACCGCGGCAACAGGACCGAAGAGCGCCTCGTCTCCGAAGAGAGTCTCAATGAAATCAATCGTACTCAAACCTGACACCGCTTGGTAACGCTGACTGAACTCGGCGGGCAAGTTACCCTGGGGAATGACGCTAAGCGGCATCTTCTACTCCATATAACGCAGCCTTAAAGGACTCGGTGCCCAATCGCTGGACTGCTTCGGCAAATGTTTCAGAGGATGACGCTCTCAGCATCAGGTAACGGTCAAACAACCGATCGAGCGCATTCATGAGCTCTCCCTCACTGAACCCGGGGCCCATTTTCTCTCCCAGCGCGGTATCCAGCCCGGATCGCCCGCCCAAGGTCACCTGATAGTTCTCCACTCCGGCTTTATCCAGCCCCAAAATGCCGATATCGCCGACATGGTGATGCCCACAGGCGTTGATGCAGCCCGAAATTTTGATGTTAAGGGGCCCCAGCAACTGCTCCATTGACTGATAGCGCATCGCGATAGCCTGCCCGATAGGAATAGACCGCGCTGTGGCCAGCGCGCAGTAGTCCATACCAGGGCAAGCAATCAGGTCAGAAATCAACCCGATGTTGGTGGTAGCCAGGCCCTGTTGAAGTAATTGTTCGAACACCGCGGGCAAATCGGCCAAGGCTACATGGGGAATAACAATGTTCTGTTGGTGGCTGACCCGCAGCTCAGAGAACCCGAATTGATCCGCCATATCCGCCATAGCGCGCATTTGGGAGGCTGTAGCGTCCCCGGGCGCCTGTCCATGGGCCTTGAGGCTGATGGTGACCGAGGCGTACTCCTCCTGCCGGTGAGGTGTGACGTTGCGCGACACCCACTCCCTGAAGGCGGGGTCGGCATCGATTCGCTCCCAATACGGGGCTCCGTCTTTTGGGGCCAACACCTGCACTTTGAAGGAGTCTTTAATTTCATTTAATACTTTAAGTACTGTTTTATCGAATGCGTCTTTATTATGTTTCATGTAGTCTATTATTTCTTTTTTAAAACTATCTAATCCGACCTCACGCAACATTATTTTGATACGAGATTTGTACTTATTATCTCGACGACCATGTAGGTTATACACCGATACAATCGCCTCTAAATGGGGCAACAGATCGCCAACCGCCACCTGCTCGAACACTCGGTTGCCCACCACTGGCGTCCGCCCCAACCCGCCGCCGACGTAGATATCGAACGCCACGCCCTCCATCCCTGGCACAAGTCGCAGACCGATATCGTGGGCACGAATCACTGCACGGTCGGATACGCCGCCACTGATCGCAATCTTGAACTTGCGGGGCAAGAACTGGAATTCCGGATGATCCGTTGACCACTGACGAATCCACTCGGCGTATGGTCTCGGATCCGCAATTTCGTCCAGCGCCGCTCCCGCGAGATGGTCTGTGGTGACATTGCGGATCGTATTGCCGCTAGTCTGAATGGCATGCATATCCAGATCGGCAAGCGCCTCGAGAATGTCGGGCGTGTCGACCAGTTTCGGCCAGTTAAACTGGATGTTCTGTCGCGTGGTGAAGTGGCCGTATCCCCTATCCCAGCGCTCTGCTATGTCCGCCAATCCTCGCATTTGCTGTGCAGACAGCGTCCCATAGGGAACGGCGATACGGAGCATATAAGCGTGCAGCTGCAGGTATACGCCATTCATCAGCCGCAATGGTTTGAACTCCTCCTCCGTGAGCGCTCCCGATAACCGCCTCTCTACCTGATCCCGATACTGAAGCACCCGCTCGCGCAGAAACGTCCGATCAAAGTCGTTATACCGATACACGAACAATCCCTCTTTCACCGGGAAATACTGAAGCGCCTGGACCATCAGCTCTGATCACCTCGCGATAATGGCGTGGCTCCACGACCTCGTTGCTTACCCTCACCGGCACCAGATCAACGCCAATGACAGCTGCGGGATCAGTCACAGCCGCGACCGCAACCGCTGCAGCATCCAGATCGCCGTATACCTGCGCCCCAGCAAAGTCTGTGCACCACTGGCCATCAGGGCCCCAATACAACACCGCACCCGTCAACAAGCAGTTTGCGCTGATCACCACCGGAGCTTGAACCTTAGCCATGGACCACCTCTACCTGAATCTCAGGCGCCGTGACCGTCACCGCTTTCCCCGCGGCGCTATCGATACCCACAAGGATGAGCAGTGGGCCTGAATAGCCCTGAGTATCGAGTTGTGTCGCGAAATCACCCAAGGTGCTACTGAAGGCACGCTGATTGGGCAAGGAAATATGCTCGATACACGTTACGGGCAGGCCACGATTCGCGCCATGCATCAGCAACCGGCCCTGTAGGAAGGTCGCTGTTTTGCGACCCATGTAGACCGCCAGCGACTGCCCGGAACGGACCAATTGCTGCCAGTCGTATTCGGCAAAGCCCTTTGCATCGTGGGCAGTCAGAAAAGTCACGCTTGAATTACGGTTTCGTCGCGTGAGCGATACCTGCAAGGTCGCCGCGGCGGCGCAGGCCGCTGTTACACCGGGCACAACCTCTGTGGCAATGCCAGCAGACGTGACGTGGACCAGCTCTTCATCGAGACGCCCAAATATGCCGGGGTCACCCCCTTTCAGCCGCACAACAAGCAGGCCACGGGAGGCCTCACGTACCAAATGCGCGTTAATCGACTGCTGGCTAACCGCCGGACCAAAGCCTTTCTTGCCCACGCTAATGAACTTGGCTTCCTTGCGGGCCAAGTCCAGAATTTCACTGCCCACCAGGCGGTCGTACACGACCACGTCGGCCTCATGAATGATGCGACGCGCCTTCATGGTAAGCAGTTCCGGGTCACCGGGGCCTGCTCCGACAAACACCACGGAACCCTCGGGTGGCGACTCGAGAGCATGCTGGCTGAGCAACTCGCTCAAGACCTGCTCAATCTGCCCTTCAGATTCTGCATTTCCCGTCGAAGATCTGCTGAAAAAGGCTTTCCAGAAGTTCCGTCTTGGGCGACCTGGCGACAGTTGCTCGCTCACCCGGTCACGAAATCCGCGCGCTGCACTCGCCAGCCGGCCGAGATGCTGAGGCAACGAAGACTCGATATCCGCTTTGAGTTGGCGCGCTAATACCGGTGCAGCGCCCTCGGTGCCGATCGCAACCACGACGGGATCCCTATCAACTACTGCGGGGGTAATGAAGTCACAGGCCTCCGGCGTGTCCAGCACGTTGACCCAAGCGCCCTTTTCCCGCGCCCAGCTCGCCACCTGTTCGTTAATGCTGTCGCTCTCTTCGGCCGCGTAGACCAAACGGGCACCCTCGAGATCCGCCGGGCTGCAGGGACGGCATATCAGCGTCAGCTGGCCTGCGTCAGCCCACGCTTGCATCGCTTCGGTGGGGTGCGCTGTGACAAGGGTGATTTGCGCGTGTGTTTTGAGCACCGTGCGGCATTTCGCCTCAGCCATTTGCCCAGTTCCCACCACAACGATGCGCTGCCCACGGGTCTCTATAAATAAGGGTAAGTAGTTCATGCGGCGAGACTGTACACACCACCCGCCTGAATAAAAAATATTCTTATTTTCTGTTTTTATAACCAAATAAACAGAATTTTTTTCTATTTTTTAACTATATATGGGCTATATTTTCCACCCACTGGCCGATTTAAGTAATAACGATGGACTTCATCGATAAGACCCTGATCAATCTGCTCCAACAGGACAGCACTTTGTCTCTCGACGTGCTGGCGAAACGCACTGGCTCCACCAAAACGCCCATTTGGAATCGGATCAAGAAACTGAAGCAATCTGGCGTGATCCGGCGCGAGGTAGCACTGTGTGATCCCGAGGCACTCGGACTCGATGCCTGTTTCTTTATTTTGGTGCAAACCAGTGAGCACGATGCAGCCTGGCAGCAGCGCTTTCTCGACACGGTGCGTTCACGACCCGAAGTCATGGAGGCGCACAGACTCGCGGGGGAGATTGATTACCTGCTGAAGGTCCGGGTACCTGACGCCAAGGCATACGACAAGTTCTATCAGAGCCTAATCGCCGAAGTGAAAATCTTTAAAGTCACGGCACTACTGTCGATGGAAGAGATCAAATACTCGACCGTACTCTCCCTGCCGGCTTGAACCTAAAGCTATGCCCCAGTGAGTCGCTGCCTCAGGTTGTGCAGACCCTCCAGATATAACAATTCAACGTAAGCAGGGTCGTAGAAAAGCACGCCCACCCCGCGGTACGTTTCCCGCTGCACCAGCAACGTGCCCTCTTGCGAGGGCTCAAGGCGCCATTCATGGTGCGCAGTCAGAATGCCGGGTACGCCCGCCGACTGCTGGATACTGCTATAGGGTTGCACGGCATTTACCGTGACTGTCACCTGAGTGGTTCGCCCATCCTCAAGCTTCATGTCGAGCATCAATTCATTGCCGGGCTGCATCACACCCATCACGTTGACGAAAATGGGATTCCATTCGGCGTAGCCATCGGTATCGGTCAGGGCGGTCCAGACGACCTCGGGAGGCGCCGCTATGACCAGCTCAGCTTCAACGGATTTTCGCGGCAACCAAATCAGCAAAACTGATAGCACGACGATTAAGGCAATGATCGGCGTCTTCAAGATAGTGCCCTCGATAGTGCCCTAGTAGCTCAATAGCTGCCCGGGGCTCTGTCGCGCGTGACGCGGAAAACCCCTGCGCAAGATATGGAGCGGGAAACGAGGTTCGAACTCGCGACCTCAACCTTGGCAAGGTTGCGCTCTACCAACTGAGCTATTCCCGCGTTTTTTTCGATTGTAATCGGCGCCCTGCCCGCGTCAACTCGCAGGTCCGTCTGCCCCCTCTTCAAGCGTTGAGAGGAACGCCCGGAAGTACAGCACCATCGACCAGAGCGTGAGGATAACTGCCAAAGCCAACAAGAAGAGCCCGAGTAACCGGATCTCCTCGACTGCCGGCCACGAGGGATACCACAACAGAATGGGGATAGCGGTCATCTGGACGCCTGTCTTGACCTTGGCAATGCCGCTCACGGCCACAGACGCGCGCTTACCCAGCTGCGCCATCCATTCCCGCAGAGCGCTGATCACAATCTCCCGACCGATCACCACCATCCCCGCCAGCGTGATGAAGACGTTGTCCATACGATGCATCAGAAGGATCAGCGCAACCGTCACCAGCAGCTTATCGGCAACAGGGTCAAGGAACGCACCGAACTGGGAGGTTTGCCCCATGCGTCGCGCTACCCAGCCGTCAAACCAGTCCGTGACGGCCGCCACAATAAAAACGACTGCGGCGCCAGTAGTGGAGATGGGTTGCGGCAGGTAGTAGCACAGAACCATTAATGGAATCGCAAGTATGCGCAGGCCGGTGAGCATGTTGGGCAAGTTTTGAATCACGCTAGCGCCCCCTTTTCTTACAACGATTCTGACACAGCATCACAATGCTGTGGGCCTAATCATTCACCGTATGCAGATGATCGTAGATAGTGCGGGCCACCGACGCACTGATACCCTTGATCTTGCTGAGCTCCTCGACGCTGGCGTTCTCTATGGCTTTGGCGCTGCCGAAGTGACGCAGAAGCTCGCGTCGACGTTTGGCGCCCACTCCCGGTATATCCTCAAGCAGCGATTGCTTCCTCGCCTTCGCGCGCTGACCTCGATGACCACTGATTGCAAACCGATGCGCCTCATCGCGAATCTGTTGAATCAGATGCAGTGCCGGATGATCACCGCGCAACCGCATCTCGGCGCCCGAATCGGCATCGACCAGCGTCTCAAAGCCTGCCTTACGGGTTGTGCCCTTAGCCACACCGACCACTTTCACACTGGTAATGTCATAAGTCGCCAACACCTGTCGCGCCTGACTGACCTGCCCTTTGCCGCCGTCGATAAACAAAATGTCGGGCAATTGCCCCTCACCGTTGGCCAGACGACGGTAACGACGCTCCAGGGCCTGCTGCATCGCCGCGTAGTCATCTCCTGCTGCAATATCTTTGATATTGAACTTGCGGTAGTCGGCCTTTCGTGCGCCGCTACCATCGAATACAACGCAGGACGCCACCGTGGCCTCTCCCGAGCTGTGACTGATATCAAAGCACTCCATGCGCGTCGGAATATTCTCGAGGTCCAGCGCACGACGCAGCGACTCCAGCCGGCCTGCCATGGTCTGTTTGCCAGCCAGGAAAGACCGCAAATTGTTCTGCGCGTTCTGCACCGCCATGTCCAGCCATCGGGAGCGCGCGTCACGAACACGATCCTTAATCACGACTTTGCGCCCAGACTCGGCGCCCAGCGCGTCCTCCAACAAACCTCCATCGGGCATGGCGTGACTGGTGACGATTTCCTGCGGTATCTGTTGCTGACCAGAAAGGTAGAACTGAGGCAAGAACGCTTCCAGAATCTCCTCAGGGGACTCGTCCAATCGAATCTGCGGGTAGTAACTGCGACTACCCAGCACGCGCGCCTCCCGCACAAACAGCACCTGCACGCAGGCATGGCCATGCTCAGTGAATACCGCCAGCAGATCCAGATCGCCGCGGGTGCCCTCAATATTTTGCGTGGCCTGAACGTTTTGCAGTTGACTAATCTGGTCACGAATCTCGGCCGCTTTCTCGTATTCCAGCTCCGCGGCAGCAGACTCCATGTCATCTGCCAGTCGCGTCATCAGATCGTGAGATCGACCGGTCAGGAACAAGACCGATTTATCGATTTGCTCTTGATAATCCTCGTCAGACACCAAGCCAACGCAGGGCCCCGAACAACGCCCAATCTGATACTGCAGACAGGGTCGAGAGCGGTTGCGGAAGTAACTGTCGCGGCACTGGCGGACCTTGAAGACTTTTTGCATCAGGTGCAGGGTCGAGCGCACTGCCCCTGCACTGGGATAGGGTCCGAAATACTCACCTTTCCGCCTTTTTGTACCGCGATGAAAACTCAGTCGCGGCCAACGGTCCTCAGAAGACAAGTAGATATAGGGATAGGACTTATCATCCTTCAGCAAAATATTGTAAGGCGGCCGATTCGTCTTAATGAGATTGTGCTCGAGCAGCAGCGCATCCCGCTCCGTCGTTGTCACCGTCACCTCAATATTGGCGATACGCGCCACCAGGGCCATGGTCTTGGCCGACAGACCCGAAGCCCTGAAGTAACTGGTGACACGATTTTTCAGATTTTTCGCCTTGCCGACGTAGAGCAGGTCCCCGTCCGCATCAAACATCTGATAGACACCCGGACGGGTAGTCAGCTGGGCGAGATAAGACTCGGCGTCAAAGGTACTCATGCCCAACTCGGCTTAACTCGATTCAGCCGGAGAGCCGATGACTCGCGGCTCGATTTCAAGAGAAACGCCATAGGCGTCGAGCACACTGTCGTGGATCGCCTCGGCCATAGATAACCAAGGGGCCGCAGACTCTGCACCACAGCCCTCCAGCACCAACGCATGATCAGCTGATACCCGAACGCCAGAACGTTCTTCGCCACGCCAACCCAACTGATCAATCAACCAGGCGGCAGAAATCTTGACCTGCCCGCCATCCGCTGGGAACACCTGGATCTCCGGGTGCCCCCGACGTAATCCGTCTGCAACCTCCAGCGACACAATGGGATTCTTGAAGAAACTGCCCACATTCGGCGTGATCACAGGATCTGGCAGGCGTTCCCGCCTGATGGACATGACCGATGCCAGTACCGCATCGTGCGTGAGCTCCGCATCACGAAGGCGCGCTCTCAACGTTGGATAATTGACTTGCACTGGCGTCTCAGCAGACAGCGTGAAGTCGACAGCCGTGATAATCCATTCCTTGCCTCGTTCATGCTTGAAGACGCTATCACGGTAGCGAAAATCACAATCCATCGGCGACAGCACTTCACCCTCACCCGTGCGCCGGTGAATCACGTGGACCGCTTGGATGAACTGCTCCACTTCCACACCATAAGCGCCAATATTTTGGATCGGCGCCGCACCGACCGACCCCGGTATGAGCGCTAGATTCGCGAGACCATGGAACGCGTTGTGATGGCACCAGAGCACCCACTCGTGCCAGTTTTCACCAGCCCCGGCGCGAACAACAGCGCTATCACCCGACTGCGACAGCACTGTGCGTTCTTTGATGGCGATCAGAATCGTTGTGCCGGGCAACCTGTCATGCAGGATGACATTGCTGCCGCCACCCAAGACATGAATAGGCGAGTCAGCGGGTATGTCACTCAGTGCCGCGACCAGCTCTTCGACAGACGTGACAGTCACCAGACACTCGGCACGCGCGCTGACCTTCAGCGTATTGAGCGGGCCTAAATCAGCCCTTGCAGGCGCCACATCACGCTCCCGAGGCCATGCGCTCGCGCATCGCCTCAAGGTCTGCTCGAGTATCCACGCCAGCGGGCACAGGCTCGGGCGCGAGCTCTACCTGAACCCACACATCGTTTGCCAGAGCGCGCAATTGCTCTAGAGATTCACTCAACTCTGCCGGGGCGGGCGCCCAAGCTACAAACTGCTGCAAGAATCCGGCCCGGTAGCCATAAAGGCCCACGTGACGAAACACGTCCGCAGGCACGTTGTCTCCGCGCTGAGCAGGAATACAGCTTCGAGAGAAATAGAGTGCCCTTCCCGACCCGCTCGTAACGACCTTCACGATAGCGGGTTCATCAGCCTCGGCCCGCTCCAACGGCTCCATCAAGGTGGCAATACCCGCCTGGGGGGTTTCCTCAAGCATGGCCGCCACGCGCTGGATATTCGCCACTGGCATGAGGGGCTCATCTCCCTGCAGATTGATGACAATCGCATCATCGGCCCATCCGAGGTGCCGAGAGACCTCTGCAAGCCGGTCAGTGCCCGACACATGATCTGCCCGGGTCATCACAACATCGGCCCCTCTGGACCGCATCTCATCGGCAATACGTTCATCATCGGTCGCCACGACAACCCGGTTCGCACCGGCATCCATCGCACGCTCCCACACCCACGCCACCATGGGTTTGTCCGCAATAGGCAGTAGCGCCTTACCGGGTAATCGCGTCGAACCATAGCGCGCGGGAATGACGATATTGAATGGCATCAAGCTAGTCCGTTGGCGCCTGCGCGGGCAGCAGCCCGGTTAGGTGATTAAGCAATGATGGCGGTAAATCCACGTCAATTTCCACCACCCACACACGTGGGTCAACGGGGTCTGCGAGTTTGACTGCATCCTTTGCCGTCACAAGCACCACCGCTTCCGCGAGCGTGTCGAGCTGTTTCTGGGGCAGCTCACCATGATCCGACACCGCATGCTCACGAATGCTTAAGCCACTCCCGCGCAGCATGTCAAAAAATTGTCGAGGCTGCCCTAAACCAGTCGCAGCGGCCACATTCTGGCCAAGCCACTCATCAACGCACTCCCGCCAAGGTTGCACGCGACCCGTCGCCATGTGCAGCGCACTGACCGGTGCATAAGCGAAGCGGCGATCAGCGTCCGCACTATTCCGCTCCAGAATCCAATCCACCGAGCGCAACCGATCAACCGGCTCACGAAGTGGACCCGCGGGTAAGAGCCGCTCGTTACCGAAGCCTCGTTCCGCATCAAGCACGACGATTTCCGCATCCCGGGGCATGGCGTAGTGCTGCATGCCGTCATCGGACAACACGAGGTCAATATGGGTCCGCGCAATCAAGTCCGACACCGCCCGCTGGCGATCAGAGCACACAACAACCGGCACACCCAGCCGCTGTTTAACCAGCAGCGGCTCATCACCCACCACTCGCGCAGCGTCTTGGTCTTCCACCCAATGTGGCTCCCGGTGGCCTGCACCACCATACCCGCGGCTGACTACACCGACACGATACCCGCGCTCAATCAACCACTGACCTAGCGCAATGAGCACCGGCGTCTTCCCTGTGCCACCGGCAGTTAAACCCCCTATGACCCAGACACTGACGCCCTCCGGGGTGCTGTGCTTCGCAGGCGCCCTCGCGCGCCGACGAGCGACAACCCATTGAACGGGCCAAGACAAAGGGATCAGTAACAGTGAAAGCGCGTTACGCCCGTACCAGATGCTGTTTAACACCCGTTCCAGGACCCTGCGGGTTGCACTCATTGCTGTCCAAAACCCTGCTGATAAAGGCTCGCGTATAGGCCATTCTCAGCCATGAGCGCCTCATGGGTATCCGCTGCCACAATCCGTCCCTGATCCATCACGACGATGAGATCTGCGCGCTCAACGGTCGAGAGCCGGTGTGCGATCACCAGCGTCGTTCTACCGGTCGCCACCTGCTCAAGCGACGCCTGAATGGCGGCCTCGGATTCGTTGTCGAGCGCTGACGTCGCCTCATCGAGAATAAGGATCGGTGCATCCTTCAGTACCGCGCGGGCAATCGCTAAGCGCTGCCGCTGACCTCCGGACAGCCCATCGCCGCCATCGCCCAACACGGTATCCAGTCCATTAGGTAATGCCTCAACGAATTCCCAGGCCTGGGCGGTCTCAAGCGCCTGCCGCAGGGAAGCATCGTCTGCCCGATCCTGCTGACCAAAGGCCACGTTAGCGCGAACCGTATCGCTGAACAGCACCACCCGCTGTGAGACCAGCGCAATCTGCTGGCGCAAATCCGCCAGGCGAAACGCTTCGATCGGCGTGCCATCAAGCTGGATGCCGCCCGAAGTTGGGGCGTAAAAACGACACAGTAAATGCATCAACGTCGACTTGCCCGCGCCAGAACGCCCCACAAAGGCCACCATCTTGCCCGCAGGGATGTCCAGACTGATGTCGCTCAACACTGCACGATCATCTCCGGGGTAACCAAAACTCAACCCCTCAAAGCGGATATCACCCCGGGCACGGTCTAACGTTAGCTCCCCAGCGTCGCGCTCTGACGGCGTATCGATCTGTGCAAACAAATCTTCAGATGCCGCCAGGCCTCGTTGAATGACGCTTTGCACATTGGTCAGCGTCCTGATCGGCTTGCCCAGCTGTGTCGCGGCGGCGATAAATGCGACGAGGGAACCCGGCGTAAAGCCCGCGAGAATTTCAGGGTCCAACGCAAACCAGAAAAGAATCGCCAGTGCGATCGACAGTAAAATCTGAGCAATCGGTGTCGATACGGCTTGGACAAACGCCAGCTTCAGACTCTGCACGCGATTGAACTGACTCGCGGCGTAAAAACGTGCAGCCTGCTGGTCAGCGGCCGAAAACATTCTGATTTCGTCGAACGCACTCATACTCTCGTTACCGAGCTGAGTCACCTCGCCCATCGAATCCTGAATCCGCCGGCTGTAACGCCTAAAGTGCCGTCCCACTACCAGCACGACACCCGCGATGGCGGGCGTCACAGCAAAGAACACCAGCGTGAGCTTCCAGTTGAGGTACAGCATGTAGGCAACGAGCGCCAATACGGTCAGCCCATCGCGGATGACCGTCTTCAGAGCCTCTGAAGAAGCGCCACTGACCTGCTCGACGTTGAAAGTCAGCTTCGAGACCAATTCTCCGTGGGTAAATTGATCAATCACCTGTTTGGGCACGCGGATCAGCGCATCAAAGACCTCAGTCCGGAGACGGTGAACCACGCCGCGCGCGACAATATTCATGAAGTAATTGCCCAGGAAATACCCCACCGCGCGAACTAGCGCTAACACGATGGCGGCCACGGGTACCGCAATGCGCGCATAATCGACCGCGCTCATATCGCCCTGAGGCCAAAGGCTGTGAACGGCCTGCGACACCAGACCGATACCCATGCGCGAGGATTCGCCTAACGAGTCGAGCAAAAACTGAGTGAGATCGGCCAGCAGGACGTTAGCGACTGAGTAACCGATAAACCCCACAATACTGAGCACAAAGGCGACGCCATAAATCGCGACATAGCCCAGCAGCCGCTGGTAGAGCGCGAGATCGCTTGGCTGTCTGTTTTTCTGACTCACGGCGTGTTCACTCGTTGATCATCGATTCGGTGGCGATAGTGAGGCGCTGCAACCCCAATTGTGACGCTACATCTAACACCATCACCACATACTGATGTGGTGTCATCGCATCGGCTGACAAGGTCACAGGAACGTCAAAATTGCCGTTCGCAGCAGCCTCTAGTGCACGATACAAACCTTCGGCCTCATTCGGCACAGGATCCCCTCCGACGGTGATCACGCCTGCCGAGTCGATCACGACAACCAGCCCCATCTCATCAGGGGCACTCGCGCCACGCGCCTCCGGGAGATCGACCGTCAACTGGGTCAGCTCGGTGAAGCTGGTTGAGACCATGAAAAAAATGAGCAGCAGAAACACCACATCGATCAACGGCGTCAGATTGATCGAGACCTCAGGGCGCCGCGCATGCCGAAAGTTCACGGATCGTATTCCGTCTTCTGATCGCTGTGCAGCGCATCGACCAGCTTGATCGCCTCGCGCTCTAAGTCCACTACAATCGATTCAATCCGAGCGCTGTAGTGCCGGTGCATGACAAGGCTCGGAATAGCAACCGCGAGGCCTGCGGCGGTCGTCAACAGCGCCTCTGAGATCCCACCCGCCAGCACAGCCGCATTACCCGTGCCATGGGTGGTGATTTCGGCGAAGACGCTAATCATTCCGAGTACCGTACCCAGCAGCCCGAGCAACGGGGTGATCGCGGCCACGGTGCCCAAGGCATTCAGGTAACGCTCCAGTCGGTGAATCACGTGGCCGGCCGCCTCGCCAATGCTCTCACGCATCACTTCCCTGCCCTGGTCGCGATTCGCCAACCCAGCGGCCAAAATAGCGCCCAAAGGAGAGCCCTGACGGAGGTTTTTCAGGCGCTGCGCATCCAACCCACCGGCACGGAGTTGCTGCCACACTGTCGCCAGTAGGTGCGGTGGCGCGATCTGCTGTTTGTTCAACGCAAAGTGGCGCTCGATACAAATTGCGAGGGCCACGACCGAACACACCACAATGAATGGCATGACCCAACCGCCGGCCGCCAGTGCTTGATACACAGATGAACCTCCTTGAGAACCTCCGAGTATACCGACCCGCTGGATTCAGCCCCAGACGCGGTTTTGGCAGGTATTTACGGCAATTTGAGCCAATATGGCGTTGCCGCTGTTCGTTGCGTGTGGATCTGCACAGGGCCGTCAGTCGAGGCCGTCATAGCAATCGCACCGTGGGAGGCAGTATCAAATAATTGAATGTCTTCAGAGGACGTAATCCTGTCCACTACCTCATAGTGCGGATGTCCAAAGGGGTTACCCCGGCCACTGCTCGCAACCGCCCACTTGGGACGGACCCACTTCAGTAATGCATGGCTGGTTGAGGTCTTGCTACCGTGGTGAGGAAGCAACAACAACGACGCACGCAGCTCATGTTGCCAGTAGCGCACCCACTCTCGCTCTCGCTGGCGGGATACATCCCCCGTCAGCAGCGCCGAATAATCTCCCCAGTTGATCAGCAGCGCACAGGACCTATCGTTGCGATCAACGTCTCCCCACCCGGGGCCATTCATCACCAAAAATTCCGCTACGTCCCACTGCCAGCGTTCGCCATGTCGACATTGCTCACCCCGAAATCCCAGTCGCCGCTGTACAGCTAAGTGATTCACGACGTCATCGTAGCCACCGCTATGGTCCTGATCAGCATGACTGACCATCAACAGATCGAGCTCCCTCACGCCGCGGCTCGCCAGGAAAGGCAGTAACACTTTTGCTGCCTGACTCATCCCATCTGGATATGCCTGTCCTGTGTCATAGACCAACGTCCGCCGACCCACCTGAATGACAACGGACAGCCCCTGTGCGACATCCAATATTGTGATGTTCACCTGATCCGGTGCCGAGGAAGAGAACGGTCCGGACGATAGCAGCAACCCAGCCACCCAGAGAGAAACAGCGACACGGCGATGCGACATCCAACAGAGGATCGCGAGTATCCCCAACCCGAATACCGTCAAAGAGACCGGTCGCGCGACGACAGCAAAATCCACACAGCAGGTCAAAAGCCAATCCATCGGCACACGCAGCAGTTGCCAGAATGCCACGCACGCCGACCACATCGCGTCAGCGAACGATGGAAAACAGGGAAATATAGCGACACCGAATAGCCCGAGCGGCACCATGACCCAGGTCACGGCTGGCACGATCAACACATTCGCAACGACACCAAGCACACTGGTTTCGGAGAAGAAAAACAGGGTGATGGGCGCCATGAGGCAAACAATTTTCATCTGTAGCTGCACCAGGCTCATGACCGCGGCCTGTCGAGTCTGTGTATCAACCAGCAACCACGTTGCGGCCGCGCTCAACCAAAAACTGGCGCCCAAAAGGATTCGCGGGTCCATAGCTGCAAGTACGACGAGAGCGAGCAGTAAAGCGCGTCGACCGCTAACGGACCAACCCAACGCCGTCGGCAGTTGCGTCGCGAGCAACATGCAATAGGCCCGCAATACCGGCAGTCCCGCGCCAACGAGGAGCACGTAGCCCCCGGTCACCCCCAACAGCGCGATGGGCAAGAGCACACTGCCCCCACGATCACCCGGCAATCGCATGAGCCTGCGCGGTAATGAAAAGAGTCCATCGCACCACAGAGCGAGGAGACCGATGTGTAAGCCACTGATCACCATGACGTGAATCACACCCAACTGCCTGAGGTCTCGCCACGCCGCCTCAGAGAGACTGCGGGTATCACCAAGCAATAGGGCCCTCATGACAGACCATCCCTCGCCGTCACGCTGATTCCAATAAGAGAGCAATCCCGCGCGAAATGCAGCAATGAGGCCCTGACTGTTCTTCTGATATAGCGAACCAACTGCAACCGCGGCCCCATCAAGACCGCGACTGACCCACCGGGACTGATCCGGCAGGCTGCCCGAGTTGAGCTGACTGGACAGGCTTTTCAGACGCCATGATCCCGACACGATATGCTGATACCGCATCGCGGTATCCAGCTGCTCTGCACCAAGATACTGTGACACTTTGATGCGATCCGGGCTTCCGCAGTCTGGAGAGCTCCAATCCTCCACGCGCATTTCCGCCGTCACACGCCACTGTTCACCATCGAACGGCTCAACTATGGGCAAAGTTTCGATCAACCCGACAATGCGAACCTGATTGCCCAAGCACGCCTGGGGCACTTGGCGATCTATCCAGGCGTTACCATTGAGCGCGCCGAGACCAAGAAAAGCCACAAACCAAATGATTGACCAGAATGCCAGCGGCGTGTGCCAAAGGCGGCCACATAGCGGCAGCAGCCCAACGGCGACGGCAAACCACAGGGGATGCGGTAATAACAAGCTACCGCCCAGCCCCAGAAGCGCACACCCTAAATGCCAGTCGCTGAGTACGGGAGCGCTCATGGTGCTTGGAATCGGACGCACACTCGACCCCTGACACGACGGAATTCAGCGGCTACATCAACATTTCACCCAATGACACAACACATCACTGGTCAAAAACGACTTCCAACGGTCTATGATTAGTGAGTCCTCTACTGGTGCGTAACCGACAGCGCGATGCCCAAAAAACAACTCAGCAAATGGATGCCCACACCGGGCAAGATGCGCCAGCATCGGTCGCTGAGGCTGTTCGCCCATTGGTTTGAAAATACTCAGCTGTGGCGGCTAAGCCGGCACACAACCGCCAAAGCCTTCGCTATTGGTCTTTACTGCGCAATGCTGCCGGTACCGGGCCAAATGTTCATCGCTGTGGCGCTCGCCATTGTGTTTACTGCCAACGTACCGCTGAGCTTCTCGCTTATCTTCATCACCAATCCGCTCACCATGCCGGCGATCTACTACGCCGCGTATAAACTGGGAGCCTGGATACTGGGCACTAAACCACTCGATATCGAGTTCGAGGCCTCCTGGACGTGGGTCATCCAATATCTAGACGAGATCTGGTTGCCACTGCTGGTGGGATCTCAGGTACTGGGGGTAGCGCTAGGCATACTAGGTTACATGCTCATTGATCTGCTTTGGCGCAACGCCATACGTCGCCAGTGGAGAGCACGACGCTCATCACGAGGTCAGTGAGCGAGCGTCTCTGCAATCGGCAGTGAGGAGGCCCTCATGGCCGGAAGCGTCGCCGCCAGCACCGAGAGCGAGACGGCAATCGCGCTCGTTACGGCGAAATCCTGCCAACGAATATCCACGGGCACAAAAGATAAAGGGTAGACATCTGTCTGCAGCAACGGCACCTCGAGCCATTGTTCGATAAACAATGCCGCGTCAGGTGCGAGCGATGCGAGCGCGTAACCCAGCGCAGCACCCAACGCAGCGCCTACCAGTCCGATGAGCCCGCCCTGCAAGAAAAAGACCAGCGCGATATCACGCCCTTTTCCTCCCAAGGCCATCAGCATCGCCACCCCCTTGCGGCGATCCGTCACCACCAACATGAGCGATGACACCACGTTAAATGCCGCCACAAAAATAACGATAAACAGTATCAGTCCAACGAGGTCGCGCGAGAGCTGAATCGCCGAGTAAAGGTTACCGTGAGTGCCCCGCCAATCTGTTACCTGCAATTGCGAGGGCACCGACTGATAGAGAGACCATCTCCAGCTACCGGCGGCAAAAACATCATGCAACTGCACGGCCAACCCTTCCTGCACGCTGGCCCCACCAACAAACGGTAATAAAGTACGCCGGTGAACAAGCGCTAACACCTCATCAAGCTCGGTACCGGAATCGAGAATGCTGGTGAGCGTCACTGTCAGAGGTGCGTAGGTTGACTCGGCACCTCCGGGCAAAATAAACGTGACCCGGTCACTTTGTTTAAGGCTCAACCGCGACGCCAGGGCCGCACCCAGCACCAGAGACTGCTCATTCCAATCTGTTACTGCGGGCATCAGTAAATCGCCGTAAGCGAGCAGCGCATCGGCCTCAATGCCGGTAAGTCGAGTAGCCGCCACCGTCTGTCCCCGCATCAGCAGTCCATCAGCATTGATGAAGGGGGTTAGCGACGACACGGCAGGATCCGCGGCTAATTCAGCTTGCAGTGGCTGCCACTCGGTAAAGGCGCTGTTAGATGTGATCTGTACGTGAGGGATGAGAGCGAGGATGCGCTCCCGCATCTCCCTATCAAATCCGTTCATCACCGACTGCACCGCCAACAGCAGTGCAATCGCTAGTGCGATGCCGACAATCGATACACGTGACAAGAAGGCCGAGAGGCCCTTACCCGGGTCCAGGGTTTGTCGAAGAGCCAGCTGCCATCGGAGCGACCAGGGCACAACTACGCGCTCAGCTTGCCATCGACCAGCGTCAACTCACGGTCCATACGCGTAGCAATACCGGGGTCATGTGTCACCACTACAAATGCGGTGTCCAGTGACCGCAACGCCGTCATGGTAGTCAGCACCTGCTCAGCCGTTTGCGGGTCAAGATTACCCGTGGGCTCATCCATCAATACACAGGCTGGCTGGTTGATCAGGGCGCGCGCAATCGCGACCCGCTGGCGCTCCCCACCCGAGAGTGCCGCAGGACGATGCGTAGCGCGATGTGACAGACCCAACTGATCCAACAAGTCGAAAGCGCGTGCCTCTGCGTCCACTTTGCCCACGCCGCCGATTCGGGCAGGCATTGCCACGCTCTCCAGCGCTGAGAATTCCGGCAACAAGTGGTGCATTTGAAATACAAATCCAAGCCGCTGATTACGCCATTGGCTGCGTTCCAATTCTGACAAAGCAGGCAGTGCCGTCCCAGCTACCGCTATTTCGCCTGCCGTTGGAAGATCTAGACCGCCCAACAGATTCAACAGCGTGGATTTACCCGCTCCGGACGCGCCAACAATGGCCAACCACTCGCCAGCGCTCACCTCTAGATTGAGGTCTTCCAAAACGGTGATCGTCTGCTGACCGTCAGAGTAGGTTTTGGTCAGCCCCGCGGCAGACAGTACTGCTTGCTCAGACATAGTTGAGCGCCTCCGCAGGGGGAATACGGGATGCCCGCCACGCCGGATACACACTGGCCACCACGCTCAATAACAGTGCGACCAGCACCACGGCAACGACGTCACTCCACATCAACACAGAAGGCAACCCACCGATGTAATACACCGCAGGATCAAACAGCACCGCGCCAGAAACCCTCTCTACCCAGAGGGATAAATCCGATACCGACACGGCGAGCCCTACCCCCAGCAAAGCACCTGAGGCGATCCCGATGATGGCAAGCATGAGCCCGTGCCCCAGAAATATGGCTAACAAATGGCGCGTCGTCAGACCCAGAACTTGGAGGATGGCAATATCACTGCGTTTCTCGGTCACTGACATGGTGAGGGTCGACACCAAGTTGAAGGCAGCCACCAAGATAACAGAGGTCAACAAGACGCCTACCGTAATCTTTTCCATCTTGATCGCTGAAAACAGCGACCCCTGAGATGATCGCCAGTCTTCGATACGGGGGGCGTCTGGCGTCATAGCCAAGAGATCTTCGCCAACGAACGGCGCAAGATCGCGGTCAGACAAGCGAAGCTGCACGCCGCGCTCTCCGGCTGATCCAAACAGTTTTCGCGCGGTACTTTCCGACGTGTAAACGACGCGCGCATCGGGTGGCGCGCCCACCGCGAAGATACCGACCACGCGAACAGATCGCATTCTGGGAAACACACCCATAGGGCTCACCGTTAAGCGGGGCAGAAGCATGTCGACATCATCGCCCACTTCAACACGGAGCAATCTGGCAAGGTCAGCACCGATCACGACAGAGAAAGGGACCGCCTCGAGTAATTCGGCATCGCCTTCGATCATGTGTGGCGGCAAATCAATCACATCACGCAGGCCACTGGCAGACACACCGGCGACCTCAACGCCGCGGCTACGGTTTCCAAAGCGGAGCAAGGCGGTTCCGTTGGCGAATGAGGTGGCGGCCATGACATCTGGGAGCATCTCGGCGCGCCCCACCCATTCCTTAAGGGCCGCCGGGCCCGTATCGGCAGGCACCACAACCATATCTGGCGTCACCGATAGCAGCCTTTTGTGCAGCTCGCCAGAAAAGCCGTTCATCACTGACAACACGGTGATCAATGCTGCAACACCCAGCATCATGCCGAGCAGCGAAGCGAGCGCCACAAAACGGGTGAACCGGCGCTGACCGCGCGCAAAACTAAAGCGAAGAACCAGTTCCCAGGACAAAGACATGTTTGATTAGGCGCCCAGGCAGCCAGCCATGTGGCAACTCAGTCTGCGCCCTTCGAGGGCGGCGTGAACTGACCGACAGCAGACCCGTCGCTGTTACTGTCACACCGCTGTGGATCCCCGCCACAAATCTCGCACTCCTGATCGATGCCAACAGCACCCAAACCACCGCAGGAACCTTTGATTGGGGCTCGACCGAATATGACCCCAACAGCCATGGCAGCCATAATCATCATGAACACCAACAAAGCGAGCACAAAAGTCATCGCAGGATCTCTCCATTACCGCTGATCACGGCGTTTTCTCCACCAACCATTCAGCCATTGCAGAGCTGGCCATCGCTTCAAGCGAATCATCAGTGCGCTTCAGCAAATAAACCGCCAAACCGCGCTGCTCGGCCACTGTAATGGCCCTATTAGAGCCTAGAACGGTCAAGGCAGTCGCCCAAGCGTCTGCCATCATCGCAGAGCCATGCACTACTGTCACGGACACGACATCGTGCTGAATAGGATAACCAGTGCGGGGGTCGATTAAATGCGAATACCGGCGTCCCTCTCTCTCAAAGAAATTCCGGTAATCACCAGACGTGGCAATGCCCGTATTGGTCACTGCCAGCGCCGCCTGCACACCCCCGCGAGTCCCCGCATCGGGGCGCTCCACAGCAATGCGCCAAGCATCACCGCGCGGGCTCAGGCCTTCAACCCTGACCTCACCACCCACCTCCAGCATAAAGTGAGGTATGCCTAGCTCTGATAATGCATCGGCGCCGAGGTCAACCGCATAACCCTTCGCCAGAGAAGAGAAATCCAGCTTGAGTCCATCCACAAGCTTGCTCAGTTCTCGCGTGGTGGAATCCCACTGCATATTTTCAGCACCTGTGCGCGCTAGCGCCTCGACTACCGCCATCTCACTTGGAAAGGACGTCGGCCCCTGCGGCCCGAAGCCCCACACGTCTGAGAGGGCGCTGACTGTCACATCGTAAGCGCCGTCCGTGCTCTCACCCAAGGCAAGCGCAGCGGACAAGACGTACGCAAAGTCCCAATCGACCTCCAACACAGAATCTACTCCAAGCTGATTGAAGTCACTGATCACGCTGCCAGGGTCGTAGTGATTCATGCTCTGGTTTACAAGATCGAACACATCCTCAACCGCCGACTGAACCTGTTCGGGCGTGACGCCCTCTGGCGGCGATTGATAGGTCAGGGACCAGGTCGTGCCGAAAATATTGCCCGCAAGTTGTGTCGGTCGACTCTCGCTGCCGCAAGCCGCCAGACAGCAAAAGGCCAGCACGAGTGCTGGCCTTAAAACACATTGGACCGCGGCTGGGGTCATCCCCCGAAGTCATCGAGGAAGATGTTCTCTCGCTCCACACCCAGATCAAGCAGCATATTGATCACCGCCGAGTTCATCATGGGCGGCCCGCACATGTAGTACTCGCAGTCTTCTGGCGCAGGGTGATCCTTGAGGTACTGCTCGTACAAAACGTTATGGATGAAGCCAGTCAGACCCTCCCAGTTATCCTCAGGCTGGGGGTCAGACAGCGCTACGTGCCACTCGAAATTGTCATTCTCGGCATCGAGCCCGTCGTAATCCTCAACATAAAACATCTCACGCAAGGATCGTGCGCCGTACCAGAAGCTGATCTTGCGATCGGTCTTAATGCGCTTCATCTGGTCAAACAAGTGTGACCGCATCGGGGCCATGCCTGCACCGCCACCAATGAACACCATCTCGGCCGGTGTTTCCTTCGCGAAGAACTCACCGAAGGGGCCGTACACGTTCACTTTGTCACCGGGCTTCAGGTTAAACGCCCAACTCGACATGATTCCCGGGGGAATACCTTCGCTTCCGGGAGGCGGCGTCGCGATACGAATATTGAATTTCACCACGCCTTTTTCTTCCGGATAGTTCGCCATGGAATAAGCGCGGATAGTGGTGTCCTTACACGAGGACGAAAGATTGAAGAAACCAAAACGCTCCCAGTCGCCCCGGTACTCCTCTTCGACATCGAAGTCGCTGTAATTCACCGAGTGAGGGGGGCATTCAAGCTGAACGTAACCACCTGCTCGGAAGTCCACGCTTTCACCCTCAGGCAAGCGCAACACCAGCTCTTTAATGAACGTCGCGACGTTCTCGTTGGACTCGACCGTGCACTCCCACTGCTTCACGCCAAAGACTTCTTCAGGCACCTGAATCTTCAGGTCCTGCTTTACCGGAGTCTGACAAGAAAGCCGCCAGCCCTCAGTCGCCTCGCGCCGTGTAAAGTGCGATTCCTCTGTAGGCAACATAGCACCGCCGCCCTCTTCTACGACGCACTTACACTGCGCGCAGGTGCCACCACCACCGCAGGCACTAGCGAGAAACAAATCCGCGTCAGCCAGGGTTTGGAGTAGCTTGCCGCCGGCCGGCACTTCGATCGTGCGCTCGCCATTGATTTCAATGCTGATGTTGCCACTGGATACCAATCGGCTTCGCGCCGCGAGGATCACCAGCACCAGCGCCAGGATGATTGCGGTGAACATGCCAGCGCCGTATACGATAGTCAGGTCCATTGAGGGTCTGCTCCCGTTAGTCGGTCGTTAAAGGTCGATACCGCCGAAGGACATAAAGCCCAGCGACATCAAGCCCACAGTAATAAATGTAATGCCCAGTCCCTGCAGGCCGTCCGGCACATCGCTGTACTTCAGCTTCTCCCGGATGCCTGCGAGCGCCACTATAGCCAAAGCCCAGCCCACTCCAGCACCGGCGCCAAAGACCGCGCTTTCGGCGAAGTTGAAGCTTCGCTCCACCATTAGTAGTGACGCACCCAGAATGGCGCAGTTCACGGTAATGAGCGGGAGAAACACCCCTAGCGTGGCATAGAGCGCCGGCACGTACTTATCGAGGAACATCTCCAGAATCTGCACCAGCGCGGCGATCACGGCGATGTAGCTGAGCAGCCCAAGGAAACTGAGGTCCACGTCGGGTAACCCTGCCCAGGTCAGTGCCCCGTCCGCCAACAGATTCTGATAAATCAGGTTGTTCACCGGTACGGTGATGGACAACACGACAATCACGGCCACACCCAGACCTGCGGCGGTCTGAATCTTCTTCGAGACAGCAAGGAAAGTGCACATCCCCAAGAAGAAAGATAGCGCCATGTTCTCAATGAAGATCGCGCGCACAAATAGGCTCAGATAGTGCTCCATTACGCGCTCTCCTCCGCAGGATTGTGATGGGCAATGCGGAACTCAGGCTCTTCGACCTGCTCCGTGTTGACCGCCCGGATTGCCCAAATTAAGAGGCCGATCAGGAAGAATGCACTAGGCGGCAGGAGCAACAATCCGTTTGCCTGATACCAGCCACCCTCGGTGACCAGCGGCAGGATCTCGACGCCGAACAGCTTGCCGGTGCCGAAGAGCTCTCGAACGAAGGCCACAACCAACAGCACAAAGGAGTAGCCCAAACCGTTACCGACACCGTCCATGAAGCTCGGTATGGGGCCATTCTTCATCGCGAATGCCTCAGCGCGGCCCATCACAATGCAGTTGGTGATGATCAAGCCTACAAATACCGACAGCTGCTTGGAGATGTCGTAGGCCACGGCCTTCAGCACCTGATCCACCACGATCACGAGCGAAGCAATGATCGTCATCTGAACAATAATGCGGATACTGGACGGAATGAACTGTCGAATGCAGGAGATAAAAAAGCTGGAAAAAGCGGTCACAAGGGTCAGCGCAATGCACATCACCACCGTGACGCGCAGTGAGGTTGTCACGGCCAGTGCGGAGCAGATCCCGAGAATTTGCAATGCGATAGGGTTGTTCTTGAAGATCGGGTCGACGAGGGTGTCACGCATACTCATCAGGCTTCTCCCCTACGTAGGTTCTCAAGCAAGGGCTTAAAGCCTTGATCGCCCATCCAATAGCGCACGAGGTTATCTACGCCCTTGGTAGTCAAAGTCGCACCGGACAGACCATCGACCTGCCACTGCGCATCGGGTGAGCCCGCGGGCACTGCGCCTTTGAGTACCTGAATGGCCACCTGCTCGCCCTGGTAGACCTGCTTACCGGGCCATATTGCCTTCCAGTTCGGGTTATCGACCTCACCGCCTAATCCCGGCGTCTCGGCGTGCTCGTAGAATCCCAACCCGGCAACCGTGTTGCCGTCAGATTCCAATGCCATGAAACCGTAGAGGGTTGACCACAAGCCATAGCCGCGAATCGGCAAGATGATCTTGTCGAGACCGCCCTGCTGATCACGTACGAGATACACCAGCGCCTGGTCCTCTCGCCGCACCAGTTTTGCAGGATCCGCATCACCGGGAATTGCCCGGGATTGACCGGGGTCCTTTGCCGCCTCGCGCTGATCAAAACTCGCTGGGTCCACGCCCTCGACAAACCGGCCCTCGTCGAGGCTTACCACCCGTGTTTCGACCTGCTCAAACTGCTCCTCTACCGACAATGCAGGATCCAAAAGTCCCGCCGCCATGAGGATATTGCGCTTCAGATCGAGTGTTTTGTTGGCCTGCTGAGCTGGCTTCAACACCACTGCAGCAGTCGATACCACGACAGAACACACAAGGCACAGGCCCAGCGCCACCGTCAGGATGCGGCCAAGGCCCTCTCCACTAGCTGACACGTGCTGCCCTCCTCTTGATGTTGGCGCTGACGGCAAAGTTATCGAACAGCGGTGCAAACAGGTTTGCGAATAGGATCGCGAGCATCATGCCTTCGGGGAAGGCGGGATTCACGACCCGGATCAGCACACACATCACACCAATAAGGATGCCGTAAGCCCAGCGTCCTGGGTCGGTCATGGCCGACGACACGGGGTCAGTCGCCATAAAGAAAGCGCCGAATGCGAAGCTACCCACCACCATATGCCAGTACCAAGGCATCGCGAACGCCGGGTTCGAGGTTGAACCGACTGCGTTCAACAGCAGAGAGAACCCAATCATTCCGACGAAGCAACCGGCCACCACTCGCCAGGAGGCAATGCCCTGCAATATCAGCACCAGTCCACCGATCATGACCATGAGCGTCGACGTCTCACCGATCGACCCGGGGATCTGCCCAATAAACGCGTCCATCCAGGTGTAGGCCTCGGTCAGGCCCGCCATACCCTCTGCGGCGACAACGCCCAGAGGAGTCGCGCCCGAGTAGCCATCCACAGCCGTCCAGACGGCATCGCCAGAGATCTGCGCGGGATAGGCGAAGTACAGAAACGCCCTGCCCGTGAGCGCAGGGTTGAGGAAGTTCTTGCCCGTGCCACCGAACACCTCTTTACCAATCACCACGCCGAAGCTGATGCCCATAGCCGCCTGCCACAGGGGTAAATCGGGGGGTAGCGTTAAGGTGAATAGGATCGAGGTAACAAAGAATCCCTCGTTGACCTCATGACCACGGCGCATGGCGAATAACACTTCCCAGAAACCGCCAACAATGAACGTCACCAAATACAGCGGCAGAAAATGCACAAGCCCGTAGAGCATGTTGTGCCAGATGTTGGCCGGGTCATGACCGCCTAACGCAGCAACAATGCCGCCACGCCAGCCGTCCAATACACCGCCCGAAAGGGCCAATACATCGTTTGCCTGCAGCCCGATGTTGTACATCCCGTAGAACATCGCCGGGAAAGTCGCCAACCACACCGTGATCATGATGCGCTTGAGGTCAATACCATCGCGGACGTGAGCGTTGGCCTTGGTCACGCTACCCGGTGAGTAAAAAATGGTGTCCACCGCCTCGTAGAGTGCATACCAGCTCTCGAACCGGCCGCCTGGCTTGAAATGCGGTTCTATGGCATCCAGTTGTTGTCTGAGTCCCATGCGTTAGCCTTCCTTCTCAATACGCGTCAGGTTATCCCTGAGAATTCCACCGTATTCATATTTGCCCGGGCACACATAAGTGCAGAGCGCCAAATCTTCCTCGTCCAACTCCAGACAGCCCAGCGCCTGCGCCGTCTCGGTATCCCCTACGAGTAGGGCACGCAGCAACTGAGTAGGCAAAATATCCAGCGGCATCACCTTTTCATAGGCACCAACCGGCACCATGGCGCGCTCTGAGCCGTTCGTGTTCGTAGACATCGCGACAGGCTTGCTACCCAGCCAACTGGATAAATAAATACCCATAACCGAGTGCTTTTTAAGGCCCGGTGATAACCAACCCATAAAGGCGCGATCTTTACCTTCTTTCACCAGAGAGACCTGACTGTGGTAACGGCCAAGGTAAGCCGTATCACTCTGCACGCCTCGCCCGCCCAGTACGGATCCTGAAATCAGTCGCGCGTCATCGCCTTCTTGCTCACCTGCGACGAGTGCCTGTAAATCAGCGCCGAGGCGGCTCAGCACCAACCTTGGCTTGGACGCCGCGGGCCCGGCAATGGAGATGACGCGGTCCGTATACAGAGCGCCATCAAGAAACAGGCGACCCACTGCGATCACGTCCTGATAGCCAATCGTCCAGGCAATTCGTCGCGACGAAGCACCCATCAAAAAATGTACGTGTGTGCCGGGGAGACCTGCTGGGTGCGGCCCTGCAAAGTCGTGTCGGGAGACGCGCTCGTGGCCCGCCTCTGGGATGTCTGAGCCGGGGGCGGCACACAGATAGACCGGGCATGTAACCATTTCAGCCAGCAATGCTTGGCCCAACGCAAAGGCATCGGCCTCTCGGGCGATAATCTGCTCGGGGTCGGGCGCGTGTGGATGCGTATCAATGGCGGTGATGAATAAGCCTGATGGTGTTGTCGCCGGGTCGGCAACCCGTCCGAACGGTCGCGCTTTGATCGCGGTCCACTGCCCTGACTGAATCAGTTGTTCCTTGATGTCATCGGCACTGAGCGCACGCGCGGATTCAAGCGTGTGCTGGGGAAAAGCTTCCGCCTCGTCGCCGTCGACTTCGATGACGATAGATTGAAAGGCGCGCTTCGCGCCACGGTTGATCGCGGCGACACGGCCGCCCGCTGGTGCAGTGTAGCGAACGCCCTCGCACTTCTTGTCCGTGAACAGTAACTGCCCTTTTTTGACGCTATCCCCGACCTGAACTGCCATCGTCGGCTTCATGCCATGGTAATCCGGGCCGATCAACGCGGCGGCCCGAGTGGTGATAGAGGTATCCAAATCCTGAGCCGGCGAACCCGCCAGGGGGATATCCAAACCACGCTTGATCTTAATCATGTCGACGCTCTTCTGTGTTGCCGTGTTATACGCCAAGCACATCAATGCCATCGCCGAGCCACGGATCACTAAGTCCTAGCGGCGAAGACACTGTCACAATCGGGGCATTCCCCCAGACGGTGGTGCACACGTTGCAGACCGGGGGCTTCTCAAGGCCGGGCCGTCAGGCTCTCCTCGGTCGGACGTATTCTATTCGACTTGGCACACTAAGGCCAACCCGCAGCGGCACTCCCACTCATAGGGGATAGGGGCTGTTCGCAGGATAGGTTTGGTATCGAATGCCTGCCATGCGCTCCAGTACACGGTACACCTGGCAGCTGTAGCCGTACTCATTGTCGTACCACAAATAGAGAACCGCCTGATTGCCATTGACGATCGTCGCCTTGGCGTCAAACACACAGGCCGCGCGGGAACCCACGAAATCGCTGGAAACGGATTCGGACGAGATCGAGAAATCGATCTGCTTTTTCATCATTGAATGCAAAGCGGTCTCGCGCATGAATTCGTTTAGTTCGTCACGCGTGGTGGCGCGATCCAGCGTGAGATTGAGAATGGCCATTGAAACGTTGGGTGTTGGCACCCGGATGGCATTACCGGTCAGCTTGCCGTTGAGCTTCGGCAACACCTTCGCCACGGCTTTGGCAGCACCCGTCTCCGTCAGCACCATATTGAGTGGTGCACTGCGGCCACGTCTTTCAGCCTTGTGGTAGTTGTCGATCAAATTCTGGTCGTTGGTATAGGCATGCACGGTCTCGACGTGGCCGGCGCTAATGCCGTATTCGTCATCTGCGGCCTTTAACACAGGCACGATGGCGTTGGTGGTACACGACGCCGCAGACAGAATCGTGTCGTCCGCGGCAATGTCGTTATCATTGATGCCCGCGACAATGTTTTTGATGTCGCCCTTGCCCGGCGCCGTAAGAATGACTTTGGCCACCCCCGTCGCCTTCAGGTGGCGAGACAGTCCCGCCTCATCGCGCCACACGCCGGTATTATCAATCACCATGCAATTGTTGATGCCGTATGCGGTATAGTCGACTTCTTCCGGCGCATCAGCGTAGATCACTTTGATCTCATTACCATTGGCAACAAAGCTCTGGCGCTCCTCATCGACCCGGATCGTGCCGTCAAATGCGCCGTGTACGGAATCACGCCGGAGCAGACTCGCCCGCTTCATCAGGTCGTCCTCGGCCTTGCCCTTACGGACAACTACCGCGCGTAGACGCAGGCTGTCACCGCCGTCGGTCTTCGCAATCAGGATGCGCGCCATCAACCGGCCAATGCGGCCAAATCCGTACAAAACCACGTCGACAGGCTCATCGACAGGCTTGTGGGTCGATCCCACGAGGTACTCAAGCTCTTGAGCGACATATTCCTCAACGCTCAGGCCCTCACCGGCCCCGTGATCGTAGTAGGCGACGGCTAGACGACCGATATCAAGGTGACACGGGCCCAGGTCGAGCTGACTCACCGCGCGGAGCACCGGTGCGGTCTCAAACTCGGAGAGTTCGTTGGCCTCCATCTGCCGCACCCAGCGATGACTTTTCATGATGTCGAGGACTGATTGATTCACCAGCGAGCGCCCGTAGATGTAGCACTTCACATTGCGCTTTCGGGAGAGGCTGCCGACCGCAGGGATCATGGCTTCCGCCAAAGCCTCGCGCTCTTTCCAATCGGCAAAGTAATCGTCGGGGCGGGGGCGTTTTCGTTCTTGTGTCACCATGGACCTCTTATTTTATGGGTGCGACCGGTCGGACATTCGCCGGGGTCGTCAGTCTCCCGGCCTAGGCGCGGCGTATTATCAGATCTGACACGTCTAAGAGGCAACCATAAACGTACTATTTCGGTGGTGGCATACCATGCCGAGCCCTTAAAATGAGAACCCTCTCGCACCTGCCCGCTTTTCTGACATGTTTTGCGATCTGATCACCGACCTTCCCTGGCCTGAGAAGCCCGGTAGCCGCACTGCAATAGGGCCGATGCCCGGTGCCACGAGCAGCGCAGCGATTGCGGAGTTGGCAGAGCAAGGCAGACCGCTGATCGTGCTGGTAGCCAGTCTGGCTGAGGCCCATACCCTTGAGCGCGAGTTGCCGCTGTTTCTCTCTGCCGACACACCCATTCTGACTTTGCCAGACTGGGAAACGCTCCCTTACGACCACTTTTCACCGCACCAAGACATCGTTTCGCAACGGTTGCGCACGCTCTACGAACTTCCGAAGCTTAGCCAAGGAATCGTGCTGCTCCCTGTCACGACCGCGATGCTGCGCACACCGCCGCAGCACTACATCGACGGCAACACGCTCGACTTAAAGGTGGGGGATACTTTCGATCCGGAGGCCTTTACCAAAACCCTGACACTCAATGGTTACCGGACTGTCGAGACCGTGTTCGAGCACGGCGAATTGGCAGTCCGCGGTGCGCTGCTCGACGTCTTTCCCATGGGGAGCCCGGTGCCCTTCCGCATCGACCTGCTCGACGATGAAGTCGAAACGCTCCGCACCTTCGATCCTGAGTCGCAGCGCACCATCGAGCGCGTCAGCGAAATCAAGCTGATGCCCGCTCGGGAGTTCCCTATTGGTGGCGATGCCACGCATCGCTTCCAGATGGCGTGGTATGACACCTTCGACGGCGACGCTGATCTGTGTCCTACCTTTACCGAGATCAGCGCAGGCCGGGTGCCCGGCGGCGCCGAGTACTACCTACCGCTTTTTTTCGAGGAGTGCGGTTCCGTTTTTGACTACTTCCCACAAGACGCCGCGCTGGTCACCGTAGGCGATCATCACGGCGCCGCGCAGCGCTATTGGGCAGACATTACAGATCGTTATGAAGAATACGGCATTGACCCAAGGCGCCCCCTGCTCCCGCCGAGCCGCGGCTTTTTTCCGATGGAGGATCTGTACGCGCAACTCGGTCGCTATTCGGTATTAGAACTGAAATATGAAGCGCAATCGCCGGCGCACGTCAAAACAGCATTCAAATTGGCTCCGATCCTGACCGACACAGATGGCGGGGGATATCAGGATAAACTCAAGCGTTTTCTATCAGATCACCAGGGGCCCGTGCTGCTCTGCGCCGAGAGTCAGGGCCGGCGCGAGGTGTTGCTGGAGAATCTCGCCAAGGCGGAACTCGCACCGGAGCCTATAGCGGGTTGGAGTGAATTTATCCAAAGCGGCTGTGATTTCGGCATCACCGTCGCACCAATTGACCGCGGTCTCTACGCTGGCCCCGGTACCCCAGCCCTGGTCTGCGAGGCGCAACTGTTTGGCCAGCGGGTTGCACAGCGCAGACGTCGGCAAAAGCGCGAGGAAACTGATACCGACGCCATCATCAGAGATCTCACCGAGCTACGCCAGGGCTTACCTGTCGTGCACATCGAGCACGGTGTCGGTCGCTATCAGGGCCTGCAGATACTCAACATCGATGGCGACCCGGCCGAATTTCTGCTGCTGGAATACGCGGAAGGCAACAAGCTGTATGTCCCTGTCGGCTCGTTGCATCTGATCAGCCGCTATAGCGCGGGAGACCCTGACACGGCACCCCTGCACAGGCTGGGCAGCGAGCAGTGGGAGAAAGCCCGGCGCAAAGCCCGTGAGCGCGCAGCAGACGTGGCCGCACAGCTACTGGACGTTTACGCCCGCAGAGAAGCGCGGACTGGTCATGCACATACCCTCGACGAAACCAAGTGGAACGCATTTTGTGAGGGCTTCCCCTTCGAGGAAACACCGGATCAGGCCGCGGCGATCGCCGCAGTCCGCGATGACATGTGTGCACCGAGAGTGATGGATCGCCTGGTTTGCGGGGACGTCGGCTTTGGCAAAACCGAGGTCGCGATGCGGGCCGCATTTATCGCTGCCCAAAATGGTCGCCAGAGTGCGATCTTGGTGCCCACCACGCTGCTGGCAAACCAGCACCACGCCAACTTTCGTGATCGGTTCGCAGAGTGGCCCTTTACAGTCGAGGTCGTTTCGCGATTTCAGTCTGCCAAGGATCTCGAAGACATTATTAGTCGGGTCAAAAGCGGCAAGGTCGATATTCTTGTCGGCACCCACAAACTCCTACAGAGCGACTTTCAATTCCGCGACCTCGGACTGCTAATTATCGATGAGGAGCATCGCTTTGGCGTCAAACAGAAAGAGGCGATCAAAGCGCTCCGCGCTGAGGTCGACATCCTGACCATGACGGCGACACCCATCCCGCGCACACTCAATATGGCACTGGGTGGTCTGCGGGATCTATCGATCATTGCCACCCCGCCCCCTAGACGTCTATCGATCAAAACCTTCATTCGCGAGCACAGTATCGCGCTGGTCAAAGAAGCCGTCCTCCGCGAGACGCTTCGCGGTGGGCAGGTGTTTTATCTGCACAACGAGGTCAAGACCATCGAGGAGACGGCCCGCAAACTCGGTGAGCTCCTGCCCGAGCTTTCCATCGGTGTCGCGCACGGCCAGCTGCGGGAGCAGGCACTTGAGCGGGTGATGTCTGACTTCTACCACCAGCATCACCACATTCTCGTGTGCTCTACGATCATTGAGACGGGCATCGATATTCCCAACGCCAACACCATCATCATTGAGCGGGCCGACAAATTCGGACTGGCGCAGTTGCATCAGCTCCGCGGTCGAGTCGGGCGCTCGCACCATCAGGCCTATGCTTACCTGCTCAGCCCTCCCCGCTCGCTGATCACGTCCGACGCCGAGAAGCGATTGGAAGCCATCGAGGCAGCAGGCGACCTTGGAGCAGGGTATCAGCTCGCATCTCACGACATGGAAATTCGCGGTGCTGGGGAGCTATTAGGGGCGGAGCAGTCAGGCCAGATCCACCAGGTGGGCTTCTCGCTGTATCTGAATATGCTGGAAAGCGCCGTTGCCGCACTGCGACGCGGGGACATACCCGATATCGATCAACCGCTCGATACCGGCACAGAAGTCAAACTGCATGTGCCGGCACTCATTCCGGACGATTACTTGCCAGATATCAGCACGCGACTGGTGCTATACAAGCGCATTGCGCAGGCACAAGACGCGGAGCAACTCCGCGACATTCAGGTCGAGATGATTGATCGCTTCGGGTTGCTTCCAGAGGCAGTCAAAAATCTGTTTACCTGCGCGCTGCTGAAAGTATCGGCCCAGCAGCTAGGAATCAGCGAGATCGATATGACTGACGAGGGTGGTAGTATCGAATTCACTTCTACTACGGTCGTCGAGCCTGCTGCTATTGTGACGCTGATCCAGTCTGACCCGCACTGCTACAGCCTGACTGGCTCGGGCAAGTTGCGGGTCAAAAAATCACTCCCCTCACTGACGGCTCGCGCGGAATTTGTGGAGAGCCTGATGTCACCGTGGCTCAAGGCGGCATGAATTTCGCCTTCGCGCCACGACAGCACCTGCGCGGCGTAGGCCTCGCGGCGTGGGCACTCCTCACCGCCGGTGCGTTAACGGCAGCGCCTCTCCCGGGCGGCTTCGCGCATTCGGGCTGGTACCAGTTTGAGCTCATCGTGCTGGCCGATACGCAGAGTGAAACGCTGGAAAGCGAAACCTGGCCCCTGCTACCGAACGTGGGGTATCCAGCACGCTGGCGATGGCTAAAGGACCCTGCCATGCAAGCCGAGTTGATGGCGGCGTATCCCGACGCTACCGTCATAGCAAGTCCTTCCGGACATCTGAGCGTGCGTCTCCCGGCGTCACCTGCTCCTACATGGATCGCGCCCGAGGGACTCCTCACCGAAGGCGACCTGTCTCTGATTGATGAACTCATCGAACTAGGCGAAGGCACCGACACCTCTGCGTACCGCTTGAGTCTGGAAACGCTGGCCCCCGCCACATCCGAGCCAGACCTCGAGGGGGACGCCCCGGGCCCCGTGCTGCCCTTCGAGGAGGTAGCACCCGCCGAGCCAACACCGCTCACAGCGCTGGAGTCGTTGGGCATGGCGGGATCCGCGTCGGAGCCGTCATCACCTGCCGTCGCGATACCCTTTGCCGCACCTGTCGTTCTACCCGCGTTACAGCCTGTCACCGTTCTCGCGCGCAGCATTCCCATGCCAGAATCATTTATCCGACAACCGTTGCAGCAACTGGCGCCCGGTCTGGCTCGCTATCGGCGTAACAGTGACGACGAGCTCATCGCATCAGCTTCATGGCTGCAGGGCCCGCAGGACGACACCCTCGCCATCCTGCTCGAACCGGACACCGATTCGAACTACCCGCTGGTACAGGGCTTTGTTCAGCTGCTGCCGCGGGGCGGCGCCTGGAGATTGGGCCTGAACTTCTGGGTTAATACTCAAGGGCACTATCTGCCTGACTTTTTCGAGATGCCACCGCCACCACCGTCGCCTCGGCGCGTCGCGGTCATCGAGGCAAGTACCGCATCGCTTCGGCCAGCGAGCACCGGCGTATTGCCAGAAGAGCTGATTGCAGAGAGCACATCACCTGCCTTGGATACCGACCTCACTGGCTCCGCCATAGCGGACATGGGGCGCCAGCCCGACACCCGATCGGACCCCGGGGTGAGCGAGGCCACCTCAGACGCAGCATCGGCACCACTGCTAAACAACCTCACACCGGCGCCAGAGAGACCGGAATGGCCGTGGCGGCATATGATCCACGTGGCCGACACGATTCCGCTTGCCGAGAACCGACTGCGCTATTACGATCACCCGGTGGTGAAGGTCATCGCCCTCTGGCGCGAGCTCAGCTGGTATGAAGTCTTTTCGCAAGGCCGGCGCACACTCAGTGAATCAGAGTCAGAAACAACCGCCCCTCAGCATCACCAATACTGACCGCGCGGGCGATCGCACTCCCTAGCTCAGCTGTGGAGGCGGTTTGAACTCGCTAGATCAACTGGGTTAACAAAAACTAACTTGCAGTCGGCTCAGGCTCTGGCGGCGCCAATAACACACTGCGCGTTGGAAATGCGACCTCGGCATGATGGCGCTCAATAATCTCCATCACCTGAAGCAGCACGTCCTGCTTCACCCCGTGATAAGTCGCCCAGTCAGTGGTGTGCGTAAAACAGTAAATAAAGAAATCCAAAGAGGACGCGCCCAGAGACACAAAGTTCACCATCAGCGTCTTGCCCTCGTCGATGTCCTGATGGTCAGCAAGCATCGCCTTCACTTCAGCCACGATGTCGCGCATCGCTCCCACATCGTCATATCGAATACCCACCGTCTCGTAGATCCGGCGGTTCAGCATGCGAGAGGGATTTTCGATGGCCACTGTCGAAAACACCGAGTTGGGCACATAAAGTGGGCGCTGATCGAAGGTGCGAATGCGCGTCACGCGCCAACCGACATCCTCCACCGTACCCTCAAGCTCGCGGTCCGGGGATCGAATCCAGTCGCCCACCGCAAAGGGACGATCGAGGAAAATACTCAGGCCGCCGAGAAAGTTCGCCAGTAGATCCCGGGCTGCAAAACCCACTGCGATGCCGCCCACACCGCCAAAAGCCAGCAGCCCCGATACGGAGACACCCACCGATTGCAAAATCATGATGCCGGCAATCACCCAGAGCACGATGCGACTGAGCCTTGCGACTGCGCTGATGGTGGCTCGATCGCTGGACTCCAGAACACCGCGGTGCTCGCCCAGCAATTCTTCCTCAATGCCGCGGCTGAGTCGGTGCGCGAGCCAACCAAACAGAACGAGTAAGGCCGTATCCGACAGGCGCATGATGGCCTCGCGAATACCGTCTAGGACGGGGAACAGACTGATCGACAAGAGCGCCAGCACTACCCACATCACCCATTGAATTGGCGGGAAGATCGCGTACAGCACCACGTCATCCCAGCGCGTATCGGTGCGATCTGCAGCAGTCGTTAGCCTGCGCACAATGTGGTAGATCGCGTAGTGTCCAATCACCCCCAACAGTAAGAGCGCGGCAAATATCACGATCCCAACGGGAATGTGCAGCAGTGTCGCCACGGGGGTCAACAAATTTTCGAGCAATATCATTGCAAGCGCTTCCTTCTTCTTGATGGGCCCATGCTACCGCACTCTGCAACACACCATGTTTTAAGCCGTGATAATGACTGTACAAAAAAACAGACTGTATATATGATCAGCTACACATCCGGGAGAACGCATCATGAAACTGACCGCACGACAGGAACAAGTTCTCAACGTGATTCGACAATATGTCGCGGACACGGGGTACCCCCCTACTCGGGCAGACATTGCCCGCGAGTTGGGCTTCAAGTCTGCCAACGCGGCTGAAGATCACCTTCGCGCGCTGGAGAGAAAAGGCGCTATCGAG